>Ga0209542_10016944_pt1 | contig 12012 bp, 8 predicted proteins | sample RifCSPhighO2_01_FD_184028 | JGI IMG/M metagenome (GOLD analysis project Ga0209542, IMG submission 184028) | Soil microbial communities from Rifle, Colorado - Rifle CSP2_plank highO2_0.1 (SPAdes) (version 2) | ecosystem: Environmental > Terrestrial > Deep subsurface > Rock core/Sediment ...
TAAAGAGGTGCTGGATATTTTTGTAACTGCCCAGGACATAGAACCAGAATGGCACATCAGAATGCAGGCTACCCTGCAAAAGCATGTTGACAATTCCATTTCTAAAACTATCAACTTTCCTCGCACTGCCTCCATCAAAGATGTGGAAAACGCCTATTTACTGGCTTGGAAAGGAAAATGCAAGGGAATTACCATCTATAGAGATGGAAGTTACGAAGATCAAGTAATCAATATCGGAAACTATAGTGAATAGAGATGAAGGTCTATACAAAAGTAGGTGATAAAGGTACAACGGCCTTCTTTGGCTGCGGGATGATCCAGAAAGACGACCCTAGAATTGAAGCTCTAGGCGCAGTGGATGAATTGAATTCTGTTATCGGTGTTACCTTATCTATGGTTACTGATAAAGAATTGCAAGATGTTCTTACTAAAATACAGCATGATTTATTTCAAGTTGGCGCAGATCTGGCCGGAAGCGCTTTGGAGAAGAAGGCCTTGCCACGTATAACTGCAGCGCACATTCAGGAAGTTGAGCAAGCTATTGACAGGATTGAAGAGAAATTAGGGGTGCCAACGAAATTTATATTACCCGGAGGAACACAAACTAGCGCTTTATTGCATTTATGTAGGGCGACCACGCGGCGATCTGAACGGGAATTGGTGAAAGCGAAGGGCGTAATTGAGATAAGTCCAGACTTGATGATTTATGTGAATAGATTAAGTGATTTCTTCTTTATGCTGGCTAGGCAGGCGAACAATGAATTGAATGTGAAAGAACAGCAGCCGATCTACAAGTATTTTGATGGGAAGAATGAGTAATTAGAGGGGAATTCATCAAATGTTAATTAAAGCTTACATTAAACCAAAAAAGGGAGCAATGGTTTATGATATAGAAACAGAATTAATTACTGAGCAACCTAAAGAATCGCTGAAAGTTATATGCGGCGTTGTTTTTGACATAGATAAAAATAAATTTTTTCAATTTAAAAATGCCGATAGGATGTGTAAATATCTTAACAAAGCTTCATGTTTAATTGGTTATAATAATCAATATTTTGATGACAGAGTTTTAATGAAACACGGCTTAAATAAAAAAATTGAACGAATTGATCTTTTTCAACATTGTAAAAAGAATTGTGGTAGCAAGAGAATAAAATGGCCAAGACTAGAAGAGCTAATGAAGAGTAATTTTGATGTTATGAAGACAAAATACAACAGGGAAAATTTAAAAGAATTGATTAAACATTGTAAAGAAGATGTAGAATACACATTTAAATTATTCCAACTATTAAAAGATGAAGGTTTTAAAATGCCCGAGAACACGAAAATAACGCAGCGATATTTTGGAGAAGATACATATTTAGACGAAGCTTGGAATGATTTTGTTCCACAAAAAATAGTAGATTATCCTTGCCCATCCTGTAAGGAGATGACTAAAGCACATTACATAAGAATATCAATACATCATGATTCCGTCGACGGAAGTGAATTTGAAGATATGTCTGAAGGTCAAATGGCAGATTACTTTGGAGCTATGATGGTTGGAGATACTAGTAGTGAATGGTATCATGATGCATTTATGGGAGTTTGTGATAAATGTAATAAATCATTTGATGATAGGGAATACAATTAATTCCTAACATTTTCCAAAACACTTATTAATCCCAAAATTCTTCCAACATCATTCCCTGAGTGTGGGAAAAGAGGTGTTTGGAGTTTAGTAAGTGACCTGGGTTTCGAAAGAAACTCAGTACACTTACTATTAGAAAATGTGTTTGTCATTTTCTTTACCTAATTCATCAGGAACTCTTTAATCTATTTCTTCTATTACAACAATCTATTTTAACAGCAACCCCCATAAATTTCATATGCTTCTCCAGCAGTTACGGCTCCACAATATTCGCTCTTATCTAGACGAAACTATTACTTTTCCCGAAGGAACCACTCTTCTCTCCGGCGACATTGGTTCAGGTAAATCAACTATTCTCTTAGCCATCGAATTTGCGCTCTTTGGATCTTCACGACCAGATCTTCCTGCCGAATCTCTCTTACGCAAAGGAGCAGCCAAAGGCATGGTAGAATTAACCATTGTTCTCAACAACCAAAAAATAACCATCCAACGTAATCTCAAAAAGGAAAGAGATACCATCAAACAAATGCCCGGGCATATTACCGTAAACAATCTCAAGAAAGAGCTCATGCCGGTAGAGTTGAAAGCAGAAATGCTTACCTTATTAGGCTATCCCGAAGATCTGCTCACTAAAAACAAGAACTACATCTTCCGCTACACTGTTTACACCCCACAAGAAGAGATGAAACTCATTCTGCAGGAAAATAACGACATTCGCCAAGATGCACTGCGAAAAATATTCAGCATTGACAAATACAAAATCATTCGCGAAAATATGCAGATTTATTTAAAAAAACTTCGGGTAGACCTAGCCGTCCTAACCACTAAAACCGAAGCCCTGCCGGAATATCAACAACAACTCCAGCAGCGCCAGCAGGAACGAGAAAAAATAGAACGCGTTCTTACCGAGATAACGCCCAACCTCGGGATACTACAAGAACATCACCAACAACAAAGCCTAGAACTGCAAAATTTTGAACAAGCTCAGAAAGAATTCTTTGTCTTGCAACAGGAAGTTAAAACAACTCACTTCCTGCTCGAAGAAAAAAAGAAAAGAGCGGAATTACTGGAAGCAAAACAACAAAAAATCCAAGGCGAAATAACCCAACTCTTATTACCAGAAAAAAATCTAGATCTCATTCAAGGCGAGTTATCTAAAGCAGAAGAACAAAAAAATCACTACCTTACTCAGAAATTAACCTTTGAAGAAAAGATCAAGCATCTTCAGGAATTGATTCAGCGCCTCCAACAGGAAAATGCAGAAATAACTCTCGAAACAAACAAGAATGAAGAAACCCAGAAGCTTAAGACAGAGATACTTCAAGCCCTAGCAGAAAAAGAAGTAACCCTCAAGAAGAAAATAGAAATCGATCAGCTTTTTGAAAAAACTGCTGAACTTTTAGCCAAGAACAAAAATGTCCTGCTTCATGCACAAGAAACGCAGGAAAACATCCGTTCCTTAGACAATTGTCCAACCTGCTTCCAAACTGTTTCTGCTGAACATAAGCACAAAATTATCAGCCTAGAGCAAGCTAAAAGTACAAAAGCACAACAACTTCTGGAGGAATTACAACAGAAAAAAAGTGAAATTGCCGCTCAGAAAGAAACCATCGAAAAAAGTCTTCTGGCTATCCTTTCCAAAGAAAATCTCCTTCCTAGGATAGACTACGAATTACAACAACAGCAAAAAAAGAAAGAACAACTAGGCCTAAAAAAAGAATATTTGCGCACCTTGATCCAGCAAAACAATCAAGCAATGCAAGAGCAGCAAGAGTTCTTACAACGATGGAAAATAGAGGAAATCAACCGCGCTATCAAAGAAAAACAAGAACTTCTGCGCTCCTTTGCGCAAAAAATGATGCTGGAAAAGAATCTCAGCGAAATCATCATGCTACTAGAGGAGAATAGAAGAAACACCGCTGATCTCTTGCAGCGAAAAAAAGAACTGGAAGAAAAGATTGTACCAAAAACTGATCTAGCTCCCAAAATAGAACAGCAAAAGAAAGTGCTCCTGAAAATAATCGAAGAAGAAAAAGAAATTGCCGTCAAAATTGCCCAGCTTCAGACTCAGGCAGAAAGCATCCAACGTCATCAACAAGAGATTACCGAGCGGATCAACCTCTTGCTCAAAGAAACAGAAAAGAAAGTGCGCCTGCAACAGCTCTATTCCTGGCTGGAAGAACATTTCCTGCCTTTAACTTCCACTATCGAAAAGCACGTCATGGTCAATATCCATCGTCATTTTAGTCTCTCCTTCCAGGAATGGTTTTCCATCCTCATTGATGATGAGAATGTCTCTTCTCGCCTCGATGATTCATTTGCTCCCATTATTTTACAGAACGGCTATGAAATTCCTTTTAGCGATCTCAGCGGGGGGGAAAAAACCTCTGCTGCCCTAGCTTATAGGTTATCCTTGAATAAAGTCATCAATGATATTATTCACACCATAAATACAAAAGATCTTCTTATTTTAGACGAACCGACTGATGGTTTTAGCAGTGAACAGCTGGACAAGGTACGCGAAGTCTTGGAAAAACTCCAGCTGCAGCAGATCCTGATCGTTTCCCATGAATCAAAGATCGAAAGTTTTGTCGAGAATATTATCAAGATTCAAAAGGAAGGGCATAGTAGTAGCGTACTCTAAACATATGATCAAAAACACATTCTCTCTCCCATGGTTTAGATGATAGAAATAGATATAATAAAGCAATCTCGATCAAATGGCGGGGCTTATATTGACAACGAGAAGATATATTCTGGACACTAACGTTCTCATGCACAATCCAACTTCATTGTTTAATTTTCAAGAGCATGATGTCTACATCCCTTATGAAGTTCTGGGTGAACTAGGCAAATTCAAAAAAGGCAATGCTGAGATTAATGTTAATGCCCGGGAAGCTATCAGAACCATTAATAGGCTTATCGGAGGAGGATTCCCCGAAGATGGAATTCCACTCGAGGTCGATGGAAAACCTGTTGGGGGAAGATTACATTTCCTCCTGCCTGAAGATGAGAAAGACATCGGCCTTGAAGATCGAGTCGAAGAAAACTATGTTGATACTGTCCTCATAAAAAGAGCAAAAAGGCTGCATGAGCAGAATCCGGAAGATGAAACTATTCTCGTCACCCAAGACACTGGTTTTCGGATTCGAGTCGGGGCTTTGCGCATCCCCAACTTAAAGGCAGAAGATTACCTGCACGACAAAGTAGATTTTAATCTACACAAATTCTTTGAAAGCACCCAAGAATACTACGTTGATCAGGCAGTAATGGCGGCTGTGCATCATCACGGAATGAAAGGGACCATGGTTCCTGAAATGCTCCGAGGTAGTTTAGAAGATAATCAATACTTAATTTTAAGGCACGGCACATCGCAATCGTATTTGGTGCAGCACAGAAAAGGTCAGCTATATCCCTTACGAGAACCAAATATTGGAAAAATTAAACCAAGAAACCAGTCGCAGCGCTTCTTGCTTGATGCCTGCTTTAACCCAGATATTACCATAGTATCTGCGCTGGGAAAGGCCGGTACGGGAAAGACTTTACTGACTCTTGCAGCAGCCTTGCATCAAGTCATGTATGAAGAATCCAAGAGATACGAGAAAGTAATCGTGTTCAGGCCCACTAAGGAGATCGGTGAAAGTCTGGGCTATCTCCCAGGAGATGTTCATGATAAAATCGGACCATATTTCCGAGCTATCGACACCGCCATAGAGGTGATCTTTGGAGGCAATCTGAAAGATCACGTTAAGCCAGAACAATCTGACCATTACATCAAGGTAGCAGAAGAAATGAAAAGACATCTTGAAAAGATGCCCATCAACTTTGCTCGAGGAGATACCTACCATCGTTCCTTCATCATTGTAGATGAAGCGCAAAATCTCACTAAACAAGAGCTGAAGACCTTAGGAACAAGGATGGGCGAAGGCTCAAAGATGGTGGTTACCGGCGATCCCTTCCAAATAGATAACCCCTATCTTGACGAAAAAAATAACGGTCTCACCGCCATGACTCACAGTCTCAAAGGAAAAGTGCCTGAGTTTGCCTACATTATTCTTGAGAAGGGTGAACGTAGTAGAGAAGCAGATATTTTTGCCGATTATTTGTAAGAGAAAAATCTTATTATAGAGGATTTTGAAAAACCTATTCAAAAACCTCTTAGAAGGCATTGAATAAGCTCAAAAATTATGATTCAATAGGGTTATTCAAAGCCTTCTATATTATTCTTTTACTTCAACACTGCTTTCAGCGACGCAATTCCTACTTCTATTTGCTTATCTGTAGGCTCTTTGGTAGTGACTCGCTGCAGCCATAATCCTGGCGTAATCGCAATTTTGACAAAAAAGTTATTAACATGCCTGCTGCTTAACTTGAGCATCTCATATCCCAAGCCGGCAATGATAGGCAGCAAAACTAATCTTCCTACAAATTTAAACCAGGCTGGACCGGAAAGAAAACTAAATACAATAATAGACAGAATTAAGATCACAAAAAGAAACGACGTCCCACAACGCGGATGGAATCGGGAGAAATGTCGGACATTCTCAACCGTCAATTCTTTCTTATTTTCATAACAATAAATCGTTTTATGTTCAGCGCCATGATATTGAAACAATGTTTTTACATCCTTCATACGTGAAATGAAAGCAAGATAGCCTAAGAATAGCGTGACTCTAAAAAGTCCGTCAAAAACATTAAACCATACTCCGTCGCTATGAAGCCATCTGGCGGCAAAAAATGGAACAGCTACAAAAAGACCGATCGCTGCCAGAAAGGAGAGAGTAAGTGTTCCTATAATCTCCTTTTTACTCAATTTCTCTTCTTTACCCAAATTCTGGTTACTGCTCCAGATTAAAGCACGAATACCATCATACAAAGCATACCCTAAACCAACCATCCCGCGTAAAAAGAAAACATTAAACCATTTCGGGAATCGGCTACTTTTCTCCTTGGTAACTTTTATCTTTCCATTGGGCAGGCGCACGGCAACAGCATACTTCTCCTTGTTGCGCATCATCACACCTTCAATGACTGCTTGCCCGCCGACTTCCATGGAATATTCAGAGCCATTAAATTATATAAATCTTCCCAAAAATATTCATAAAATGAACGGTTTTAGCAGGGATTATAAGGTAAAGTAGCACTCATATACATCCCAGACGATCCTAAACCAAAGGCATCATAGCGCAATCTACTGCTAGAAATCGGCCTGTATAAAGGCCTACTGTATTCCAGGATACCATAATTCATATTGCCGTTATACATCTCAAGCACCTTAATTCTAGAGTTATTTAAAAAACATCTCTAGAAAAACTTCCCTAATCCGGTCTGTGAACTTTCCTTAAACACTTCTTCTTCTTTATACCCTAACGCCGCAAAAATACTGGCTACTGCTGGTATCAATTGATGGTCAACATAATATTCTGCATCATATTCCCCTGCTACAGCATCCGCTGGAATTTTTGCCCTATCTCTCACTAACCCCTTGCCCTTCACAATAATAAAGGGAATAATTGTTCCCGCTTCAACTACCTCGCCGCGCTCTTTCATCTCTTGTGCTACTTTTACATGCGGTGCATAGGAAGAGTAACTGGATAACTCGCGGGTGATCTGCGTCTTTAATACCAATCTATCGAATGATACTTTTCCCCCACGCAATTCTTTGATAGTATCTTTTACATATTTCAGAGCTTCCTGAACTTTCTCCTGCAGCACTAACCCCAGCACTTTCTTCTGCACTTCTTTAGACAAAGGAGACCAATTTCTTCTTACCGTCTCAAACCCAGTGATTTTCAAACTTCCATCTTTTCGCAGTAATGCGTATTTCTTTTTCGCACCCACCAATCTCTGGTCGATTCCTTTCAGTCCAACAAAAATACCTCGCGGATAATGTCCTTCCAATTCCAATTCCATCTGTCCTGGAAGCGTCTCATTTATTTCTTCCATGAATTTCATCGCATCATCCATCGTTTTACTATCTAATAACAAGAAACAAGAATCCGTATCCGCATAGACTACCTTAAATCCTTTCCCTTGCGCCTTGGCGATAGTTGTAGTAATATAATTTCGCGCATAAGCAGTAGTAGAAGCTGCTGATTCTAAACTATACCATCTTGCTGCATAAAATCCCAAATAACCGTAAAAAGAATTAGCCAATACTTTTAACGAATTAGATCTTGCATCTAAAAGCGAGGTATTTTCATGTTTCTGTTTTGCTTCTTTTATCTGTCTCTTTATTTCTCCTCTCCGCGAGGTCAGCTGCTCGAGTATGGAGGGCAAAAACTTCTTCTCCCGAGAGCAGAACCAATACTCTTCTTTTCCGGGAACCAGATTTTCAGGTTTGTCAGCACAGCAGAGACATTTCAATCCTTCCGGCCCAAGATTATGTGCAGAAATAATCGTCGGATACAGGGAACGAAAATCAAATACCACTATATCTTCATACAATCCAGGTGTCGGTTCGTAGACAAACGCGCCCTGGATAGATTCTTCCATTCTTCGTGAAATCTCGGTATTTTCCGGTTTGTTCGGTGCAACTATTCCAAATTCTCTGGCTCTTTTCAGGATATAACTTTCTACCAGCTTACTAAAACGCATTCTAGTTACATCAAAAGTTGGCAATCCGACAATAGCCGTGAACTCCATCATGTCTGGCAACAGTTTTGCACATAACTTGTATGCTAAAAGGCTATCATGAAGATTATAAGCACAAAATGCCGCCAATTTTTCCGGCTCATGGTCCCAAATGAAGGACAATTTGTCTAAGTCTACCTCGTGCTTTTTATGTCCGAGTAATTCTCGGGAAACTGCATCCAACGAATAGGTTTCTACATCTAAATTCTTCCCAAAGATATTACGGATGAATTTCAGCATGTCAAGATGAAGATAGCCTTTTACTTTGCTTTCCTTCTCTCCAAAGCCAGCTTGGGTAACAATGAAACTAGAATAATCTACTCCTATATCAAAATGAATCCGATGTTTTTGTGCTCTCGCTTGAAGATATGGAAAATCAAATCCATCTGTGAAATATCCAGTAAGAATATCGGGATTATAACTTAAAATTAATTCCTTAACTCGTCTCAGCAATGCCGCTTCATCTTCAACCACTTCCACATATTCTGGAAAATGTGCATCCTTCCAGGTAATTACTTTCTGAAACTCTTTTCCATCTTTTTCCACACCATACAATCCTGCCATGAGAATAGGATTATTTTGAAAATCAATCTCAGATGTAGCAGAATAAGTTTCCAAATCAAGAGCAAGGATGCGCCAATCAGGTATAGTTTCTACCTTTCGTTGCTCAACTTTTTCAGCCACAAAAACAGGGACACGCATCCATTGATTTTGCACAAAATTACCGGTAGCAATTACTTGTTGTAGAGGAATAATATTATAATCACGCAAATATCGATGCACATACAAAATGTCTTTCTCGTAACAGGAAACTCCCCAACCTTGAATTTCCCTCGCTAACAGCGGGACTGCCTTAGGATAATTCGCATACACTTTATAGAATTCCTGCTTCTTTCCGAGCAAATTTTTCTCCACTTTTTCCAAACCAATAACCTGTGCCGGTTCAATTCCCGCTTTCAAGCTCAGCGTAAGCACTTTTTCTTCAAACTTAGCTGGATCAATACCTGTAGCAGCAGCGTAGAAAAATGGCTGATAGTGATGTTTTACCGCTACTCTCTGCCCTTCCTTGGTGCGGCCGTAGAAATAGAAAAAAGTTTTCCCTTCCTCTACTTTGTACTCAAAATCATAGGGATAAAATTCTAGTTCCATGTTATCTTAGAAGGTAGTTGTTATATAAGATTTATTGAAGGAAAATTTATTTTTCTGAGTCAATGGTCAGTGAATCTGGAAAAATTCCTGTTGCATCAGTTTTGGCAACATACGTTTGGTCTACTCCGTAGACAACTATCCGCAGATCAAGTGGATATATCTTTTCTAGATCTATTTTCACATCCGATCCTGAAAAAGGCACTTTAGAAGCTATAACTTTTCTCCCTGGGGCAAATTGCGCTACATGATTGGCTAAATTGGAAAAATCTTTTCCACCCTCAGCAGTTGAGCAGGAATTCAGAAAAATGACTGCATCTTTGCTGAAGTTGTGAAAAAAAGAGGCCAGTTCAAAATCCTCTGTGTCGATGGTAAGACCTTCAAGCGTTCCTCTTCCTGAGTGGGTTGCTGGATTGCTTACCCTTGGTGGACCAGTCATTCCTAATCGCAAGGAATCGGAAGAGCCGTGCCCAGAAAACATCCCAAGATCAAAAATGGGGCCTGAAGCTAACCCACTATAAACTTCTTCCTCTACCGACGCTACCACAATCTTAACATCATATCTCTCACGTATATGCTCAAATAATTTCAACGCTTCCGGCGTACTGAATGCGCCCTCGTAACCATCACTGTTTATATCATAAGTGGGATATACAATCAGAGCATTTGGTTTCTCTGTATCCCTAAAATGAAGTATCTCGTCTGCTTTTAATCCTAAAGCGGCAAACTGGGGCAATTGCGCTCCGTAAAAAAAGTTGTGTTGAGATGAATCCCGGTATGAGGCCATCTCTTTCGCATACTCAAGACTTCCACCGTACCAGATATATTTAACAATATCCTCGCAAGTGAAGAAAGGTTCTCGGTTAGAATAGGTGAGTTCTGAAAGATGCTCGGCCTTTTCTCCCAGTTCAACTTCATGCGACAGCCATACTGCTTTCCCCCTGCAGACAAAATAATCTCCCAATGGGTAAGAAAGATTCCCGCCGACATAAAGCGTTTTTGGTTCAAACTCAGGAATATTTTTAACATCAATTTTTCTGAGTTCCTCGGATGCGATATCAAAACGGTAATCGTCCCGCATAGAATAACATTGCGCCACAGCTAAAGTTGGCAGGGATAGCGAAGCGATAGCAAGTTTTTGCCTGAAGTTCATGTTGCTAAAAGAAGATAGTTTTTTATATAAAATTTACTAGATAAAAATGGTGAAAAGCCGCCAGAAACCCTAAGGAATCCTGCGCAAAGACTTCGTCAAATAATTTTCCTTTTGTTCTTTAACTTCAGACTTTGGTTCTTCTTTCTTTTTTTGTTGCGGTTCTTCTTTTTTAGGCTCTACAGTAAGATCACCTAACTTTTTCGCTTCAGGTTCCAACTGTTGAGCAACTATTTCTAACTCCTCTTCCGGGACTTCTTTTGGCGGCCATTGTAGATTCAGCCCATCTCCTTCCCGGCGTGGGATGATTTCGATAGCAAAATGAGGCACTTTCTGTCCTCCGCCTAAGCCATTCTGGACTAAAATATTTGTTCCCTGCGGTTCTAAGCTGTCAAAGACCGCTTGACTAACTTTACTAGCCAAAACAGAACATTTCTGGACAATCTCATCCGGGACTAATTCTAGGATAGTAAAATGCTGCCGTGGTAAAATGGTGATCTGTCCAGGGATAAGCACCAAATCCTTAACCACTACCAGAGCCGTATCATCTTCATACAATATTTGTGCTCTGCTATTTCGATCTACAATATCACAATAGTCACATCCCATCTTAACTGAACAATCTGGCAATATCGTCCAGATCGGCTCCTTTTTCCGATTTTTGCTCTTTCACTTTTTGCTGGGAACTCTTTTTTGGTTCACTCTTTTTTGTTCCCGCGGCTTTTTCCTTTTTTACCTTCGATTTCTTTCCCTCCTTGGGAAGAGGAATCCTTTTCCCGCTCACACAGGTACAAGGTTCCCGTGCAGAGCTTGTCGCTGCTTCCCGAGAAAGCCAGACTTTGTTCTCTTCAGGGATATTCTGGGCGAAGGCGCAATTCTGGCGATGATAGCGCTTTGCAGAAGCACTGGTAAGAAATCTTTCTTCAGTAACTATTACTGGTTCTTTCTTAGGCATTTCTTTTTTTCCCAATAAAATTTGCAATTTCCCTTCCACTGCCATCTTTACTTTTTCTACCATCTGTTGATCTACTAGCTTCTCTTCCTGATTCAGCAGCGTATCTCCTGACTTGCGAGGGATAAGGTGAAGAATAAAATGCTGAGCCCGCTGCCCTGCTGCCGCCCCATTAGCTACAAAAAGATTAGCACCATCGGCTTTAAATGTTTTTAACAGAACTTGAGAGAGGTTTTTTGCCACCACAAAAAGATGCCCGAGAAGTTCTTCTGGAACCTGAGTTACAATGGAATAATGATCTCGAGGAAGAAGCAATAAATGTCCTTTCGCAGCAGGATTGATATCTAAAATGACAAAACATTTTTTGTCTTCGTATATTTTCTTAGAAGGAATCTTGCCACTAATTATTTGACAGAAAATACATTGTTGTTTTTGCAGAGCCTGGATCTGTTCAGGAGTCATACCTTTAAGTTTCTCTTCCAGCTGTTTACGCTGCTCTTC
>Ga0209542_10016945_pt1 | contig 12011 bp, 14 predicted proteins | sample RifCSPhighO2_01_FD_184028 | JGI IMG/M metagenome (GOLD analysis project Ga0209542, IMG submission 184028) | Soil microbial communities from Rifle, Colorado - Rifle CSP2_plank highO2_0.1 (SPAdes) (version 2) | ecosystem: Environmental > Terrestrial > Deep subsurface > Rock core/Sediment ...
TAACGAATTGCAGGAGGATTCAACCGTTCCTAGGAATGTACGGGCTAAGGTTCAGGTCGTAATATCTGCAATGAAGGAAGAGACTGAAATTCAGATAAAGGTCAGCAGGGCATTGAGTGAACTTGACGAACTCGCAAACGATGTCAATTTGCAATCCTACACAAGAACGCAACTGTGGAACATAATCAGCATGCTTGAAAAGTTTAATTAATCATGAAGTACGCTCACAACGTAAAAATATCTGTTTTTTCTCACGAGAACGAAAATAAAGAAATTAATCTTAAAGCTTTTCTCGAATTGTTTCCTTTTGACCTTGAAAAGAGCAAGGTCAAGATTGAGAAGACAAATGCAGAAGGCGTTAACGACAATAAAATAGAAATACTTGAAGTTAATCTTGACAGGCAGAAGCTTGTGAATGATTTTCTTTCTTCTCTTGTTTCCAAGATAAAAGATACTGATAAGTCAACGATACTTTCACAGCTTGAATCGAGATTGGATTCAGGTTTGCATTTCTTTCTTCGCATTGACAAGGAAACCTGGGTTAATTCAAGGGAAGTAATGATTACTGATACCGGAAGCTGCTTTCACATGCGGATTAGTGTTGCTGCTTTTCCTAAAAAAAGGGAGATTGCAATTAATTTAATGAAATCATTATTTTCAGGGAAAGACATATAAATTATTCAAATGTCGTAGTCAATTAATAGGCGAGCAATGCGGGCGAGCCAAGATTTTGTGCTGAAGGCACGGAAAAATAAAATTTCAATAAAACAAACCACAAAAACAATAACGAAAACTCATTAACGAATAACATTAAAACAACTCAATAAATTAATAATCTTAAAATAATAAATCAATAAAATCAAATAAATAAAATATTAATTTAAAAAATAAAATAACCCAATTAAAAATGCCAAAAATAAAACTTGCGCCTTCGATATTGTCAGCAGACAGGTCTAAGATAAACAGCGAGATAAAACAGGTTGAAGAATATTCTGATTTGGTGCATGTTGATATAATGGACGGCATATTTGTGCCGCCAACAACGATTGATGCTGAGTTTGTTTCTAAAATCAAAACAAAAGTTCCTCTTGATGTTCATTTAATGGTACACGAGCCTTCAAATTCCTACATACAGGGCTTTATTGACGCAGGCGCTGCTTCCATCACGATACATGTTGAGGGATGCAATGACCCGATGAAGCAAATTAACTATATCAAGAGCAAGAATGTAAAGGCGGCTATTTCAATAAAGCCGAAAACTTCTGTTGATGCAATTAAAAAATATCTTGATCATGTTGACATGGTGCTTGTGATGACAGTCGAGCCTGGCTGGGGCGGACAGTCTTTTATTCCAGAAATGATGGATAAGGTCAGAGAATTAAGAAAACTGAAGCCGAAAATTGACATTGAAGTTGATGGCGGCATAAATCACATTACTGCAGGAATTTCCCGCGATGCAGGCGCAAATGTGTTTGTTGCAGGCAATTACATATTTGGCGACAAGGACAGGGCGGCTGCTGCGAAAAGACTTCTGGATAGTCTTCATAAATCACAATAAACCTTTTAAAGCCGTCGGGGATACTTGTTCTATATGGTTTACACGATAGTTGACTGCTACACAGATGAGCCGGCTGGGCTTGGAGTTCCTCCTTATTTGGGCACTTATCCCAGGTATGTTACCGGATATCTGAATGAAGATGTCAACTATCTTACCATTGATGATCTTCGTTTGTGGAAGAAGCACAATGGGGTTGTAAAAGAGACAAAACCTCATCAGAAGACCGACATTACAACTTATAATTTGACTTCTAATTATAAGAATGTTCCAAAAATTCTTGCTGAAACAGACACTTTGATTATTATTCTTGGAGTTCACGTTCCTGGCAAATATCTTTCTGCAATTCCAGGAACGCTGCACGAAATAATCCCGATGATACAGGACTTGAAATGCGAGAAGATATTAACTGGCCCTGCTGTGTTTGGAACGCAGCTTTTTGGAGGGAAGTTCTTTGAGAAAGCTGACCTTTCTGTGTTTAACAAAGTGTCTTATGAGATGTTTAATTTCTTGTATAAGGACGTTGGGAAGTACGCTTTGAAAGGCGCCTCAATAATTAAACAGATTCCTGATCACAGAATGATTGAGATTGAAACCGGGCACGGATGCGATATCGGGAAATGCTCGTTTTGCACAGAACCTTTGAAGAATAAGGTTGAGTTTCGCGCAAAAGAAGATGTTCTTAATGAAGTGGTTGAATTCTATAAATTAGGTGCCAGATTCTTTAGATTGGGCAAGCAAACATGCTTTTACACAATACCTTACGCTTCTGAATTATTGGAAGAGATTAATACTCTCTGCCCTGACATTAAAGTCTTGCACCTTGACAATGTAAATCCCGTTAAGGTTGTAATGGACAAGAAGAATGATTTTAAAATTACTAAAGCGATTGTCAAGTATTGCACATCCGGCAATATAGCTGCTTTTGGCGTTGAATCTTTTGACATGGAAGTTGTAAAAGCCAATTCTCTTAATACTTCTCCTGCTGTTGCATATGAAGCGATTAAAATTCTTAATCAATTTGGCGGCGAACGCGGTTCAGATGGAATGCCCAAGTTTTTGCCTGGGATAAATATCATTTTTGGATTACGAAATGAAACAAAGAAAACACATTTCGAAAACATGTCATGGCTGAAAAGAATCTATGATGAAGGATTGATGTTAAGAAGGATAAATATACGCCAAGTTGCAATATTTGAAGGTACCTCATTGTTTAATGAAGGAAAAGATAAATTTCTTAGGAAGAACAAGAAGATGTACTGGAAATGGCGCAATGAAATACGCCAGAAAATCGACTGGCCAATGTTACAGCGCGTGATTCCAACAGGAACGATATTGACTAATTGCTGGGCTGAGATTTATGATGGCAAGACAACTTTCTGCAGACAGTTCGGAACGTATCCGATAATAGTCGGTGTTAAGGGAAGGATTCCATTAAAGCAGTTCTACAACTTGGAGATAACGGGGCATATGCTGAGGAGTATTATTGGGAAGGTTGCTGGGGAGAAGAAGATTACAAGTATCAATGTTTAGTTTTAAATTTCCTTTTTTCCCATACACTATCTATTCCAAATTCAAGATTTTCTGCTAAATCTTCCAAATTTTTAACAAAAGCTACTAAGAAATTATAGGCTGAATATTCTCTGTATCCAAACATCCACCTTTCTATATCTTCTTTTTTGTTTTTTCCACTCTCCAACGCTTGGCAAATCTGACACCAATTGCTTCTATCCCTAACCCTTTCCCAAAATGATGATAATAAACCTGGGTTCTTATTCTTTATTTTATTGTAAGCTTCTTGCAAATCTGTTACTATGTACCTATTCAATAAATCAAGATACTGGAATAGGTTATCTAATTTTTCATAGAATGGAGAGTTAGATTCATCATAAATGTTTTTTATCTCATGGCTATAATAAGCGTTTAAAGCAACAGTAGCTCCTCTAAACATAACAGTTTTATCTTTTAAAAGGAAAAAATTATCTAAATCATTGATCTCTAGAATGCTAGCTTTTGTATTTTTAGAAGAATCTAAACACTCTATAATTTTAAATATATTCTTCATAAGATCAGTATTCAAAAGCAAATACCTAGAATAGATGAGCGACTTATTTTTTCTCAAAAAATCGTCCACTTTCTTAAACTCCCAAAATTCTACATTTTTATGTTTTAACATTTCTTTATGGAAATCTCTTGTAGGGCTAAACATATAAACAAAGATTTTTTTGTTGAACTCTACTTTTGCTAACCTTACCAATTGTTTAATATCTTTTTTTTGAGGGTACAGTTTAACTGCAAAGGCGAGATAATCATCTTTATTCTTTGATAAAACATCAATTCCATCCTCCCAAGCAGCCCCAGCATCGTGAAAATCATAAGTTTCATAACCTTGATTTTCTAAAGCTTCTATAATACATCTATGTAAATCAACTTCATTCCTATTTTTATTATCAAAAATAGCTTGAATATCCATAAACTTACAATTTAACAGAATGTTTATAAAAGTTGCTGAAGATTTGTTTTATATATGATTAAAAGTTATATCCAAAGTAAAAATAAAAAATTTAATTTCATTTCTTATAAAAATATCAACAGCAAACCCACTGCCTTTGCTATAGACTCTCAATTTGATCCATCTAATAACTATCTAATATCAGATGATGATTATAAGGTATTAAGGCTAGGATTGGTTGTGCCTAGTGCTATAGTAAAATTTTTTACACAATTCGAAAAACACTTTGGAATAGGATACCAAAAAGGATTTTGGTTTGTTAGAGGGAAAAATCAAGAAATTTTCGGCATTGGAATAAAAAATATGTATAAATTACTAAAAACCTTTAGACATAACACTTTTGTTTATTATCTCATGAATTATGAATGTTTTATTACTTTAATAAAAACTAAAGAAATAGGAAGTCCTAAACTGATAATATACATAAACAACTCAAATTTTCCTTACATAGATACAATAAATTTTTTCAAAACCAAATTTAAAGAATACAAATCTAATTTTAAAATAATCACTAAATCGGTTATAGATGTAAATTATGAAAGATGTGAACCTTATATTGCATTTAAATCTAATTTAAAATATCATATAAATTATAAAAATAAATCTTTAGATGTACCTCATCATTTTATAATTAGTAAAGCTTCTAAAAAAACCCAATCAATATTAGACAATATTGAATTCTGGTTTCCATTTAGACCCAATTTTGATGTTAATACAGGAACAAAAATTAGAGCCCAAGTTGATATATTGAACCTTCCAGAATTAGATTTAATATCTTTAAACGTGTATAGAGTGGAAAAAAAATATTTTGGTCTTTAACTATTTTTCCTACAACCCTTAAATATAGTAATCTACCCAAACCCCATCCAGAACCATTTCCCTTTCTTCTCCAAAACCTTTAAATACTCTGTATTACATATGTATTACACAGGTGATTAACATGCCAACAGGAAAAATAAGAAAGTCAGGAAACAGCAATGTCATCGTGTTGCCTGCAGAGTATATGGATCAGAGGAACCTAAAGACTGGCCAGATTATACAGTATGAAGTCTCTTCAAAAGCCGGCCTTCAAAAGCTTTGGGGAAGCGGGAAAAACCTTAAAATTGACGCGCAAAAGGCAAAAGACGAGCTTAGAGAAGAATGGGCAATATCAGATTCAAAGCTTTCTATGCATGAAAAATCCAAGCCTTATAAAAAATGAGGGAAAAATCAAAATGCAATATTTTCTCGACACTTATGCCATTATAGAAATAGTAATGGGAAATGAGAATTATAGAGAATATATATTTGATAATGAGCAGGCAATATGCACTATATTCAATCTAATGGAAACCCATTTTTATTTTCTGAAGAATTTTGGGCCAATAAAGGCCGATGAAGTATATTCATCGGTAAAGCCTATTGTGATTGATATAGATGACTCATTAATAAAAGACGCAAACGCCCTTAAGCTTAAGCACTTAAGATCCAGAATGAGCTTTGCTGATTGTATTGGTTATCTCACTGCGCTAAGGTTCAATGCAAAATTTATAACAGGCGATTATGCCTTTAAAGGAATGGAAAATGTCGAATTCATTAAGTAATGTTAAAAGAGAACATGAAAACAAAGAGACAATAGATATAATTAAAAATCCTTATATCATGAAACAAATAATAAAAAGCGAGAAGAATATTAATAAAGGTAAAATAAAGAAAATTGACTTTTAATAAAACATTATTTCCCCCAAAACCCTTAAATATAATAATTTAATTCTGCGATGAAGGTGATTCATAATGAAACAAGGTAAATTCTCACTCCATCACAAACACTTCTTCTATCCGTTTCCGCTTCAAAGCTTTTGTTATCTTGTAAGCAAGCTGAAGAGAAGGATTATACCTTCCCTGCTCCAATGAGATTATTGTCTGGCGTGTAGCATCGACTGCTCTCGCTAATTCTTCCTGCGTTATATTTAACTGATTCCTGTAAAATAATATCTTTGTCTTCATTCAACCACCCAATTTAAAATAAAAATTTAATCTTTCCTATCAAGGTAGAGATTTGATGCTGCTTTCACTACCAATCCAACAACAACTGCAGCAATAAGGAAAGGATCAACAGAAACTATCCCTTTTACTGCGCTGGATGAAATCTGGTAAGCAACTCCTATTGTGATTACTATTATTATTGCCCACAATGCATTCCTTTCAGCCATTGCCTCGTGAATTTTTTCCCTTTCATCAAGCTTCAGCTTTGCCATAATGCTAATTATATCCACTCCGATGATTACGGCCCATACAACCATGAAAATTGTCTTTGCATTTTCGCTAATGAAACTGGCATACTGCACCAGTATAAACGGGACTACCATTACAGCAGTATAAACCCAGCCCTGCCATGCTTTTGGGTATAATCCCCATCCTCCATATTTCCTTCTTGTAAACCATTCAGGTCTTCCTATCATTCTTATCACCTTTTGATTAGTTTTATAATGTAAAAAATATATTACATCTAGTATATAAATCTTTCGGAAATTGTAAGAAATAAGTTACATTCTTAAAAACAGCGCAACCCTTAAATACCATAAATAATTTTCTTCTAAAAAACTATTTACGAGGTAAAAATGAAACAAGGCGACAAGGTAAAGGTTCATTACACAGGAACATTAAGTGATGGAAAAGTATTTGATTCATCCGAGGGAAAAGAACCTCTTGAATTTGAAATAGGAAAAAAGCAGGTTATTCCGGGATTTGAAAACGGAATAAAGGGAATGAAATTAAACGAAGAAAAGACAATAAAAATAGTTCCAAAGGAAGCTTACGGAGAATCTCAGAAAGAATTAATCATAACAGTTCCAAAAGAAAAATTTACCCAGGAAGTAGAAGTTGGAGGAAGGTTATTGCTAAAAGGGCCGCAGGGACAGCAGATACCTGCAGTCGTGACGGAAGTCACAAAGGACATAATAAAGATAGACCTTAATCATCCTTTGGCAGGAAAAGAGCTTAACTTCAAAGTGAAGGTCGTAGGAATTAACTAAAGCTTTTTAAATAGAATTTTTATCCTAATATTCTATGCCCCTGTAGCTTAGCAGGTAAAGCGTCTGACTGTTATCCTCATTCCATTTGATTTGGAATGTGGGCATCTATCAGAAGATCGCCAGTTCGAGAATCAGTCAGTAACTCTGACTGGTCAAAATTCTGGTCGGGGGCGTTTTTATATTTTCTACCTTTTTCATATGCTTTGGATTATTGAATCCAATCAACGCTAACCATCTTTCTAAATTCTTAAATCCTGATACCTCTAACCTATAATACTGGCTATTCTTTGATATTGAGCCGTAAAATCCTTTAGAAACCAATATTGACAAGACTTCTTCCAAGAAACTTCCAGATTTACTTGATATTTCTATTCTTGGATAGTAAGGCACAGCTTTATGCTGCTTTGAAAACACAACAGAGCCATCAGTATCGGCAAGTCCTCTGATAAAAGAAGAAGATAGTTCAGAATTATTGACTATCCAATCTGGAATTTTTAGACTGTCATACTTTTTCCCTATTGGAATCCCAACAGAGTGAAGAATATTAAATATGGCCTTGTCATAAAACCTAATAAAAATGGCATTTTCCTTTCTCCTTTCTTTAACAAAAACTTCTTTTCCAAATATTTTGAGGAATAAATTTTTGATGGTTTTTTCATGATATTCTCTATCATCAATTTTATGACCGCTTATGTAAGTAACATATGCCCCGTTGCAGGAAGATAAGCAGCCATCTCCCATCATTATTCCAACCAGTTCCGCTAATTCTTTTGTTTTTTTCATTTTTAATCAAACCTCCAAAGTTTCTGACTTCTGGAACTTTGGAGTCAACGAAAAAGAGAATGTTAAGCGAAACTGCGTAATTGATTTATGGCGAAGCCGAATCCTCAAAATCAAAGATTTTGGGAACTTGAACCTTGTTCAAGTAATCATTATTTGGCAGTTTTGCGTGTTCTCTTTTTCAATTATAGAGGAAGAATCGGTTTATATATCTTAGGCGAGGATGTCCAGTGGTATTCTATCACAACTATTATATACAATAATAGGAACAAAAGAAAAATGCAGCAAATAAACTACAAGCCGTTGAAGCACATTCTCGTATGCACAAATGAAAGAGGAGAAGGAAAAGAATGCTGCTCTAATGTAAAAGGATACGAAATATTCAGAGAATTAAAAGACTGGACAAAAGCAAACGGTTTAGCGAGTTCTGTTTGGGTTACAAGAACAGGATGTTTGGGATTCTGCAACAGCGAAGGCGCGACAGTTGTAATTTATCCTGACCAATTATGGTTTAAGGAAGTAAAGAAAGAAGAAGTTGAACAAATAAAACAACTTATTTTAGATTCTTTGAAGTGAGTTCTGAAAGAAGCTTTAAGGAATAAGAGCAGAAGATTCCTTTTGCAAGGAAATACAATCCTAAAGCAAACCAAACATAATTGTTCTTAAAATCATTTTTCGACAAAGAAAACCATATAAGAATGAATGCAGCGATAAAGCAAAGCCAAAACACCAGCTTGCTTGCAAAAGGAACGCATTTTGCTGTTTTTGATGCCATGCACTATATATTGGTAAACTATTATTTAAAACTTTGTTCTCAACAAGTTTTATAAATCAGGCATTACTTTCAAAAGCTCTTGGGCCTGTAGCTCAGCCTGGTTAGAGCGCCGCTCTGATATGCCAATTTTTGGCTCAAAAAGGCGGAGGTCATGTGTTCGAATCACACCAGGCCCATATTTTAATTCTCAAAAAAAGAAAATTTCCCCTTGCAAAACCCCACCTATTATATATTAGTGCCATCCCTATTTATCCTATCAAATTAAGAAATCACTGAAAAATAATTCTTTGAAAAAAGAATCTCCATACGACAAAAACCACCAAAATCCATTTTAACTACCACAAAGTTTAAATACAAGTTAGTATTTTAAAATAGCAACACTTTCAGATTTAACACAAATGAAAAATATACGGAGGGGTAAATAATGGTTTTTAACAAAGGTCTTGTCGCTTTATTGATATTTTCTATGTTCCTTTTGAGCAGCTGCGAAGTCTACCAGACATTTTCAGGCACTACTGGCAATGTTGTTTCAGAAGACACAGAAGACGAAAACTCTCAAGAAACTGTTGAAGACACAACAGATACCTCTGAAGAAACCACAGAAGTAACTGAAGAAGTTGTTCCGGAAGAAACAGCAACTGAAGAAGTTGTTGAAGAAGCTCCAGCTGAAGAAACATCCGAAGCTCTTCCAGTAGAAATGCCAAAGGAAAAGCCAGTTGTTATACTTGTTGAAGAAACAGCACTTGTAAACCTTGTGCCAAAGGCAGAGGACCCTGACAAGGACAGCAAGCTTGCATTCACATTCACATCACCATTAAGCGAAAGCGGAGAATGGCAGACAACATACGGAGATGCGGGAGAGTACACAGTAACTGTCACCGTATCAGACGGCGAATCAACAACATCAAGGGATGTTTTAATCATAGTCAACAAGAAAGAAGAAGCGCCAACAATAGACGCTTCAAACCCAATCGAGAGCGGGCTTGTAGCTGACGAAACACAGTCATTGGATTTCAGCGCAGAGGCATCAGACCTTAATAGGGATGCCCTTTCATATGAATGGAAGCTTGACGGAGAGCCTACAGGAACAGAAACACAGTACACTTACCAGACAACTTATGATGATGCAGGAACACACACTGTCAAAGTTGATGTGACTGACGGAATATCATCAGCAAGCAAAATATGGTCTGTTGAAGTAAAGAATGTAAACAGGAAGCCAGTGCTTGAAGGCATCTCTGACATAAGCGCAAGCGAGACAGACACTATAGTAATAACAGCCCTTGCAACAGATGATGACAATAACAATTTGGTCTACTCAATAAGCGATCCAAGGTTCACACAGGAAGACAACGTCTTCACGTGGGAAACCGGCTATGACAGCGCAGGAACTTACACAGTTGTTGTAAGCGCAAGCGACGGCCAGGACACAACAGAGCAGGAAATAACTGTTGATGTTGCAAACGTGAACAGGGCACCTGTCATAACAGAGATTGTGCAGAAATAAACTAACAAAGCAGCAGCTTAGCTGCTGTATTTTCTTTTATGTCGGGGGATAAATGAAAAAGAAGCTGGCTTTACTTTTGATTGTGTTCTTAATTGTTCCTCTTGCCTATTCCGCGACAAAGTTCGTGATAGACGAGACGGAGAAGATAGCAATCGCTCCGAAAGCCAATGATCCTGATTCTGATTCAATATCCATAAAGTATGAGCCGCCATTAAACGAAAACGGAGAATGGCAGACGACTTACGGAGATGCAGGCACATATAACTCAATGGTGACTGCTTCTGACGGGCAGACAAGCACTTCTGAAGACATTCTAATTGTTGTAAAAAGAAAAGAAGCAGCGCCTTCAATAGACTCATTCCTTCCAAGGCAGGATTCAATTGCAATAAATGAATCAGAGTCAGTCGGATTCAGCGTTATAGCATCGGACGCCAACAAAGACGAATTAACTTATAGATGGTATTTTGACAACAAGAAAGCTGCAGAAGGAAACGAGTACACTTACGATTCAACGTATAATGATGAAGGGACCCACAGGATAAAAGCAGTTGTTTCAGACGGAAAACTAGAAACAGCAAAGGAATGGCCAGTTGAAGTAAAGAACGTTGATGTGCAGCGGCTTCTTGACGGAATACAGGACATCGCAGTGGATGAAAACGAAGCAGCAAAACTGATTCTTCCAGATTTTGAAAAATACGGATTGGCGTACACAATATCAAGGCCGTTCAACAACAACAATGAATGGCAGACGACTTATGACGATTCCGGCGTTTATGATGTAAAGGTGCATGCTGAAGGGAAAGGATTTTCCGGCAGCAAGACAGTTGCAGTAACTGTCCATGATATTGACAGGCCGGCTGAATTTGCAGAACTAAGCAACCCTGTTGCCAATGAGGGAGATGAAATAAAAATAGAGCTTGAGGCATCAGACCCTGACGGAGACAAAATAAATTTTGAAGCAAAGAACCTTCCAAAAGGAGCATCGCTTGAGAACAATGTTTTTATCTGGACGCCGGATTACGAGACAATACAGAAGAACAGCTTCTTCAACAGGCTGCTTGGAAAGTTCAGGATACTTGGCAAGAGTTTCTATCCGCAGTTTATTGCAGCTTCAAACGACAATCAAGTTGTGCAGAACGTCATAATAACTGTTGCTGACAAAAACAGGGCACCTGTGATAGAGCAAATGGGCACAATAAATGCAAAGGAAGGAGAGCTTACAGAGATTGAGCCAAAAGTTTATGATTTGGACAGGGATAAAGTAAGGCTGCAATTTTCAGGATACGCTGCAAACGCTGCATTCAGGCCTACGTACGACGATGCAGGAGACCATGAAATCACTATAACAGCAAGCGACGGAACAGACCAGACGTCAATAAAAGTGCCTGTAAAGGTTGCAAACTCAAACAGAGCGCCGATTCTTGAAAAAATACCAGACGCTGTTGCATACGAAAACGATGAAATTGCAATACTTCTGAATGCAAACGACCCAGACGGCGACAAAGCCAGCTATTCTGTTGAAAATCCTCCGCAGGGCGCTGATATGAATGACAATGCATTCATATGGAAGCCGTCATACTTAACCCTAAACAAAGGGCAAAAACAGGTTTACAGCATTGTTTTCAGCGCAACAGACGGCTCGCTTGAGTCAAAGCAGATCATGAAGCTGGAATTAAGGGATAGGAACAGAGCCCCAAGAATTGTTAACACAACAACAAGCGTGACTGCGCGCCTGAACAAGCCTGCATCGATGCATGTAGCTGCAGTTGACGATGACAATGACCAGCTTGAATATACATGGGATTTTGGATTTTTTGACAAGTACAAAGGCACGCAGAAGCACCAGCGCATTTTCACAACAAGGGGCA
>Ga0209542_10016947_pt1 | contig 12010 bp, 19 predicted proteins | sample RifCSPhighO2_01_FD_184028 | JGI IMG/M metagenome (GOLD analysis project Ga0209542, IMG submission 184028) | Soil microbial communities from Rifle, Colorado - Rifle CSP2_plank highO2_0.1 (SPAdes) (version 2) | ecosystem: Environmental > Terrestrial > Deep subsurface > Rock core/Sediment ...
GAAGAAGCGATAGTACTGTGAAAATCACTCTTTTATGCATGTACTAAGATATCTCAAACATTTATAAGTTTGCTGTTTCAACTCCTTTGTCCAGAATCAATAAAATTCAAAAATTAAAATAAAAAAAGATAGCATACATACAAATTTAAAAATCATAATAAAAAACTAGAAGCATTGGTAGCAGTTTATATCTTAGATTATTCAAAAGGATATGATAACTCATCCTATATTAATAGAGATTAACAAAGTCAGAAATACTAAGCAAAATAAGAGAATTATCCATTATGCTATTTTCTCTTTTTAGGCCTAACTCTCTTAGCCTTAACAGGTCTAACATTTTTTACTTTCAATATTTTCTCACCAATATTCCAATTAATATGTTTATGCCTCATCTCATAAGCAACAACCTTATCCAAAGCGTTAATTGTTTCATTAGGAAAATTAAACACTGGAATTCCTCTTTCCATCAGAGATTTAGAAAGCAATTCAGTAAATTCCCCCCCGGTTGAGACAACAATAATTGGTTTTTTTGAGCTGTGATGTGCTTCAGTTATTACCTCTACAATTTCAGTAGTCAGTAAAGGAGTCTGATACAAAGTAATTAATAAAATTCCATCTACATTTCTATCAGCTAAAGTTAAATTCAAAGCATCCCTGTATCTTTCAGTAGTTGCATCACCCAACAAATCTAAAGGATTTCCAACATTCATATGTTTAGGAGCTATTTTCTTAATCTCTGAAACAGTCATATAGCTCAAGTCAGCAAGTTTAAGATTTTTTGAGGCAGATATTGCATCAGTTGAAACTATTCCATAACCTCCACCATTAGTAATTATCTGTATCCTGTTGTTCTCAAATTTTATTTTTTTCTCAAACAATTCAGCAATATGAAACATCTCCTCAAGAGATTCAGCGCGAATAGCATTTGTCTGGTTCAATATCCCAAAGAAAACATCTTTGTTTCCAGCAAGGGAGCCAGTATGAGAAATAGTGGCTTTCATACCCTCATCAGTTAGTCCTCCTTTGAGAACAATAACAGGTTTATGAGCAGTAGTTTTCTTCAAAGTATCAAAAAACTTATCTCCGTTTTTAATACCCTCAACATACAAACATATTACTTTAGTGCTTGTATCTTGCAATAAATATTCCATAAAATCCGACTCATCTAATTGAGTAGCATTGCCATAACTGATAAACTTAGAAAATGTGTGCCCCTTATGTGCGGCAATGTCAAGTATAGCTGACCCAATAGCACCACTTTGACAAATAAAACTAATCCCTCCAGCCTTAGGTCTTTCAAGTCTATATCTAGGCAAAAATAATGTATCAAATCTGTGATAAGCATCAAAAACCCCTAAACAGTTAACTCCTATACAACGCATTTTATTTTTATCAAGGACATTCCTAAGTTGCTCTTCTAATTTATGATTTCCGACCTCTGAAAATCCAGCAGTAACTATCAAAACGTCTTTTATTTTTTTCTTAGCACATTCCCCAATGACTTTCAAGACGAATTCAGCAGGAATAGAAATAATCACCAAATCTATATCTTCATTAATAGCAGAAATAGATTTGTAAACTCTATATCCCAAAATCTCTTTTGCTTCTATATTAACAGGAAAAATCTTACCCTTAAATCCAGAATCAATCATATTTTTCATTATAACATGTCCCACTTTAGCTGGATTTCTGGAAGCCCCAACTATAGCAACACTTTTAGGTCTGAAAAAATTATCAAGTTGTACCACCATTAACAGTACAAGTATTAAACGTATTTAATGGTTTCCAAAAAATTCCCAAAATAAACAATTTTAAGGTCAATTATTAACCTTTTTATAGTAATGACAAGATAATGGAATCAATAAGTTTTAAGCTAAAACCACTTATTTAGCTTAACCAAACTTTTTTCTAATCTTATTCCAATAATGCTCTTTCCATCCAATTTCTATGTGCTTTACAAACTCATCAGGAACACCAGTTTGAACAAAATTAAGTTCCGTGCCTCCAGAACTCAATTTATTTATAGTAAACGCATTTAATTTTCGTATAGTTTTATGCGTTTACTATTACGCGGACGCATACGATTATTTAGTGCGTCTGCTATAGTTTAAACTTAGCTATGGAATAAACTCCTTTAGGCCAGTCAGCACCCCTCCATTTCTGTACAATTTCAGAGTTTTTCTTAAGCTTGACATTCACTCCTCTAATCCAACCATCATAAGCAGAAATTTTTCCTCCAACCTTATTGCTAATAACTGCCTTAGCACCAGAAAAATTAGAATGCTTTTTAGAATCCATCAGCACATCATAGATTACATCAGGAGACGATTTGAATTTAACAGACTGTTTGATAGTTTTCACCACAAAATGTTAAAACATAAATAGTATAAGTAAATTTCTAACTAACTAAATCCTATTTTTTTAGAATAAATATTTCCTCTGTATCCTATTCTTAATACAAAAACAATCAGTTTAACTTCTTCTATTTTATAGATAATCCTTATATTGTCAACTCTTCTGCTCTTTAATCCATGTAACTTGCCAACAAGTTTTTTTCCTTTATGGGGGTTTTTAGATAAATCTTCAATAAAGTCAAGAATTTTCTTCTGTAAATCTTTAGAAAGTTTTTTAATAAATGATTCTGCAGGAGGTTCTATAATAACTTCATACATTTAAACACCAAGCTCTTTTCTAAGCTGGTAAAGAGTCTTTCCTTTTCCAGCATTATAAGCTTCAATTCCTTCAGCAATTTCTCTCATCGCTTCAGGATCAGATATGATTTCAAGAGTCTCAGCCAAATCTCCTTCATCAACATTTTTTCTATAAGATTCAATTAACTTTTTCAATAACTCATTATAACTTTCCCTATGGTGTGCTTTAAGCTTGTCTAAAGCTAGTTTGGTCTTTTCATCAAGCTGTATTGTTGTAACCATAGTTATCTATAGTAATCTATAGTTTATAAATTTTTCACTTTAACAGTTCATCCGGCTCTTCTAAATAACTCTTCAAAGTCTCAATAAACTCATTGGCGTAGGCACCATCCAATATTTGATGGTCAAAAGTGAGTGAAATAGGCAAAATCTTAACATTTTTAACTTTTCCAGTTTTCTCATCTAACATCACACGATTAAATATTCTTCCCAATCCAAGAATAGCGGCCTCTCCTGGATTTATTATAGGCGTAGCATAATTTCCTCCAACACTCCCATAATTAGTAATTGTGAAAGTACTTCCTTTCAAATCCATAGAATCAATTGTTCTATTGCGTGCTTTTTCAGCCAATTCGACTATTTCTTTGGCAATTTCAGAAACACTCTTGCGTTCAGCAATTTTGAGCACCGGAACAAGTAAGCCAGCATCAGTCTGCACAGCAATTCCAATATTATAATATTTTTTCAGAACAATATTATCTCCTTCAATGCTTGAATTAAGCAGATGGTGTTTTTGAAGAGCCTTAATAAGTGCCTTAATCACAAAAGGCATAAAAGTTAATTTAATTCCTTCTATAGAGAAATGCTCTTTTTCTCGCAAACGAACATCCCACAATTTACTAACATCAATATCTTCCATCGCTGTAACTTGAGCACTTTCTCTCAAAGATTTAATCATATTTTGAGCAATTACTTTTCTAACTCCCTTTATCGGAATTCTTTCAACATATCCATACTGATCATATTTCTTTTGAGCAACAATTCCAGCAGGCCTAGCATTTACAGGAGCTTCAACAATTTTAGTAACTTCAGAAAATGAATTTTTATCTAAATCAGACATCAGTATCTGCCCATCAGGACCAGAACCAGCAATATTCTTCAAGTCAATTCCTTTTTTTAAAGCAACAGCACGAACAGCAGGCGAAGCAAGAACTTTTCCATCAATTTTAACTTCTTTTTTTTCAACAACTCTTTTAGAATCAGTAGTCTCTCTTTTCACACTTTCAACTTTCTCAATCTTATCAGTTTTTAATGAAGACTTAATTTTCTCTCCACTTTCTCCAATAACACACAAAACTGCTCCAACATTAACAGTATCCCCTTTGGAAAAATTAATCTTAAGTATAGTTCCAGAAACAGGAGAAGGCAAATCAGCGACAGCCTTGTCAGTTTCTACTTTAACAATCATCTGATCAGACTTTACAGCATCTCCTTCTTTAACAAGCCATTCAACTATTTCAGCTTCTGCTATCCCTTCTCCAATGTCGGGAAGTTTAAATTCAATCAATTTGCACCCCATCCTGTTGTGAACAAAGGCGAGCCATCCCAAATTGATTGCACAAATAATCTTTGATATCGATAGTGTCTCACACAAACCACACCCTTTAGGGTGTGTTCGACACTTCGATCATCCAAAAATCGAGCACCATTCAAACCACACTCTTTAGAGCGTGGTGGTGCATCGATTTTTTGATTATTAAGTGTAGTTGCCATCTTTCTATTAACAAAACTTAATCAATAATAAATGTTGGCATTATAAGAAAAATAGTTAGATTCCTGATAATTTAGAAAAAATAGATAAAACGATGCAAACAGAAAAGCAAATAAGTTTATCAGAATTATTTGGAACATGGAAGACAAAAAAGACTGCTCAAGAGCTTAAAGATGAATCAAGAGAAAGCAGGGAATAACTAAATTATTTTACTACTTATACTGAACTTGAAAGGTAGAGAAATTCCTTTCAAATCTCTTGTCCTTGATTTAAACTTAAAAACAGAAATTCCCTTCACTTCTCCAGTTTTTTCATCTATAATTTCAAAAACTCCATCTCCTAGATTTTTAGAATAGGTGTTAGATAAATCTCCACTAGTTATCTCTAAGAAATCACCTTCTTCATCATAATAAATGTTCATTTCTCCTTCCATATTTCTCCAGTAATTCTATCTGTAAAAAACGATGTTATTATAAAGCCATGTCCGTTTAAATAATTAACTACAACAAGTAAGTATCTTTTTGTTGACTTCATTTCCTTAAATTCTTTGTAGAAATATAAACTACTTTCATCAGCTTCATATAGTAAACGCATTTAATTTTCGTATAGTTTTATGCGTTTACTATTACGCGGACGCATACGATTATTTAGTGCGTCTGCTATATCTAACAGAAGTTGGTTTTTGCAATGTGATCTTAATTATGTCAACTGGGTCATCCATATTAGAGTGCTTTTGTATATGTTTTAATCTTTCAAGAGTAAGATAAATATTCCTGCCATTTTTGTCAATTATCTCAAAGATACGAGTCACAAGTTAATTTGCACCTCTAGCACTAGCTATCACTCTGTTAATAGCATCAACAATTTTATCAACACTAGGCAAATAATAATCTTCATGCAGTCTCAAAGGCACTATTGTATCAAAACCACAAACTCTCTCAATAGGAGCCTCAAGAGAGTAAAGCGCCTTTTCATTGATGCGCGCAATAATCTCCGAAGCAAGCCCTAAAGTTTTTGGAGCTTCTTGAACAATGACACACTTGCCTGTTTTTTTAACAGAGTTGATTATAGTCTCAGTATCCAAAGGAGAAAGTGTTCGTAAATCTATGAGCTCAACAGAAACATCTTTCAGTCCTTCAATTGCTTCCTTAGCAGTCTTGACCCATGCTCCATAAGCAATCAAAGTAACATCTCTACCTTCTTTAATTACATTGGATTTACCGAGAGGTATTGCATACGTCTCTTCAGGAACTTCCTCTTTAATTGCACGGTAAATTTTTTTAGGTTCAAAAAACACAACTGGATCTTTTTCACGTAATGCAGAAATAAGTAAACCTTTAGCATCATAAGGTCCAGAAGGTATTACAACTTTCAATCCAGGAGTGTGAATTAAGTAAGTTTCGGGAGAATCAGAATGATGTTCAAGCGCCTTAATACCCCCACCAATAGGGCATCTCACCAAAATAGGAGAAGTAAATCTTCCTCTGCTCCTATTTCTGTAACGAGAAGCATGGCTAACTAATTGATCAATTGCGGGAAAAATAAACCCTTCAAATTGTATTTCACAAACAGGTTTCAAACCAGCCAAAGCCATCCCAATAGCAGTTCCAACTATTCCACTTTCAGCAAGAGGAGTGTCAATTACCCTTTCATTTCCAAACTCTTTTGCAAGATTTTCAGTAACTCTAAACACTCCCCCATCTTCACCGACATCTTCCCCCAAAATGACAATATTTTTATCGCGTTTCATTTCAAGTCTTAAGGCATCATTAAGTGCCTCTACCATGTTCATTTTACTCATGTTCAATACATCTATTTAAGTAAAATGAATAATTGAAAATATCAGTTTTCATATTGTTTTTGACTACCATTTCATCACCCACGTCAATAAAACAAGAGGAAGTTTATAAAACATGCCCTTGCTTAATTTCTAATTCTCCAATGCAAGTTTTAGGTCTTAGCATTCTTTTAGCTTTTTGTAATTCATTTGCTTCTCTAATGCTCTCGTCAGACACATAATCTTCAAATGCTACTCTCTTTGGAGATAATCTCTCAACTAAATAATCAAAGAACTCCCTTGCAACTTCAAATCTTTCTCTAAATGCTTCAGAGTTAACTCCATCCGCCTCCAATAGGAGGGCTATTTGTTTTATAGGATCTGTTTCGTACCAGCAAGCCCTATGGATTCTAGCACCAGGAATTACACGCGCCGATAAGCCAATAACCTGGTGATTCCCTAAAAATAAATCTCCTCGAATATATTGAAGTTCCTTTGAACAAAACTCTCTAAATAGTTTTGTCATTTGCTTCCCCCAATTATTTTGTCCTGCTTCTCTTTTGCTTTCAGGCCTGCCCCATGTTAAACACCTTGAACTGTTAGAATGGTACCATGTGTTGCCTCCATCAGATCTTCTTACAACAGAAATTCCCTCTCTAGGATAAAGAGCCTCATGTTCAGCACGAACAATATTAGGCCCTTCTTGGTGTTTTAGAAGAACGTACAATTCAGAGTATCTGGCCTTTGCCCTAGTTTCTATAGCTACTGCAGGTATCTGCATAGGGCTAGTTATTTCAACTAAATATGAATTCATCATCTTACGAGTTTCAATATCTTTATAAAAATCTCTAATCATAAATAAGCATGGGCGCAAAATGTTTCATCCTCGAGTCTAATGATCCTTGGCTAAACCTTTCAACAGAAGACTGGATTTTCAAAAACATGGACCTTTCAGATGATATTTTACTGTTATGGAGAAATGAAAAATCAGTTATAATAGGCAGAAATCAGAATCCATGGGCAGAGTGCAATATAAAAAAATTGGAGGAAAATAAAGTTAACTTAGTAAGGAGGCAGAGCGGTGGCGGAGCAGTTTTTCAGGATTTGGGAAATTCAATATTCTCATTCATCTCTCCTAGAAAAAATTACGATAGAAAAAGAAATTTTCAGATAATTATTAATGCCTTAAAAAAATTTAATATTACAGCCGAGCAGGCAGGCAGAAATGATATTTTAGTAAATGGAAAAAAAGTATCGGGAAGCGCTTTCAAGGAAAACCCAGATAGGGCATTTCACCATGGCACACTACTAATAAATGTAAACCTTTCAGAGATGTCAGATTATCTTACACCTTCACAAAAAAAATTATTGTCAAAGGGCACGCAGTCAGTAAGGTCAAGAGTGGCAAATTTAACAGAGTTTAATTCATCAATATCTCATGACCTGTTAATGGAGGCAATAATTGACGAATTCTTTAAAGAAAGTAACAGTGAAAAAAAAATAGAAACTCTCACGCCAGAATTCTTAATGGATATTCCGGAATTAAAATATTATTATGAGTTTATGAAGAGCCATGATTGGAGATTTGGGGAGACTCCTCAGTTTCAACACCATCTGACAGAACGCTTTGACTGGGCGACGATAGACTTGCACCTAAATTCAGATGCAGGTAAAATTAACAAAGCAAAAGTATTTTCAGACTGCTTAGATACACAATTGATAGAAGAGATAGAGAAAGCAATCCATAATGTAAATTATCATTCAGAATATATTGCAAAAAGTCTTGAGCCAATAAAAGAAAAATTACCCCATACATCGGTTCAAATAACAGATGTTCAAGCATGGTTAAGGAAAGAATTGGCTTAAATATTAATCTTAAGAGGGAATTTCATATTAATCTGATTCAAAACCTTTGAAAGGATTTGGGCTCTTTTTTTGAATGCTAAAATCTCTATACTTTTTACTTCATTAGTTTTTTTATCTCTTCTTACAAATATGCCATCCTCAATTTCATCTGCAATGCATTCAGAAGGCTCTCCAAAGTAAAGTTCTAAAAAATCAGCCACTTCGTCGTAATATACCTCATATATTTTTGAGTTTTTCATTTTATTTTATCCTCGTAATAAGCAGAAAGTATATACCCTTCTCCGTTTAAATATTTTACTACAACTAAAAGAAACTTATCTTCACTTAATCTATTTTTACAATATCTCCAGAAGTAATGAATTGTTTGGTCAGCATGAACCTGAGTTATTTTATCATGTTTCACTATTGTTTCGCGTAGCATTTCAGAGTCTTCTATTTCAGGATACTTTTTTCTTATGTGAGTCCATCTTTCCCTAGATAAATGCAAAATTCTGCCGGTTTTATCTTTAATCTCAAAATACGGTCTGCTGGCACATTAAGCTTCCTCCAATTCTCCGACAACACCGGAATTTTTAGATTTAGCCTCTGAATCAGAAGTCTTGTTTTCAACAACACTAGAAACAATCTTATTTTCTTTATCAGATTTATCACGTTGCTCTTTCATTTCATCTGTAAGATTTTCATACAAATAATCAAACATCTCAGTAGGTTTTTGAGGTTTGACACTCTCCATTTTTTTTACAGCCATTTCAATCTGTTGCTCCGCTTCAGCCTTAACTTTTCCAATTATAACTGGATTAATAACTCCTTCTTGAACCAAGTATTTTTCAAATCTTATTATTGGATCTTTCCCCTCCCATAAGCTCACTTCTTCATCAAGCCTATATTTTTTGGAATCATCAGATGTAGTATGATCAGCTAATCTATAAGTAAAACATTCTATCAAAGTAGGCCCATCACCATTTCTAGCTCTTGCAACAGCATCCATAGTTGCTTTATAGACTGCAAAAACATCATTACCATCAACTTGCACTCCATGAATTCCATAAGCAATTGCTTTTTGTGCAATTGTCTGTGAAGCAGTCTGTTCTTTCACAGGCACAGAAATAGCCCATTGATTATTTTGGCATATGAAAATACAAGGGGCCTTGAAAACTCCAGCAAAATTTAATGCTGTATGAAAATCTCCTTCAGACGTTGCACCATCTCCAAAATAAACAACTGCAACTTTCTTTTGTTTAAGATAATTAAAAGCCATTGCACTGCCAACAGCATGTGGCAAATGCGCACCAACAGTTATAGAAACTGGAAGTATGTTAATATCTTTGGGAATCTGCATTCCTCTTTCATCACCCCTCCAATAGCTGTAAAGCATCTCAGCAGGAACACCTCTAATCATATAGACGCCATTTTCTCTAAATGCTGGAAAGACCCAGTCATCTTTAGTAAGAGCAAAAGCACTCCCTATTTGACATGCCTCCTGTCCTTTCATTGGAGCATAAGTCCCAAGTCTTCCCTGCCTCTGCAGTTTTAGAGCCTTATCATCAAAAATTCTAATCAAAATTAAAAATTTATACATTTCTCTCAATATATCATCAGAAATTTTTAACTTCTTTATTGAGGAATCATCACAATTTCCATTTTCATCTAAAATTTGTAAATACTTAACATCAAAATTAGCAATCACTTTCTCCATACATCACCTGTAAAACAATTATTCGAGAAGTATATAAATGAAGCGATTTAAACAAGTTTTAACTCTTTAATTCTCTCAAAATGTTTTTTATTCATTGTAAGAATAGATTCGTTGTTTACAATAGCAATTGAAGCAATCATCACATCTAACGCATCAACCATTTCTCCTTTAGAACTTAGAGACTCAAACATTTCAGCAGCTTTTTTTGATGATTTGCTGTCAAAATCAAGTTTATCAACATTAGATAAAAATTGTTTCAATGATTTTTCTCTATTAATGTTATAAAACTTATAAACTCCTTTCCATAATTCAAATTCATTTATTGAAGTGATTTTTATTTTTTCATTTTTACTAACTAACTTATCGATTAATAACGAAGCTTCTTTATTGTTCCTTAAGAAATGAACTATGACATCAGTATCCAAGCAAACCATTTATTATATCCTTCTGGATTTTACCATTCTCTCGCTATAAGTAGTATCTAAGAAATCTTTAGCCTCTTTGTCAGTCATATCCTTCCAAGCACCAGCTAAATTAATAATATTTCTCTCATTATTCTCTTTCCTTAGCTCCATGTTGTTTAAAGCATCATCAAAAGAAGCCCTCTGCCCCTTTCCCCTCTGGATTTCACTAATTATCATTAAAAGCCTTCTATAATTTTCCTCGCTTATTTTAATTGTTTTTGACATAGTAAACTAAGTAACCAAGTAACTTAGTGTATTTAAACCTTCTTAGTTATCTGCTTAAAAAATATCTAATCCATTTTCTATTCTGGATTATAGCTAATCTGGTATATCTTAATTCCTCCAGGTTTAGAAGAAGTTGAATTAACTTTTAGCCCAGCTCTTCAATTCATCATAAGAACCAGAGCCACAAATAAACTTCCCAGTTTTATCATTATAAAAGAAAGGCACTCCTCCGCATCTCCCTTTGTCAAAGTCCTGCAATTTCTTAGCATTCGCAGCATTATGCCATGTCTCAAGTTTCTCAACTTTAACCTTAAGTTCCTTTTCCAGCTTTTCAACCAGAGGCATCATCTCATGACAATGCGCACATTCCGTGCCGAAAAACATATACAACATACACTAAATAAAACTAACAGATATATAAAATTAAGTATCTAATTTTTCCTCTAAATTTATTATCAAACTTTCAATCTGTTCATAAGTGAACCCCAATCTAGCCAACTGCTCTTCAGGGCTACCCCTATAAAAAGAAGTCACAAGTCTTTCAAGATATTTAGCATCAATATCAGTCATTTCAGAGTTATATTTCAAAGAAAACTTAATTCCTCCTTCACGATTTACATTTCCTCCGACTCTAACCCCTCCCCCAATATTAGATTCAGGACGTCTTTCAGTAGAGCCATCAATTTTAAGATAATCCTCTGCTCTAAGCTCAAAATCTCTGTCTCTCAAAACATAACCAACTAAAACGCTACCATCCTCACAAGAATAATCAAAAGGGACTTCAGAAGTTTTTTTCATCCCTCTAATAGAATAAGAAATAACTTTTTCAGAATTATCTTCATCAATATTAATCTCTTCTCCTTTCAATATTTCAATTAAGCCATTAACATCTTTATCTCTAACAGAAATAAATTTTTTAGAGCTACCAACGGGAACATAGTCTTTATCACTTATACAAAATTCAGCACTCACATTCATAAATTCAAAAGAAGCCACTTATTTATAAATATAATTACAAAGCGATATTGTAAATTAGAGTAATCTAAGCTTTGCAACATATCTGAAAAAGTCATTATTTTCATCCAGAAAAATCACCTCTTTGTTTACACCAATACCATGGTTTTACTAACCAATTCTAATAACCTTAAAATAACAATAAATTATCAAAAAGAAAAAATTTATATAGTAGTTATAGTTAGCATATAACATGGAAAAGACAACAATACAAATAAACTTTGAAACTCTTAAAAGACTAAAGGCTCTTAAAAACTTTGAAAGACAATCTTATGATGAACTATTAAATAATTTGATAGAAAATAGTGAAGAAGAAAAATTAAGTGAAGAAGAGATTAATGAAATACAAAAAGGGTTGGAAGATGTTAAAAAAGGAAGAGTTTATCCTATTGAGGTTGTAGCAAGAGAATTAGGAATTGCTCTAAAATAAAATGTTTCAAATCGAATTAACTGAAACAGCAAAAAATTTTCTTAAAAAATTACAAAAAAAGGATGCTGAAATCATATTAAATAAGATATATTCTATTAGAGAGAATCCTTATAGAT
>Ga0209542_10016948_pt1 | contig 12008 bp, 17 predicted proteins | sample RifCSPhighO2_01_FD_184028 | JGI IMG/M metagenome (GOLD analysis project Ga0209542, IMG submission 184028) | Soil microbial communities from Rifle, Colorado - Rifle CSP2_plank highO2_0.1 (SPAdes) (version 2) | ecosystem: Environmental > Terrestrial > Deep subsurface > Rock core/Sediment ...
ATTTTGTATTTTAAAAATCCTGCGCTATTTATGCTCCAGCAGATTTAAGATACACATTTTTTATTTAGCTCTTTTGTTGTTTAACCGAAAATCAGGGCGCGAATTTTGGCTTTAACTTCGGATATTATTTCATCTGAAACGGTAGTTACGTATTCCGACTTTCGCGCGGTAAAATCAACGCAACGAATTTGATCGGATAAAATAACAGCATTTTTACCATCAATATTGCATAGAACTTCCGTCATATATCCTTTCTTCTTTGTCGTAAGCGGGCACATAAGAAAACAACCAGTCGCTTTGTTGTATTCCTTTTTTGTAAGAACGAACACGGGGCGCCTGCCCTTTTGCTCATGCCCTTTTGTCGGGTCTAAAGAAAGCCATACAATATCGCCCTGATCCGGAATTTTATCTACCATATTGTTTTTTCTTTGCCGACATCTTGTCCGTCAAAAATAACCTTATGTCTGTTTTTCGGCGTAATTCCTTTAATCAGTTCTTTTAAACTGTATTCTTTCTGTTTTTTTGATTTTATAACCAGCGACTGATTATGATATTTTATCTCTACATCCGCTCCTTGTTCCAAATCAAGGTCTTGGACAAGATTTTTTGGAATGCGCACAGCATAACTGTTGCCCCATTTTTGCAATTTTGTTGTCATATTTTAAGTGTATACATTGGATATACTTGAGTCAAGCAAATCAATATTTTTCATTTCAGTTTTATCAATTTATATTACAGCAAAATTTTGGATAATAAAAACGCGCTGGACGTTGCCAAACGTTCCGATATGATTAAAATCATAAAGTTGAAAATAATTTATCAATAACCTATGAATATGAATCAAAATGGTTTTTCAAATATCGTACTTGTTGTTTTGATGGTGATTTTGGCAAGTATGTTGGGGTATGTAACTTTAATTACGTATCCAGTTGGTAAAATTTTTGTTCCGAATGGCGCAAAATTCATTCGAGAGTTTAGGTTGGATTTCGAAAATGATGGTATTGATGAAATTGTTGTTGTTTATAGCCTTAATGTCACAGGCGGTGTTCAGAATGATACCGGTTTCGTAATTTTGGCGCGCCAACCAAATAAGGAATGGGAGGTAGTTTACAACCAGCTTCCGATTCGTGGCGCGGGCATACAAGTAAATGTTGATTTGATAAAAGCATCTGATGACACGCAAGGACTCTTTGTGTTAGAATCGGAAGCTGGCGCGGGCACTTCCGCGAATTGGCACATCATCACCAAACAAATGAAGAGACTGGACAGAAAACCGGTCCTCGACCAAGTTCTTAATGCCAGAGGTAATGTTTTTCTGGGCTACAACGGAGTAAAGGTTCTGAACGATATAGTGATTGAAACAGTGCCAGGCTATTCCAAGAATGCGGCGAGGTGTTGTCCAGACAAAGCCGCGCTCGAAATTTCCTACAGGTTTACCGGTGCGTCTATTAAATTTGTTTCTGTATCGGAGTTAGCCGCTCAACAATCAACTTAAAGACCAAAATAACGAATTGGGCATGATTTGTTTTTTACTTCCCCAAAAATTTGGCTAATCTGGACTTTTTTCTGTCGGCGGCGCCTTTTTTGATGACTCCTCTTTTGGCCGCTTTGTCTATGGCTTTATAGGCGACGGCTAATTGCTTCAGAGCTTCGTCCTTGTTTTCCGTTTTTAATTTTCGAGCAGTTTTAATAGAGGCTTTCATTTCGTTGAGCCTTTTCAAATTAAAATCTCTCTTTCGGAAAGACTGCCTTAGGGCTTTTTTGGCTGATGATGTTATCGGCATATTTTTATTTCCCAATAATAGCGTCTTTTTAAAAAAACGCAAGGATGGTAGAATAAAGCGAGAAATACGCCCAATGAAAAAACATTCATTTTTATCTTACCTGTTTTGGACGGCTACGGCTGTTTTAATCGGAACAACGGCTTCTTCAGCGACTGCCGCAGCCGCTAAAACTGCCCGCCGTTACATCGCCGGCGCCGGAACGACTTTTATTTACGCAGCTGCGCCGCTTCCTTATTCCGTTGTTGAAAAAACAGCTATTAAAAAACCGTCCTTGTCGGCCGAAGGCTATTTGGCGGCCGACATTCAAACCGGCGAAATTATCCTTGAAAAAAATAAATCCAAGCAATTCCCCATGGCTTCAATCACCAAACTGATGACCGCTTTGGTTTCTCTGGAAACGATTGACCAGTCGCAAATCGCCATCGTTCCGCCTGAAGCTCTTGTCGGAGAAAACCCGAGCATCAGGGGTTTGTCCGAGGGAGAAGTGATTTCCACAAGCAGTCTCTTGTATCCCCTGCTTCTGGAATCAAGCAACGCCGCCGCCAAAACTTTGGCCGGCCATATTGGGACAAAAAATTTCTTAAACCACATGAACGGAAGGACTGAATCCATCGGAATGCCCAAAACTTTTTTTGCCGATTCCAGCGGCCTGTCTTCCAAAAATATCTCCACGCCCGAAGACCTCTTCGGTTTAGTTTCTTATATTTTTAAAAACAAAAAACAAATACTGGACATAACCAGAAAAAAAGAATTTGAAGAAGGAATGAAGAAATGGGCCAACGGCGACAAATTTTCCGGTCTGGAAAACTTTTTGGGAGGAAAGACCGGTTATACGGACAGCGCCGGAAAAACTTTCGCCGGTATATTTTCCTTGCCTTCGGCCGAATCCGGCTCAAGAGAAATCGCCATAATAATTTTAAAAAGCAAAGACCGCGATGATGATGTTATTAAAATTTTAGACTACTTGAAAAACCGATGATTTCTTACATTGAGGGAAAAATTAAATTAAGAGGCAACAAATTTCTGACGATAATCACCAACGGATTGGGCTATAAAGTGCATGCCCTGCCCGACACATTGAGAAAATCGGGCGATACGGCCGGCCTGTGGACGCATTTGCGGGTCAAGGAAGACGCTTTGGAGTTGTACGGTTTTGAATCGTACCCGGAACTGGAATTTTTTGAAACTTTAATCCAAATATCGGGTATAGGGCCGAAATCGGCTATGGGCATATTGAGTATCGCCCCCTTGGATACGATAAAAAAAGCGATAGCGTCCGGAGAAATTTCTTATCTGACCAAAGTTTCCGGCATAGGAAAGAAAACGGCCGAGAGGGTTATCGTTGAGCTTCGGGACAAAATGGGCAAGCTGGACGAATCCGCCGGCGCCGCCTTCAAAGACGAGCAAGATGTGATGGAAGCGTTGAAATCTCTAGGTTACTCCCCCAGTGAAGCGCGCGAAGCGATCAAAAAAATTCCCGACAATATCACTGGCGTCAACGCCAGAATCAAAGAAGCGCTGAAGATGCTAGGAAAATAAAAAAATGAAAGTTGAAATTTTTAATTATTCCGTTGAAAAATTTATCCAAACACTTAACAAAGAAACAACCGCTCGAGTAATTCACACCATTGAATTGCTGGAAAAATTTGGCAATAAACTTGGACTGCCCCACAGTAAAATGGTTTCAAGAGGAATATTTGAATTAAGAATCCACAGCAGTCAAAATGTTAGAATTTTTTACGCTTTTTCTAAAAACAAAGCAATTTTATTGCATGGTTTTATCAAAAAAACTTCCAAAATACCAAAAAAAGAAATCAGTATCGCCATAAAAAGATTTGACAACCTTGAACAATAATAACATATATGTTATATTAGCATTATGAAAAATTTCAATGAATTAAAAAAGAAATTACTGCAAGATAAAACAGTCAAAAAGGCTTATGGTGATTTAGCGCCTCAATACGCTCTAATAGAAATGATAACAAGAAAACGCTTGAAAGCCGGCTTGAGCCAAGAAACGCTTGCCCAAAAACTCGGCACAAAACAATCAGCCATAGCGAGATTTGAGTCAGGCAAAACCAACCCGACTTTGTCATTTTTAACAAACATAACAAGCGCGCTAAACGGGAAATTGACGATTTCGGTAAAATAAAGTGGTATAATGAACTTATCGCATTAAAAATTAATTAATTAATACAAAAATATGGACACTCAAACACAAAACCAGTCAAATCTTAATACTCCTCGCCAAGATGATAAAAGAAAAAGATTTAACACCAAAGAATTATCATTCATTGGTTTAATGGGCGCATTGATGTTCGCGCTTTCTTTTCTTTTTGGAAATGTGCTAAATATTGCCACGGGGAATCCGGCGGCTTCGGGTTTTATCACCCAAATTATACAAGGCATTATTCTAACAGTCGCGGTTTTAACAACCAGGAAATTTGGAACTGCGACCTATATGTGGTTGATTTACGGCATTTTGGCCATTCCGACAACTATGTGGGGCGGACTTCCTGGAATTTATAAAGTATTAATATCTCTGGCGACAGGACTGATTTTTGACACGGTAATTTACTTTTTCAGATATAAAATAAAAGGGTTGTTTGTTGGCAGTGTGACAACCTATGTAATTTTGGTTCCCGTATTGCTTTGGTTTTACACTCAATTAAACATACCCGGAGCGGAAAAAGTTCTTAAGTATTGGCCAATTATGATCGTAATATTTTTTGCGTTATTTTCTCTAGGTATTTGGATTGGATTAAAAATATTTAACAGAATAAAAAACAAAAGAACAATAAGGCTGGTTATGGACAACTAATGTGCAAGAAACAAAAGCCATTGAAATAAAGGGGTTAAACTTCTTCTATTCGGAAAGTGGCGAAAAAATTTTAAATAATCTTAATTTAACTGTTCAAAATGGAGAAATTATTTCCATTTTGGGCAGTTCTGGTTGCGGGAAGTCAACTCTTTTATTTTGTCTTAATGGAATAGTCCCGAAGTTGATTAAAGGAATTATATCCGGCGACATTCAAGTATACGGCAAAAATGTAAATGATTTCTCTGTTCACGAATTAAGCTCTGACATACAGATAATGTTTCAGAATCCCGAATCGCAGTTCTTTACTTTTAATGTCCGTGATGAGATATCGTTTGGACTTGAAAACAAAGGATTTGATGAGACTCAAATTAAGCAAGAAATAGAGAGCGTTTCAAAATTGCTGAATATTCCCCATTTGCTGGATCGCTCGGTTGAAGAGCTTAGTTCCGGAGAAAAACAATTGGTTATTTTGGCCTCGCTTATCGCGATGAGGCCTAAAATTTTAGTCTTGGACGAACCGACCGCAAATCTGGATCCGATAAGAACAAAAAAATTAAAAGAAATATTGAAGGAAATAAACAAGAAATATCAAATTACAATTATAGTGGTAGAACATGATTTAGATTTTGTTGATATATCGCAAAGAATCCTTTTTATGAAAGACGGGCGATTAAAAAAATATGAAGGCGAACTAAACGATAATTACAGTCCGGGATGCAAGCCAAAAATTATTCCGGAGACTATTCTTAAGATAAAAAACTTGCATTACAAATATGACAAAAAAGAAATTTTAAGAGGCATTGATTTGGAATTGCTTAAAGGAGAAGTGCTTGGAATAGTAGGGTCAAATGGCAGCGGAAAATCGACTCTTGCCCAAAACATAATGGGGCTCTTAAAACCAACGGAAGGAGAAATTGTCTTTAGAGGCAAGAATGTTGTTAAATTGCCTGTAAATTTGATTGCGAAATCAATTGGTTATATGTTTCAAAACCCGGACTATACTTTATTTGAAAATACGATTTTAGATGAAGTAAAGTTTGGAGCAAAAAAAGTCGGCCTTAAGGAAAATGAAACAGAAAAAGAAGCCCTGCAAATGCTAAAAGAATTTGGTTTAACGCTATTTAAAGATACTGACCCCGACAATTTAAGCATCGGCCAGAAAAGAAGAGTTAACATAGCGTCATTGCTTTTAATGAAACCGGAAATTATCATACTGGACGAACCTGACACCGGCTTGGACAGAATTAATTCCGTAAAATTGATGGAGTTGCTCTGTCTCGCAAATCAAAAAGAACTGACTGTTGTTGTCATATCTCACAATTTGAATTTAATAAAAAACCTCTGCAACAGAATCATCTTTATTGACAAAGGAGAAATCGTTGATGCCAATCATTATTCAGAATTCTTAAACCAAAATGTCATCTCTTAAAATATACGAGTATTACAATTCAAATTCTGTCATGCACAAAATAAATCCGATTGTAAAAATAATTTGGCTGGCGGTATTTTCCGTCCTTATTTTAGCTTCTAATAATCTTTATTATATTATCGCGCTCTTAATTATTACGCTTATGGCGCAGACTTTAACAAAGATTCCTATAAGGGCGCTGAAACAATATATCGCCTATTTATTTTTTTTCTTAATCCTCTCCTTTGTTTTGATCGTTATCACAAGGGAAAACTTTATTATAGGCATTTTATTTTTGCTTAAAGTATCCATTTTGATAATTTCCGCAGTTCAGTTTACTCTTACAACTACTCAAAAAGAATTGTTGGTATCATTAATAAAACTTAAGGTGCCGTATTCGTTTGCTTTTACCTTGACCATAGCATTAAGATTCTTGCCAACCATAGTAAAAGAAGCAAAAGAAGTAATGGATGCGCAAAGAACCAGAGCGCATAAACTTATTTTTAATATTTTAAAGCCCGCAATGAGCGTCAGGAGTTATATTCCCGTTATAATTCCCTTGTTTATCATAATATTTAACCGTTCTTTTGAATTGTCTTTGGCCGCAGAAACGAGAGGTTTTACGCCGAAAATTTATGAGAAACAAAAATTAAAATTCGGTTTTATTGATTTTTGCGTATTATTGATTTTATCTTGTTTGTTGTTTTTATTTTTTAGATTTTAATCAGTTTTTAGATTTTATTTTTAAGATTGAAATTTATGCCCGAACTTCCCGAAGTCCAAACAATTGTAAGCGATTTGCGAAAAATTTTGCCGGGGCTGAAAATCATGGGCATTGAGACTGACTGGAAAAAGATGTTTAAAAATAGCTCTTTGGAAAATTTCAAAAAAGAAGTCGTCGGCGAAAAAATTTTGGATGTTCGAAGGGTTGGAAAAAATATTCTCATTGACTTAACTGACAACAAGACAATCCTTGTCCACCAGAAAATGACCGGGCATTTTTTATACGGCAAATGGGAAATGGTAACTCCGCCCGTTGCGGGCGAGGCAAAATGGCTGGGAAAAGAAGCGGGAGCGATAAGGGACGACCCCCAAAACCGCTTTATTCACCTTGTTTTTGATTTATCCAAAGGGAAACAACTAGCCTTAAGCGACCTGCGAAAATTCGCCAAGGTTTTGCTTTGGCCGACCGATAAATTAAGCGAACTGAAAGATATAAATAATTTAGGTCCCGACCCGACCACCGAAAATTTTGATTTTAATAAATTCCAAGAACGATTGGTCGGAAAAAAAGGGAAAATAAAAACGGTTCTGATGGACCAATCCGTCTTTGCCGGCATCGGCAACATTTATTCCGATGAAATTTTGTGGCTGGCCGGAATTCACCCGTTGAGGCAAGTTTCGTCTTTGACTCAAGAAGAAGTGAACTCAATTTTCACTTCAACCAAAAAAATTTTAAAAAAAGCGATTGAGGCCAGAGGCACTTCCGATTCCGACTACCGCGACCCTTCCGGCAATAAAGGAGGATATCAAAACATGCTTTATGTCTACGGATTGGAAGAAGAAAAATGCCAAAAGAAAGACGGCGGCATAATCACCCGCCTCAAAATCGGCGGCCGTTCCGCCCGCTTCTGCCCAGTTCATCAGAAAGAATAAAAAGAAAAAGAGCAGGTTGTTAAGGCCTGCTCTTTTTGTGTGGTAATGGTTTTATTTCAAAAAAGATACCCTAAAAAACACCATTCCGCATAACTCTTGTTTAGTGTTTGATCAACTGATGATCGATTTTATCAAATTCCTTATCCCCTCCACACCAATATCAAACGACTTTATTAAGTCTATACTTGGCTCTACCTTATCCTCATTTTCCCAGCTTGATGAGCAGCCGAAGGTGTGTTCTATGCAAGTACACCTTCCATGATACCAACTCTTATACAACAACCCTCTTGTTGTGAGGAAGAGCGTCCGACCGCTATTGTCGTCAGAAAAACTTTTGATCACCACCATCTTCCTCAAATCCTTGATTTGGGGAAGATTAATTAATTCCTTCAAGAAAGAGAGTGTTTCCTTTTCCTCTGGATATATCTTCCTTTCAAACAAACTCATATCATTACGGAGCTTTTCGATTTCCTTCTCTGTCCTGTTTGCCGCTTCATTGGTTAATGCTCTGCTTTTCTTATTTTGCAAATTCTCTATTTTCTGAAGAATATGTTTTTTCTTCTTTTTATCTGCCGACTTTTCTGAAAAATTCATTGAATTAGCCTCCATTTCCGCCCTAGCCGGCGATTGTCAAAGAATCAAACCAGATTGACTAGAATCGGGTTTGAATTTTCAAAATCTGCATTTATTGTGCACAAATTAAGTTGTTTGTCAAGCATTTTTGTATCATAAAATAACTGTAATCGCATCATTTTTTGAAATGATTATCAAAATATCCTTATTTTAATCGGTTTTAATTGTATCATAAACATCAATTATTTGTATCAAACGAGTTACGATGTCGTTTGATGGACACAAGATTATAATTGCGATAAACTGTGAATACTTATGGATGCGATGAAAGATTTGAGGATATTTATCTTAATAATGGTTATTTTGTTTTTTGTCTGGCTTCTCATCGGCGGTCCGTTGCATCCTTCGTCAAAAAGCGGCTGGTTTTTAAACGATCCCTTGCGAGAGGCCGCTCAAAAAATGACAATTCAAACCGTCGGCAAAAGTTCTCTTGAACAAAAAGCTTCTTCTTCCCAATCTTCTTCTTCAAGTCAAAGCTCAATAAAACCTGATTTTGTCGTTCTTAAAGCGACAATGGCGAGAGAAACCGACCCGAATAAAGAATACGTGGAAATAAAAGCCGACAATAAAAACAAAAACTCAATGAAAATTACGGGCTGGAAATTGAAAGGCAAAACCGGACTTGATGTTGTAATCGGAAAAGGAGCTTCCTATATATACGCCAGCGCCGCCAGCCAGCCCCAAGAAGACATTTATCTGAAGCCGGGAGAAAAAGCCGTCATCGTAACGGGCAAAAGCTCTCTTGGGACAAGTTTTAAAATGAATAAGTGCGTCGGCTATTTTGAGCAATTCCACGAATTTACCCCGGAGCTGGATACCGAATGCCCTCTTTTAAGAGACGACGAACCTCCCGCCAATCTTATCAATAACGACCAATGCCTGGATTACATAGACAGAGTTTCTTCCTGCCAAACCGTCGTTTCCATTCCCTACAAATACTCGCTCAAACTTTCTTCTTCTTGCCAGGATTACGTTACGCAGAACGCCAATTACAAAACCTGCCTTGAGAAACACAAAGATGATTCCGACTTTTATCTTCCGGAATGGCGGATTTACTTGGACAGAAGCGAAGAGTTGTGGAAGAAAAAAAGAGAGACAATCACCCTCTACGACGGCAAAAACAACATAATTGACTCTCAATCCTACTAAGGTTATAATGCGAAAATGCCCGGTTTATTTCCAGAACTTTTCAATTTTTCGTTCTTAGCTCCTTTTGTATTGAGGATCGCTTTGGGCGTTCCCCTTATAAAACACGGATTCGGCAAAATAATCGCAAAAGAAAATGCGCCTCAAAGAATCTTGGGCGGGATTGTTTTTCTAAGCGGAATTTTTCTTATTATCGGCCTCTTCACTCAAGCCGCCGCGATAGCCGTATCGCTTATAATAATCGTCAATTCAATCATAATGCGACCTAAATTTCTTACGAGTGAAACGAGTGTAGAAATTGGAAGTACTCCTGTGGTGCGGGGTCAGCATCCTCGCTCTTGGACCGAAAGGCTTATAAAACTGGCTATAGCCGTTTCTTTGATATTAACGGGGCCGGGACTATTTGCCTTTGATTTGCCTTTGTAAAGAAATAAATTTACGCCTCCATAGCTCAGGTGGTAGAGCAGCTCCCTTTTAAGGAGATGGTCCGAGGTTCGAATCCTCGTGGAGGCAATTACATGAAACACAAAAACCTGTTGCAACTTTTTTAAAAACGACACCGCAAAATTTAGCGCGCTGTTTTTTTTGCCAAAATACATTAAAATAACGCTATGATTTACTTAGGCGCCGATCACCGCGGATTTCAACTCAAAGAAGAAATAAAAAAGTTTCTGGCGGAAAAAAAATATGAATTTGAAGATATGGGTAATTTTGCTTACGACCCCAACGACGACTACACCGATTTCGCCAAATTAGTGGCTCAAAAAGTGGCGGAAAAACCGGAAGAATATAAAGGCGTACTTATCTGCGGCTCGGGAGTGGGAGTGGATATTACCGCCAACAAATTCCGCAGAGTCCGTTCGGCGCTGGCCGACGATGTCGCGACCGCCAAACAATCCCGCGAACACGACGACACCAATGTTTTATCCTTGCCGGCTAATGAAGTCGATTTTGAATTGGCCAAACAAATACTTGAAACTTGGCTGACTACCCTTTTTTCCAACGGAGAAAAATACAAAAGAAGAATAGATAAAATAGAAAATTAGCTCAAATTAAAAACCCATTGTCCTTATTTGTGCCGATCGGCTCATTTATAGACAATGCAAAGAAGAAACTTTTCAAACTCTATCGGCAATTCCGATTCTCCCCTTCTTTCTTCATGGTAAATTTTTAGCATCTCGTATGAATAATTTACCAGTTCATCTTCAGAAAAGTTTTTTGCCGCTTTTATCGCCTTGCCGGCCACGAAAGAGTGCAGTCCGGTTTCCTTGCTGACATTGGCAACACCGGCGTTCATTAATTTTTTCACCAGCAACAAATTTTTTATCTGCCAAAGAGTTTTGAAAAACACTTCTTCGGCCGGAATGCCCTGTCTTAATGCTTGCTGGTAAATCGTCCACGCTTTGACCTTATTTTTCTCCGCAAATGCGTCGCATATCGCGAATGGATTATACTCCGCAACCATTTCTTGCTTGGCGGTTAAACCGCCAAGCGCGTACTTTTCTATCTCTTTTGACGCGCGCCATAAATCCGAACCGCATTTTTTTATAATCTCACTTGCGATATTTGCCGGTATTTTTTTAGCCGCAAACCACGCTTTCAACTTAACGCCGTCAAGCGGTTTGTATTCTTGGACTTTGTAAGCCTGTTTTTTAAATTCTTCCAAAGTTTTCTCGTCAATTTCTTCTTCCCAAAAAAGAAACAGATTGTCCGTCTTCGCCAAGTCGTCCAAGTTATCCAGTATAAAATTTAACGCTTCTTTATTTTCCAAAACTTTTTCGCAAACGACCACATATTTTCTCTCAAATAAAATTTTTCCCCTTAACAATTCTTTAAATTCCGCCTCATTGAAATTTTCTCCCTCAATCCTAAAAAACCCCAAATCGGAAACTTTGGTCTTAAAATGCGAAACAAGCTCATTGAGCTTCTCCCTGCTCCTGTATGTGTCTTGGCCATGAACAAGATAAAACATAAAATTATTTATAAATCTCCATTTCTTCCCAATTATCCCCTGTTTCCACATTCACTTCTACTGGAATATTCGGCAAATTTTGTTTTTTATATTGTTCGGCGACAAGAGTGATATCTTCGTTTTTCAACGGGTAAACGCTTCCCATCGCTTCTTTTATTATGGGGATCGCTTTTACGACAACCTCTTCTTTAATTTCAAAAAGCAATTCATCGTGAATTTGCAAAAGCATGAAAACTTTATCTTTCAACCTATTTTCTTCCAGCGCTTTATCCACCCTCACCATCGCCAACTTTATAAAATCGGCCGAGGTGCCTTGGATGGGCATATTAACCGCCATTCTTTCGGCTTCTTTTTGAAGATACTCCAATCTGGAAGATATTTCCGGAAAATATCTTCTCCGGCCGAAAAGCGTTTCCGTCCAGCCGTTTTCTCTGGCGAATTTTTTTGTTCTTTCTATATAATCTTTCAGGCCGCTGAAATTTTTGAAATATTCGCCGTAAAACTTCTGCGCTTCCTCTCTCGTTCCTCCGAGATTTTTCCTTAACGCGTTGATGCCCATTCCATATAAAACCCCGAAATTTATGACTT
>Ga0209542_10016954_pt1 | contig 12006 bp, 15 predicted proteins | sample RifCSPhighO2_01_FD_184028 | JGI IMG/M metagenome (GOLD analysis project Ga0209542, IMG submission 184028) | Soil microbial communities from Rifle, Colorado - Rifle CSP2_plank highO2_0.1 (SPAdes) (version 2) | ecosystem: Environmental > Terrestrial > Deep subsurface > Rock core/Sediment ...
CCCCCTAACTTCTTCTTTTAAAAAAAGAAGCAAAAATTTACGCGGAAACCCCTCACTATTACTAGGACGGTTAACTTTCCCACCTGACTAAGAGAGATTTTAATTATTGATAGCGGTGAATTCTCAACTTCTCGCTCATTCAATCGCTCCGCAATTTGTGGGTTGCCTCAAATTGCTCCGCTCAAGATTTCGCTCAACCCTGCCATCCTCTTCGCTCCAGCCAGAAAACTCTTCGAGTTTTCGGGTCGCTCAGGGGGCAGGGGTGTATAACATCGTTAGTTACAATTCGTAAGGCGGCTTTTCTAAAGAAATGGGCAAGATTTATCCGACTCTAAGCAAAATTATATACAAAGACCGTTAAAGAACCCTTTAAATCTAAAAGTCTAGCTCTTGCATAGAAATACTCTTTAACTAAACGTGGGGCGACACTATCTCTTACCGCATCTGGCAAGGTATTAGAAACAACTCTGTCAAATTCTCCAGTTGTTAAAGAATCGATGTAATCACGACTAATCTGATCTACTTGTGTTCTAAAAAAACCAGACAATTCTCTTGTATTCATTCCCACCTTATAATCTAATGCCATATTCTAATAGAGAATTAAATAATCTATATAAATCTTGCCCCAGCCGCCTTACGAACTTCTTCGCTCTTCGTTCGCTTTGTAAATCTGTGGGATGCCTCAGATTTAGTCGCTCACGATGTCGCTTGACCCTTTCAGCCCTGAACTTCGCACCCAGAAAATTCTAAAGAATTTTCGGGCTCAGTTCGGGGAAAGGGGTAACTAACATCGTTAGTTTCAATATTACTCGGGGGCAAAACGATTTATAATAACGGGGCAAAAGGTTTATTAAGTATATTATCTTCACATCTCTTAAATATAGGGAATACTAATGAACGAACCAAATACTCCGAGGATGTTATATGGTGATAGTACCTATAATCGTAGAGGAGATACTCTAACGGATTTTCTTGATAAATATTTTGGAAAACAATTAACAGCGTTTGGAAGCGGGTGTCTTAGATTTTTTGATTGGTCTGTTGGAGCTGTTGTAAGTGAAACGCTATTGAGACCTTATGAAGATTTGGCAATGCATGTTAGATGTTTTGAAACTGGTATTCCTAGAGAGCCTATTGTCGAGATTACTGGCTCTCGAGAGCAATTACGTCAAATAAGAAGAACAATAGCTAGTGCCTGTTCGTTAAGACCTTATTATTCTAATGTAAGATGAGACTTTTAGGATAAGTGATAAAACCTTTTGCCCCTTAACTACTAACTTTAGTTTTGCCCCCTCCGTCATACTTTCTCAGCCTGCGGGCTTCGAACTTTTCCATCCCTGTTCGCTCCGCTCTGAAATGCTGTCGCATTTCGAGGTCGCTCACGGGGGAAAAGGAAACTAACATAATTATATACAATCCTGATGTCAGCTAAATAGTGAATAGGGGTCGCCTTAGTGCTAAAGCACAGATAGTCTTAACTTCGTTAAGAAATCTATAGAAATTTTTCCCACTACCAGAATCGATAAGTTTTTATAGGTATTATCCTCAATCTAATTAAAATGGTATTCAGTTTTAGATTCATAGGAGGAAGAAAATATTTTCTTGTTAATGGTTATATAAGATTAATCTTGGGAATAATTTTTATTTTAATAGGAATTGTTGTTGGAATAATGCAAAAAAGTATGATTTATTTTGGAATCTTTGGAGTTATTGGTATCGTGGCCGTATTAGGTGGATGGTATATGTTACGTAGAGGTTATAATCCCAATCTAAAAGATATTACTATCTCTCGCTCAAAATAAAAACTTATCTCCCACCAAAAATCTCTTTTTTAAAAAGTAGGCGACCCCTTTATTCTTTTACATTATTGGGCTTACGCCCTTCATACGCTGACATCAGGACTTCTCCGCTTTTTTCCTGCGGGAAAAAACGCTTGACCTTTACAGGAGTGTTCGCTCCGCTCTCAAAACCTTTCGGTTTTGGAGGTCGCTCACCTCGCAAAGGGTATATAACATAATTATGTTCAATTTTTGAGTTGCCTACGACGAAGGTACGCTTACGCTACCGTAAATTCTTTAGTTGCTACCTGAATATGATGGGATTATATTCAATTTTTTATAATAATTAGAATGAAACTAACTAAAAACGAAACGAGGGGAATCAGGGGCTACGGAAAATCTAAATATATCTCAGTTAGTTCTAACTATAACTGACTTTGGTAAATCTCTTTGACAATACCTTTGATATTGTGGTTCTACGAAAAGTGCTCTGTTTTTCGGTTCAAAAAGATGAGGCATATCTTCACTGTATCCAAAACTATCATATATTTCTAAAAGTTTAGTAAGATATCTTCTTTGCTCTGGTTGTAAAGACATTATATGTTTGCGTGCTTTTTGACCATCAAACCTATTTCGAGTTACCATCTCAACAAAGAGTATAGCATCATCAATAAATGCCACATTTGCATCATGGCTGTCCAATTCAATGCCTAATCTTTTGGCTCTATTCACCATTTTCGATATTCTTTCTTGATTTCTTTCATATCTTTGATGATGTTTTTTTACTGGCTCTTCGCGAAATGCAGGATCCCAACTATCTTCATCACGTACACATCCAAGTCGCCCTCTTAACCACCCATAATATCTTTCTACATAGACTGCATGATTACCTAAATTTACCCAGTCTGCTACAAATGCATAATGAAGGCCTGCTTTCTTTAGTAATGCTGAATAATCGCTGGGATTGAATGGAAAGCATATTACATGGTCAACAGGGAGCAAATTCCCAGGAAGCAATCCAGTACTTATTTTATGGGCATAAAAATCAGCTAAAGCTTTGCTGGGTTCACTAATCGAAATATTAGGTACAATTATTACTTTATCATTATCAGTCCTAAACACAGCCTTTTCCTGTCCTTCTATCCATGGCGTAGCGGCCATAACATCAATATTAACATAAGTGGGGTCTTGGTTTAATTCACTACCCAGCTCATTTTCAAGACATCTAAATTTCATATTTATAGGAAAGTATAACTCGTATTTAAACCTTTCCGATGTAATTACTATATAGTGGTTAAAATAGAAAGATTTATATATCAGCTATCCTCTATCAATCTTATGGCAGGCGAAATTGAAGCTAAATTTTGGTTGGAAAGACCATCAGAAATAATAGTTCAAGCACTTCATTTAGATTCACTTGTTGCTTATGATATTGAGCAGATCAGATCAAACGCAAGAAAAGTCTCAGGCTCAGAACCAGAAGTTCATGATTTCCTAGATCATTTTTATACAAAAACGGATGATTCAAGAGATTATTCTACTAAAGATTTAGATGCTAAAGTTAGCTTACAAGATGGAGCCATCAGATATGATGGAAAAACACTAAAAGTTGCTGTTGAAGAAACTAAAGACCTAACAGCCGAATATCAAGGATTTATGAGACTTTTGAAAGCGTTTTTTTCAGGAGAAGACAAAACACCAGGAGATAATCTTCCTAATAAATACGCTATAAGATTAAGAGAAGATAGAGCCACTAATCAAGTTTATATAACACTAAAATGTAAGCATGGCAAAGCAGATGAACAATCTGAAGAATATGAATTTTTGGTAGGTTCTAAATCTGATGCAGAAGATTTCTTAAAATCATTAGGCTATGAATTCAGAGCAGAAAAAACTAAAGTTAAGAAACAAGAAAGATATTCTTTTGAAAGAGATTGCGTTGAAGTTCATGCTGAGATTAATGGTATTGAACAGCTAGGCGGAATTAAATTCCTAGAAATTGAAGCTGTTCCAAAATCAGTAGAAAAATCTCCAGGAATAGACTTTGTTTACCAAATCGCTAATCAGATAGGAATTCAAAATCCTAATTTAGATATTACTCAAGGCGGAAATAGAGAAGATAGGAAATATTGGCAATTACAAAAAGATACTTCTAAATAAAAATACGAGCCCCTGATTCCCCTACGAACTAACTAAATATAGTCTGCTTCGCAGAATTATAGAACATAACGAATAAAAAACTACGGCAGCAACTGAATTTACGGCAACTCGAAAACTTCTCGTTCTTTCGTTCACTCGGCAATTTGTAGGGTTGCCTCAAATTGCCTCGCTCACGATAATCACTCAATCTTGCCAGGAGTGCTCGGCTCAAGAGTGAAAAACTTTCGTTTTTCCTCGAGCCTCGCCTCGGCAAGAGAACATAACATCGTTAGTTTCAATATTACTCGCCGAGTGCCGAAAGATTTAATAACTTAAACGATTTTATTTTTCCCATAATGACCTGGAAAGATTTACCGATATGGTTGAAAGGCGGAATTATTGGTTTATTATTTGGAATTATAGATCTAGCTATTACACTTGCATTTCCACCTCTTTATTGTAAACTTGGTGCTAATTGTCCACCTCAACCATTCATTGGTAAAATAGCAACTTTATTTATTATGCCTTTAGAAAGCATATTAGATATAAGTAACAATATGGTCTTTCAACTTATTTTGATACTCTTATATTTCTTCATTATAGGTGCAATAATTGGATTTATAGTCGGAAAAATAAAATCTAAAAAACAATAGTTCGGCACTCGGCTCCGTCATACTTTCTCGCTAACGCTCGAACTTTTCCAGCCCTGTTCGCTCCACTCTGAAACACTTCCGTGTTTCGAGGTCGCTCACGGGGGAAAAGGAAACTAACATCGTTATATGCAATCGTTGGCTCGGCACTTCCGCACAATTTAACGTTAAATTTATAAGTAGCAACTCCTAATATTATAAATAAAATGGCACAAAAATCATTTTATGTTGACTCTTGTATTTGGCTAAACCTCTTTAAGAAAGAAGAAAATGCAAATAAAGGAGTCAAATACTGGGAAATAGCGAAAGATTTCATTGAAAAAATAATGTTTTCAAAAGACGAAGAAATCATTTACACAGGTTTTGTTCTTAAAGAACTTAAATTCAAGCTTGATGAAGATACATTCAACGAAAAGATGTCGTTCTTCAAAACAGAACAAAGATTTAGATTTGTAAAAGCAACAGATGAAGATTATTCTTTCGCTCGAAAACTTGAATCAGAATCTCACTATGAAATAAGCTTCTTTGATTGCATTCATATCGCAATCTGTAAAAGATTAAACTTTACGCTTATTACAAGAGATGAAAAACTAATTGAATTCGCTAAAAAATATATTCAAGCAGAAAGACCAGAAAATCTAACCTAATCTATTGATTTCATCAAGGTTAATCTTTTCTTTTGATAATTTTTTTCTGATTTCTCTAATCTCTTTTACAGAATCGCCCGTATTCTTTACGGAGCCTATCTGTTGCTCAAGAATTAATCTTCTTAAAGCGTCACGAACAACATCAGACTTATTGGTGTAGATACCCCTATTGACTAGTTTATCTACTTCTTCTATAAGCCCCTGAGGCAATCTAACCTGTGTAACGGTCATTGTCATTGTAATACTATTGTAGTACGGATGTACTATATAAATCTTTCGCTATTTTTGAGATTTTTGTGCCACCTACCTAACAGAGTTCTAACATATAAATCAAACTAAAATTGTGCCGAGCCAACGACTTTTCGCTCCTTCAATCGCTCCGCAAATTGTGGGTTGCCTCAATTTGCTCCGCTCATGATGTCGCTCAACCTCTCGAGCCCTGAAACCTCCATCCTAACCTTCGCTGTCGCTCGGTTGGGTCGGTTTCGGGCGAGAGGGCATATAACATCGTTGTATTCAATAAATCCTCGACTTTTTGAGTTGTATAATGGTTTTTTTAAAATAAAAAAAGAAGGGTAACTTTGTCAAATGTCTGCGGCTTACTTCTCCGCTCCTCGCTTCGCTGCGGTGCTCGACCTCTCCATCTCTCAATTTTCCAGCCAAACCTTCGCTGTCGCTCGGTTGGGGAAAATTGGAGGGAGAGGGTACCTAACATCGTTAGGCTCAATCGGATTTTCTTTCTGAGAAACAAAAGTCGGGGGCAACTATAGCAACCTAACCATTAATGATAAGAATGTCTAAATGTTTCAAAAACAACCGCATCACGTCCACTTAAGGAATCAACTCGCCTCAAATGATTCGCAACACATTCAGGGGTTAAAAAGACTAACCTCGCATGGCTTACATCAAAAACATAATCTCTAGGTCGCTCAAATTGTTGGGGAATCATTGCGTAAGTATGATGACATACCCCACACTGAAAAAATTCCCAAACCGCTTCTGATAAACTTGGTGCTTTACTATCTGTGGGTGCCATAAACCTTAAGAATCGTGTTTAGTATTTAAATATTTGTGTGGAGAATGCCCCCGACTTTACGATAATATAATGTGCTGTCGCACAACTTTTGAAAGAAAATCCGACTTTTTGTTCCTTCGTTCTCTCAGCAATTTGTGGGTTGCCTCAAATTGCTTTGTTCACGATAGTCACTCAATCCCACCATCTCTGCTCCCTCCAGCCTCAAAAAACTAAAGTTTTTTGGGGTCGGTCGCGAGGGTGGGAGAGCCTAACATCGTTATATACAATCGAGAATAAGTCCTAAATAGTAAAAGGGCAATTTCTAAAAACTAAAAAGGGGTCGCCTTAATCATGTACCTGCCAAAATACAACTTTTGTCTCGATAAATTCAATCAGATAGAAAAATAAAACGCCAGCTATTGAAATAAAAATAATACCAGCAAACATCATACTTGTTTCCAGATAATAAGATGAATTGACTATCAAATGCCCGATTCCTCTTGAAGCTCCAGTAAATTCAGCAATTGTCGCGCCAACTACTGCCAATGTGGTTGCTATCTTTAACGATGGCAAAATATAAGGTAAAGCATTAGGAAATCTCAGTTTAGAAAATATTTGCAGTTCTGAAGCGGACAGCGATCTAAATAAGTCTAGTGCTTCAGGCTCAATCGCAGTAAAACCTTTTACAGCTCCCACAAGTACTGGGAAAAAAGCAACCATTGCTGACATTACTATTTTAGCCGGCATTCCATTCCCAAACCAAATAACTAAAACAGGTGCTAAAGCATATAATGGGGTTGCCTTTAATGCAATTGCATAAGGATATAGTGCTTTTTTTGATTTAGATGAGTAAACAAATAATACTGCAATTAATATAGCTAAAATTGACCCTGCAATAAACCCAAAAACTGCTTCAAACATAGTGATATATGTATGACCTATCAAAGTACTGAAATTTCTGATAATTTGATTAAATATTTCAATAGGATTTGGCAAAATCACTTCTTTGATTTTAAATACAAAATCTATTAGTTGCCAAACTATCAAGATTATGAAGAAAGTTGCAACAGGAAACAAGATTTCCTTTAGACTATTTTTTGTCTTATGCATTTTACATAGTCCTGAAACTTCTTAGTTTCTTTTAATTCGATGGTTCTTTTTCTTGGCAACTGAATTTCAACAATATCTTTTACTTTTGCAGGACCATTTGACAAAATAACAACCTTATCAGAAAGAAAAATAGCCTCGCTTATTGAATGTGTAACAAATACAATGGTTGGATTCAATCTTCTGTGTATTTTAAGCAATTCTAAATTTAATTTATTCCTATTTAATTCATCTAAAGCTCCAAATGGCTCATCCATTAACAATAATTCTGGATTCAGAACTAAAGCTCTTGCAAGAGATACTCTTTGTTGCATCCCTCCAGACAATTCTTTTGGATAGTAGTGCTTAAAACTACTTAAACCAACTAATCTTATTTTATCTTTAACAGATGATTTAAGATTATTGTCTAATTCTAGAGGCAATTTTACATTCTCTATAACATTTCTCCAGGGTAAAAGCACAGGATTTTGGAAAACAACACTTAGTTTCTTTATTGAGTTCCTTTTACTTAGCTCTTCATTTACAATAACTTCACCAGAAGTTGGCTTAATTAAACCAGCAATTAATCTAAGTAAAGTAGTTTTTCCGCAGCCACTAGGACCAATAATAGACACAAACTCGCCTTTACTGACAGATAAATCAATATTATCTATAGCAGTTAGGTTTTTTCCTTTTGTTTTCCAATCTTTAGTTAGGTTTTTTATTTGTATCATTTTCTATAGCTCTAGCTAGGTTAAAAATATAAAATGAAGAAATCAATTGATTCCTTCTAAAAACTCGGTTGTAAATGCAGTCTTAACATCAAACTCGTTAGTTATAACTCCTTCTTTTACCAGCCTATCATATATTTCTTCAAACATTTCATCATCCATGTAGCCAATTGGATATTCCTCTGAATTTGATGTAACTTCATTGTACATTAACAACCTTTTATACTCTAAATCTCTATCAATTTTAGCGTCTCTCTTAGCCAAAATATCAGCAGCTTCTTTAGGATTTTCCAATGTTGTATCTATTCCTTTTATTGTTGCTCTAAGGAATTTTTTCACAGTTTCTGGATGTTCTTTAATCATCTCTTCTGTAGTAAATACTGTGTATCCATGCGTATTGATTCCATAATCTGCTAGAGAGATTGTATTTACTTCAATTCCCTTTTCAGGCAGGTTTAAGCCAGCAGTAACCCTAAAAGCCCATTCTGCATCAATCTTCTTAGCTATTAATTGGCTGTAATCCATGCCCACATCAACTTCTTCATGCTGGATATTATATTTATTTAAGAGGCTATGGAGAACATCGGTTGATATATGTCCGTAAAAGAATCCAATCTTTTTATTTTGCAAATCTTCAAGTTTAGTCAAACCGGAATCTTTTAATGTTAAGATCACTGGAAAATCTGAATTTCTATGGACAATAGCAATGGCTACTAATGGCTGACCTTTTGACCTTGCTACCAATAATGTATCTGGACCACCTAAAACACCAAAATCATCTGCTCCTGAAGCAACCATTTTAACTGGATTAGTTTCAGGCGAACCAAGATTAAATTGTACATCTAAATCTTCATCTGCATAATATCCTTTATCATCTGCAACATAAAATGTTGTTTGTCCTGCTTCAACCATTGGAATTGGCAACCTTACAGAAATGCTTTCCTTTGTATCTAAAATAGCTTTTCCTGTGGGGTTTTGATTGTTGCAGCCTACCAGAACTAATAAAACTGCTAGCAATCCGATAACTAATGCATATTTAACTTTCATTTTATTTTCCTCCAAATTGAGCTTTCATTTGTATTCACCACCCAACTGTTACAATTAAGAAAAAGTACTAAGTATTTAAATAATACCCCCCCCTAAGGTGGTGATAATATCAAAAGGTTTATATATCTCCTTGTATTCTACATATTGAATGGATACAACAATATTAGGACAAATTGGGCTTAGTAAGAATGAAATAAAGGTATATTTTGCCCTTCTTGAATTAGACCAATCTTCAGCCACCCCAATTGTTAAAAAAGCTAAAATTCCAAATTCCAAAGTATACCCTACCATTGAAAAATTAATCCAAAAAGGATTGGTTTCATTTGTTATTAAGAATAATGTAAAATACTTTCAAGCTTCAAACCCTCAAAACCTAATTGAATTTATTCATAAAAAAGAAGAGGAACTATCCATTCAAAAAAATGAAATCCAAAAATTAATCCCTCAAATTGAACAAAGGAGAAAAGACACAAAAGAAAAGCAGGAATCGATGGTTTACGAAGACATCCAAGGAGTTAAGGTTGCATTCAACGAAATCTTGAATTCTCTTAAGAAAGGTGATGAATATTCAGTATTCACTCTTGGCGAAGAGCTTGAAACAGAAGCATTAAAATTATTCTTTGCAAATTACCATCAGAAAAGGATAGAGAAAGGTATAAAAGTTAGACTAATAGCAAACAATAAAATCAAAGAGATATTTTCTAAACACCACGTGTTTAAAGGAATGACTGTAAAATACACAACTTTAAAACTACCGACAGGAATTTTTATATTCAATGATCATGTTATGACTATTGTTTGGAAAGAAAAACCAACTGCTTTCATAATAAAATCAAAAAACAATTATGAAAGATATAAAGAATTCTTCGAGGAAGTGTGGAAGACGGCGACCCCTTAATCATATTAGTAGAAGAGCCTTCGGCTTTAATAAAATAGAAATTGCCCTTTATGTTTTACTAGATAGCCTTTCAGACTTTATACGGACTTATTCTCGACTTCTCCGCTCCTCGAACTGCGGTTCTGCGGTGCTCGACCTTTGCAGGAGTGTTCGCTCCACTCTCAAACCCTTTCGGTTTTGGAGGTCGCTCACCTCGCAAAGGGTATATAACATCGTTATATACAATTGAGAAAAAGTTATTTTTGTAGAATGGTCGGCTCACTTTTCATTCTTGAACACAATGCTACAATTCTCTCAGTATATGATGGATTGTCTGCTTCATACCACTCATCTCTTAGTTTTACCAAATCTTTAAATCTTTCTTGAGATGGTTCTTCAATTAGTCTTTCAATTACTCTTTCTAATCTTGGTAAAAGTCGATGAGTAACTAGAACAGTATGAAAATCATTATCTGATTCATCTAGTTGATCAATCGGAAAATGGCTATATTCTTCTGCTATCCAACCATAAAATTCCCTTAATTTTTCAACACACTTTTCAGGATTAATTCCCTGTGTGAGATTTTGACCATATCCAGCAATTCCGAAAAATGCGTTTCCAATTCCAAATGAATTTACTTGTATTTCATCCCCATAAATGGGGTGCCATTTTCCTAAATAACAATCCATCATTAAATCTAATTTTTCTTGAGTATCTTCCATGATTGGATGTAAATAGCATTATGTTTTTAAATCTTCGTGAGCCGACCTTAATTCTTCTAATAAATCGCACTTCGTGCTTTATGAATAACTTTTTCTCAACTTCTCCGCTTTTTTCCTGCGGGAAAAAATGCTCGACCTTTGCAAGAGTGTTCGCTCCGCTCTCAAAACCTTTTGGTTTTGGAGGTCGCTCACCTCGCAAAGGGTATATAACATCGTTCTATTCAATTGTCGGCAACTATTTATAAAAGGGGCACGCGCGCACGAACGGGTTGCTTACGCAACAAATAGCTTCGGCTTTGCCTTAGAATTATTTTGAAACAATCTTTTTCGACGAGGAAATCCATTATAATTCCTATTTGATTTGAAGTCATCGATAACTTTATAAACGTTCTTTAATATTAAATACCAATATGAATAATAAAATATTTTTATCTGCAATTTTATTTTCTTTAGTTTGTATTTCAACATTTGTAATCGCACAAAATATTGAAATTAAAAATATTGGAACAAATTCTGCGTCAGGAAGACCAATGTATCAATATGATTTCGTAATTTATAAGGGTTGGAATTTAGTACCTCCTCTTTTTTACAGTGCCGGAGATAGAGGCTGTGGTGTAGGACCAAATAACCAACATTTGCTTTATTCATTTGTTTGGACACCCACAAAAGGTTATGTTGGAGGAAAATTACAAGAATATCATTATTTTGATTTAACTCAATTTGGTGCAGAAGAGCAAAGCTACCTTTCTAAAATAATGCAGGGAAGCACAGTTCTTTTACATGGTGAATCTGGAGGAGAAGTATATGAACCCTATATATCTACTGCCGCAATGTGGGTTTATTCTGATAAAGATTGTAAATTAGAGGCACCAGAAGGAGATAATCCCTTTAAATTGGAGATATACTCTCGTGGCGATACGCCTATAAATGTTCAACAAAATATAGAAAAAGATTTGTCCTATATTAAACTTCAAAAAGGTTGGAATATTGTTACAGTGCTTCCTACTATGTTTAATGGAGATAAATTAAGTAATTACTTTAGTAAATGTCAAATTGAGAAATTTGCATTATGGAATCCAGCAAGGCAAGAATGGAATTTTCCTATCGGTGAAACAGTAGAAAATAATCAGGTTCTCTCATTGCCATTAGAATTAGATGTTCAGAACATTGAAGATGATACTATAAAACCAGAATCATATTATAAAACCTTTGTGATTAAAGTTACTGATGAATGTACTCTATCTTATTCGGGAGGTCCACAATGAACAAGTGGATTTGGATTTTAATGATTTTAATTCTAATTGCTTTAGGTGT
>Ga0209542_10016955_pt1 | contig 12006 bp, 12 predicted proteins | sample RifCSPhighO2_01_FD_184028 | JGI IMG/M metagenome (GOLD analysis project Ga0209542, IMG submission 184028) | Soil microbial communities from Rifle, Colorado - Rifle CSP2_plank highO2_0.1 (SPAdes) (version 2) | ecosystem: Environmental > Terrestrial > Deep subsurface > Rock core/Sediment ...
TTAATAACAAGGATATTGATTTTAGGGTTTCCACATTACCTACCTTGCATGGAGAAAAGGTTGAAATTAGGGTTTTGAATCCTCAACAAGGTTTGAAATCTTTTGATGCAATGGGTCTTGAGGGCAGGAATTTTGAACTGGTGCAAGAAGCCATTAAAAAACCTTATGGGTTAATTCTGTCTTCTGGTCCTACAGGCTCAGGAAAAACAACTACCCTGTACGCGCTCTTGAGAATTTTGAATCAAGAGGGAGTGAATATTGTCACCATTGAAGATCCTATTGAGTATGCAATAGATGGCATTAATCAGTCTCAAGTAAAACCTGAAATTGGATATACATTCTCTGAGGGTTTACGACAAATCTTAAGACAAGACCCAGATATTATTATGGTAGGGGAAATCCGAGATGAGGAAACCGCTCATTTAGCAATTCATGCGGGTTTAACTGGTCATATTGTGCTCTCTACGTTACATACGAATTCTGCGGTAGGAACTATTCCACGATTAATTGATATGGGAATTAAACCATTTTTAATTCCCTCTGTTTTACAGATTGCAATTTCTCAAAGGTTAATTAGAACGCTCTGTGACTATTGTAAGAAAAAAGTAGATATGACTGAAAAGGTAAGAACGTTTATTATGGAAAATATAAAAAATATACCAGTTTCATTAAAAAAAGAAATTAAAATTCCTAATTATCTATATGAAGCAAATGGATGCCAGGCATGTAACTTTAAAGGTTACAAAGGTAGGACTGGTCTTTTTGAAGTTATGCCAATGACTGATGAATTAGCTGACGTTATTATGAAAAATCCATCCGAAAGTATTATTTTAAAAACAGCACAGAAAGGAGGAATGCTAACCATGTCGCAAGGAGGGATTCTGAAAGTTTTAGATGGTCAAACAACTATTGATGAAATTACGCGGGTTACAGAAGAAAAAGAATAATAGGTTTAACGGTAATAATAAGGAGCGTTATGAAAAAAATTTTATTAGTTGAAGACGATCTGTTTATTTTAGATATTTATGCTCATCAATTTAAAAAAGAGGGCTACGAGGTTAGTGTTGCAACAGATGGTCAAATGGCTTTAGAAATCATAAAAAATAATTGCCCCGATTTATTAATTTTAGATATTGGTTTACCAAAAATTGATGGGTGGGAGGTTTTAAAAATACTCAGAGATGATCTAAAGACAAAAAATTTGAGAGTAATCGTAATGTCTAATAATGACCAAAAAGAATCTGCTGAGAATATTACTCGTTTTGGGGTATTAAAATACTTTTTGAAAATCGAGCATACTACAGACGAAATTGTAAAACAGGTAAGAGCAATACTAAAATAGGTTTTCAATATTTAATTTTTCCGCCAAAGGACGGACCCGCCTCTGGCGGGCAATTCTTAATGAATGTTATCACTAAGAATTAGATTTTAACTATTGATAATTTTTTGTGAAATGGAATATATACAAACTTTTAAAAAAGTACTAGATACAGCAATTAAGGAGAAAGCTTCCGATGTTCTTATTTCAGTGGGACACCCACCAGTTATTAGAATAACGGGTCAATTAATTCCTCTTATGAAAGAAAAGGCGGTTACCCCCGAAGATTCGAAAAATCTTGCTTTTAGCTTATTAAATGAAGAAAAGAGACAGAAATTATTGGCGGAAAAAGATATTGATTTTTCTTATGATTTTAATGGAAAGGCAAGGTTTCGGGTTAATATATTTTTTCAGAGGGATTCCATAAGCTTAGCCTTGCGACTTATTCCTCCGCAAATTGAGACTATTGAAAATCTGAATTTACCACCGGTGCTTCATGAATTTACTCGTAGGTCCCAAGGACTCGTGCTTGTTACAGGGGCCTCTGGTCAGGGAAAATCTACAACATTGGCATCTCTGATTGATGAGATTAATCATACGAGAGCGGTTCATATGATTACAATTGAAGATCCCATTGAGTATATCTATACAGGGGATAAGGCTATTATTGAACAGAGAGAAGTTTTAACTGATACGAATAGTTTTAGTAGTGCCTTAAAAGCAATCTTTAGGCAAAATCCAGATGTGATTATGGTTGGAGAAATGAGAGATCTAGAAACTATTTCAACCACGATAACAGCAGCTGAAACAGGCCACTTGGTTTTTGCAACCCTTCATACCAATTCTGCTGCTCAATCTATCCATAGAATGATTGATGTTTTTCCTTCTGAACAACAGAATCAAATAAGATTTCAACTAGCAGGGTCGTTGCTTGGAGTGGTCTCCCAGAGATTAATTCCAAGAATTAAAGGGGGGTTTGTTCCTGCCTGTGAAGTAATGATTTGCAATACTGCTATTGCTAACTTGATACGAGAAAATAAAAACCACGAGATACCCGCGGTAATTGAAACTTCTATGAAAGAGGGCATGGTTTCTCTGAATAGATCGTTATCTGATTTGGTAAGGAACAAGGAAATTTCACTCAAAGATTCCATTGATTATGCTGTGAATCCAATGGAGTTAAAGAATCTCCTGCGCTAATGGCTTTAATTCTCAATATGTCTCCTCTTTCTTCGCTTGTCTCGCTCAAAACATTCTATGGCTCGTTACGGAAACCTTTAATCAGTAGGTCTAATGAAATATTTTTATAAAGCCAGAACTAAAGAGGGCAAAATAGAAACAGGTACTATCGAAGCTTATTCTAAAGAAGCTGCCGCTCTTTTGTTGCAAAAATACAATGTATTCGTAACTTCTTTAGAAGAAGAGCAAGAAAAAGAGTCCCTTTTTAAAAAAGTAGGGCTTGTAAAAAAAGTTCCTAAAAAAGATTTAACGATATTTTTTAGGCAGCTATCGGTTATGTTACAGTCTCGAGTGCCTGTAGTACAAAGCCTTGTTAGTTTAGCGAGTCAGAACCGTAATCCTTACTTTAGAGATGTAATTACAAAAATTTCTAATTTAGTTCAAGAGGGGCTTCCGCTCTCAGAGGCTCTTAGTTATTATCCTAATATTTTTAATAACTTGTACATCAGTTTATTAAGATCGGGCGAAGCTTCGGGAAATATTGCTGGATCCCTTCAGTATATTTCACAAAATTTAGAAAGAGAGAATGATATTGCTTTTCAACTCAGGCAGGCAATGGTATATCCATTATTTGTTGTTTGTATTTTATTATCAGTGTTAACGATTATTGTTGTTGAAGTTATGCCAAGAATTACTGAATTAATTAAAGAATCAAATGCTAATCCGCCATTTTTCACTATCTTAATCCTTAATTTCTATTCCTTTCTCCAGCAGTACTGGATGTTCCTTATCTTAGGGATCATTGTTGTTATTGTCATGATACTATTTTATTTTACTACCAAAGAAGGGAGAAAAAGTTATGATAACTTCTCCTTAAAGATACCCTTTTTTGGAGAGATTTTAAAAAAGATTTTTATTGCTAGGTTTTGTACCAATATTGCCACATTAATTACCTCGGGTGTTTCAATAAATAGGGCTCTGGAAATTACCCAAGATACTATTAATAATTCACTCTATAAAGAAATTATCTACCAAATCAAAAAAGAGGTTTCCCAAGGAGAAAAAATCAGTGCTGTCCTATCAAAATATCAGTCATATTTCCCCTCTTTTGTAGTACAGATGGTTAAAGTAGGAGAGGATACCGGTAAGCTAGACAAAACACTCTTGGAGGTGGTAAATTTTTATAATAAAGAAACTAGGGAAATGATAGATTTATTTGCAAAGCTTTTAGAACCCATTATGATTATTTTCTTGGGTATTGTGGTTGCCAGCTTGGCAATTTCTGTTCTTTCACCACTCTACGGTGCACTTGGTAATTTATAGTGCGGCATATTAAAGATATCCACAGGTGAGTTAATTGAATATTGTTTTTATAGTCATTATAATAGTATTAATAAAGCATATTGATGAAAATAAAAGGTCGATTTTAAAACGTTCAAGTATAGTTTTAATCAAAATACAATGACAATAAAGCAATCAAAAGGTTTCACCATAATTGAATTATTGGTAGTTATTGCTATTATCGCTGTTTTAGCTTCTGTTGTATTAGTTAATTTGACCCAATACATCAGTAAAGGTAAGGACGCTGCAGCAAGAGCAAATTTGTCTACCTTGTTAACGAATGCAGCAGTTTATTATGATACCAATAGCAGTTATAACACCTTTAATGGAGCTGCATCTACTACCTATCAAAATGTATTAACTGCCTTACAAAATGCTGGTTATACTATTACCAGTACTTGTGATAGCGGAGCTGCTTGTCCTGCTACTGCTACTAAATTCTGTGCCAGCGTTCCTTTGAAGGCCACTTCTAATATTTTCTGTGTTGATACTGCTGGAAACAAAAAAGAAGGAGCATCATCAACCTGTGCCGCCGGAGTTTGTCCATAGTTTTTCTTAAAAATACCCGCTTGAAAAAGCGGGTATTTTTGTTTGTTATGACGAAAATAAGATGGTAATATAAAGTAAATTATATATGATGCATCTTCTGTTTTTAGGTCCATTATTTCTTGTTTTTGGTTTTATTATTGGGAGTTTTCTTAATGGTGTAATTTATAGATTAGAGAAGGAAGAAACCTTGTATGGCCGGTCATATTGTCCGCATTGCAAACATGTGCTGGCTTGGTTTGATTTAGTACCGATAATCAGTTTCTTGGTACTGAGGGGCAAATGCAGGTATTGTTTAAAAAGTATTTCTTTACAATATCCAATCATAGAACTTGTAGCTGGGTTTGTATTTTTAATTGTTTCTTATTACACATTTCCCAGGGTGACTGAGATGCTGTTTTTCTGGTATATTGCTAGTGCTTTCATTATTATCTTCGTATACGACGTAAAGCATTATTTAATTCCAGACAAGGTTCTCTTTTGGGCAATACTCATTACGTTTGTTTACCAATTATTATTTCAACTTCATTTTCTAATTTATAATTCTTTCTGGTCAGCTTTAGCTTTTTGTGCATTTTTCTTTATTCTTTTTTATGTCTCTGATGGTCGGTGGATTGGTTTTGGAGATGTTAAGCTAGTAATTCTTCTAGGATTATTATCAGGCTTTCCTAAAGTGTTATTGGCTCTATTTCTTGCATCTGCCCTAGGTTCTGTGGTGGGATTAGTGCTTATTGGGTTAAAAAAGAAGGGGCTAAAGAGTCAGGTGCCGTTTGCTCCTTTCTTAATTTCAGGAACCTTATTGGCTATGATATTTGGCAATAATATTATTCACTGGTATTTACAGATATTTTTGTTATGAGATACGAGAATAAAACTACTAAAAAATGCCAATATATGAGAGGCTTTACTATTATTGAATTATTGGTAGTACTTGCCATTATTTTAATTATTCCCATGATTGTTATTTCTAATGTTCCTATCATCAAGCTTCAGTTCGCCCTTTCAAACGCTACATATGAATTTGCACAAGATCTAAGAATGGCACAAAACATGGCTCTTTCTCCTCTTGAATATAAAGATTCATTTGGAATTTTGCAGCCAATAGATGGATATGGAATATCTATAGATTTTGATGATGTAGGTAATGTAAAGTATCGTGTGTATGCTGATAAAAAACAGGGAAACCAAGTATACGACCCTTTAGATTATATTGTTAAAACAATTGATTTGGGCAATAGGCCGGGGATCGTTATCAAAGAAATTCGTACAGATGAATTTAATAGATCTAGCCGGCAAGCAAGTATTAATTTTAGTCATGCAAATACCTATCTTTCAATATACAAAAACACAAAGAGTCAAACCATGATTGAGGTGGTATTTGCTATAGATTCAGATCAAACGCGAACGAAAATAGTTTCAGTTAATTCAGCTGGTCTTATTGAGATAAGGTAATAAGGATATTATGGGAAATATAAAAAAGGGGTTCACTATTATTGAATTAATGATTGCAATAACAGTTTTGTCTTTTGGAATTATAGGTATCTATAGTGTTTTTTCTAATGTTATTGTGGCAACCTATACCATTTCTTCGCGCTTAACAGCAGCGTATTTAGCACAGGAAGGCTTAGAAATAGTACGAAATATTAGAGACACGAATATTGTCATGGGAAAACGCAATCTTGCAGTTGCTTGGTCTGATGGTCTTTTGGCTTGCCAAACTGGTTGCCAGGGAGATTATAAAACCGAAAATTCTCGTCAGAATATTCTGCACAATCTTAAGCCCTACAATACTAATGAGAATCTTAATATCACTACTGACGGCTTTTATGGTTATCAAGAGGGAGTGCCAACGATTTTTAAGAGACAAATTATGATTGTACCGGTATCAAACGATGAGTTAAAAGTTACGGTTTTAGTAACATGGAATTACAACAATAAACCATTCACGTTTGAAATCCAAGAATCTTTATATGATTGGAATTAATATAAAACATTCAAAAGGATTTACCTTAATAGAATTACTCATTGTTTTAGCTTTGTTTGTTTTTATTATAGATGCGACGGTAAGTATTTTTGTTTCCATCGTTCACCATCAAAAAAGAGTACTCGCAGACCAAGAACTCTTAGATCAAGCAAATTACGTGCTTGAAAGCATATCAAATTCCCTAAAAATGGCGCAAGAAGACAAAATCGGCAACTGTCTTTATAGGGATGCCGTTCATTATCCTGGTTATTTTTACATTCTCACGCACCGTGATAGCAATAGTGGTTTCTATCAAGGTATAAAATTTCTTAATGCAAATGGTATGTGTGAAGAATTTTTTCTTGATAACGATGGACAGTTTAAAAAATCAAATAATGTAAATTTGCCCCAGAATGTAATATCGGGTAAATTTAACATAGTATACGCAAGGTTTCTAATTAATGGTGATAAAACAGTAGCCGGGGCTTCTAAAAGTGCTTTGATGGTGCCCCGTGTAACGATGGTATTGAATATCCAGCATCAAACCGAAGGAAACTTACAAGGTAAGGTAATTCAAACTACTATTTCTCAAAGAAATTATTAATATATGACTTTCTTCAGACATACTATGAACAATTCAGAGAGAGGTATTTCACTGGTGGTTACTTTTTTAATTATGACGGTTTTGTTGGGTATTGTTTTGAGTTTGAGCACCATCTTACTCGGACAGATTAAGATAATAGGTAATATTACAAATTCTATAGTAGCTATTTCTTATGCTCAAACTGGATTAGAGAGGTTGTTGTATTTGAATAAAAAACAGATACCAATTGGAGCTTCTCGTGGATTATGCAATATTTGTAATGTATGTAGTTTAGGCAGCTGCACGAGTTGTAAATTGGTTTCTCGTGCCTATGATGGGAGTAATGGATGCGGAACAACGTGTTCAAATTGCACTATTACCTATGATACACAGCTAGATGATGGAAGCTATACTATAGAAGCTAGTGTTGTTGGTAACAATCTTCATGTAATTTCGAAAGGATATTATAGGGATGCAGCAAGAAGTATTGAAGTAACTACCAAAAAATAACAGAACCCCGTTAGAAGTTTGAACACGATAACCGAAACTTACATGGGGAAATAGATATAGTAATAACAAATAAAAAGAGCAAGCAAAAAATAATTTTATTGAAAATTATTTTTTGCCCAGACTTCTAACGGGGTGAATAAAACAGAAACTTTTCAAAGAATTAAAAAGTTGAGAGAAGTTATCAATCACCATAGATATCTCTATCATGTTTTAGATAAGCAGGAAATCTCTGACGCAGCCTTAGATTCCTTAAAAAAAGAACTCTTTGACTTAGAACAACAGTGCCCTGAATTTATGACCCAAGATTCTCCTACCCAACGAGTAGGGGGCGAACCTTTAAAAGAGTTTAAAAAAATACGCCATGCTACGCCAATGCTTTCTCTGAATGATGTCTTTTCAAAGGAAGATTTTTATGATTGGTATGAAAGAATTTCAAAACTGTTAACCGAACAAGAAAAATCTCAAGTTGATTTTTATTGTGAACTAAAAATTGATGGATTAGCTATTGAACTTACCTATGAGCAAGGTATTCTTAAAAGCGGCTCTACAAGGGGAGATGGATTGATTGGCGAAGATATTACTCAGAATATTAAAACTATTGAAGCAGTTCCGCTTTCCTTAGAACTTCCTTATGATATGGTAGTTCGAGGAGAAGTTTTTATTTCAAAAAAAGAATTTCAAAAACAAAATGCTCTCTTAAAGAAAAAAGGATTGCCAGAATATGCTAATCCCAGAAATATTGCTGCGGGTTCCGTTCGTCAACTTGATCCTAAAATTACCGCTTCAAGAAAATTAGACTCATTTGCATACGATATTGTAGAGGGTTTCCAAACAAAAACCCATGAGGAAAGGCATACTTTGTTAAAAAAAGTAGGATTTAAAATAAACGAGAAGAATGCGTACTGCAGATCCATTGATCAAGTATTTCATTTTTATGAACATATTGGAAAAATACGAGAGAAATTAGACTATGAGATTGATGGGGTGGTAGTAATTATTAATAATAATGCTATTTTTGAAAAACTCGGGGTTGTTGGTAAAGCTCCCAGGGGAGCAGTTGCATTTAAATTTGCTCAAAGTCAGGCAGTAACAATTGTAGAAGATATTAAAATTCAAATAGGAAGAACAGGGGCGGTAACCCCTGTAGCTGTTTTACGACCCGTGCAGGTTTCGGGAATTACTATTACGCGTGCCACCCTGCATAATGAAGATGAAATTAAACGATTAGGGCTAAAAATAAACGACACGGTTATTGTTGGCAGAGCCGGAGATGTCATCCCAGATATTATTAAAGTATTGCCAGAATTTCGTACAGGTAAAGAAAGAGAGTTTGTTATGGCGCGAATATGTCCCAGTTGCCAGAAAGCCCTTGAAAAATCAGAAACAGAAGCGGTGTGGCGCTGTGGTAATATAAAATGTCCGGCTCGTCAAAGAAGAGCTTTTTATCACTTTGTTTCACGTGGTGCTTTTAACATTGAGGGACTGGGTCCTAAAATTATTAATAGGTTATTAGATGAAGGGCTTATACAAGATGTGGGGGATTTTTTCACGTTAAAAAAAGAAGATTTAGTGCATTTGGAACGGTTTGCTGAAAAATCAGCAGAAAACCTAGTTCAAGCTATCACAGAGAAAAAGGAAATATCTTTGCCAAGGTTTATCTATGCCTTGGGTATTAGAAACGTTGGAGAACAAACAGCAATTGATTTGGCTGAAGCATTTGGCTCTCTTGAAACAGTAAAAAAGGCTAGCCTGCAAGATATTGAAAGCGTTTTGAATATAGGACCCATTGTGGCCTCATCAGTGTATGAATGGTTTCATCAAAAGCATAACATAAAACTCCTTGAGAAACTTTTTTTAGTGGGGATTATTATTACCAAAAATAGAGAAAAGAAACAGGATAAGCTCCAAGGAAAATCTTTTGTTATTACAGGATCTTTAGAAACCATGACCCGAGACCTTGCCAAAAGTAAAGTACGAGAATTAGGTGGTCAAATTTCTGAATCAGTTTCTCGTAAAACTGATTACCTAGTAGCAGGTTCAGAACCAGGCTCAAAGCTTGAAAAAGCCCAAAAACTTGGTGTTACGGTTTTAAACGAAAAACAGTTTCTCAAATTATTAGGATAAACTTCTAATATAAATTTCATAGAAATTAGAAATTCAAAATTGAAAATTAAGAGTTAAGAATTATTGGATAATGAATTTTACTAAACATTTTAAAAAACTGGATTGGGTTCTTATTACTTCTGCTGTATTGGTAACCTGTTTTGGGTTAGTAGGAATATGGAGCGCAGGGTTAGCAAAGAGTGATTTTTTCGATTTTGAAAAGCAGCTTATTTTTTTTGCTATTGGCTTTTCTCTCATGATAGCAATGAGTTTTTTTGATTATCGTATCTTGAGAAATAATTCGTATCTTATTCTTGTGTTATACTTTTTGTGTTTGATTTTTTTAGTAGGTCTTTATTTTTTTGCCCCAATCATTAGGGGTACTCGGGGGTGGTATAAAATCGGACTTTTAACCCTTGATCCAAACGAACCAATTAAAATTATTCTTATTGTATTATTGGCAAAGTACTTTTCAGCTAGGCATGTGGAAATGTATAAGTTCAGACATATTGTGTTCTCTGGATTATATGTTCTTTTACCTGCAATATTAATTTTTTTAAAACCAGACCTTGGCGGCGTCACGGTGTTACTCTTTATGTGGATTGGGATTTTGATGATTTCGGGAATTAAAATAAAACACTTTCTCATACTCTCTTTCTGCTTTGTGTTGATTGCTGGTTTCTCGTGGCAATTTCTTTTGAAAGATTATCAAAAGGGGAGAGTTGTGGCATTTTTATTTCCCTATGATGTGCTGGGAAGCTCTTGGAGTCAAACACAAACAAAAATTGCAATTGGTTCAGGCAAAATTTTGGGAGAAGGTTTCGGTAAAGGCTCTCAGGTGCAGTACGGGTTTTTACCAGAGCCTCACACTGATTTTATCTTTTCAGTTCTTGCTCAAGAATGGGGATTTTTGGGAATAGGACTGTTCTTTATTTTATATTTATTACTCATTTGGAGAATATTAAAAATAGCTATTGAGGCTGAATCAAATTTTCCGCGCCTTTTTGCTATTGGTTTTGCCATTGTCTTGATTACGCAATTTACCATTAATATTGGCATGAATTTGGCCTTGTTGCCGGTTGTTGGTATTTATCTACCTCTAGTGAGCTACGGTGGCTCGGGTTTGATTGCTAACTTTATCTCTCTGGGAATCTTACAAAGCATTGTTTCGAAAAAATAATCAACAAAAAGCCCATTCATTTACCTTTTATTTTTTGTTATACTAAATAAATTACTCTCTTAGTCTCTAATTTTTTTAAGAATTTGATTATAAAATGTCTCAAGAACATCTTTTTCTTGATAATTTTCCCACTCGTATTGGTATTGTAACTTTTACAGTGATTTTGTTTGTTTCTTTAGCGACTCTTAGTATTATTGATTTTGTTCACAATCAATATTTTGTTTCTCCCTCCGTTGTTATTACCCAACAATCTTCTCTTGCAGTAGTCCGCGGCAATAACATCCACTGGGTAAAAATTATTAATCAAAAACACCTTAAGGACGACCAGCATTTTATTTCAATACCTGCTCATGCTACTAATGTTAAAGTTCTAAAAATAACAAAGGTTCAAGCCAGAAATACTTTACAAAATAAACCTTCTCAAACCTCAGAGATTACCTTAAAAGATAGGGTGAACCTTGCTTCAAAAATAGCGTTGCTTGCAGTAGCTAAAAGAGACTCTAGTCCATATGATATATTTTCTTATATTACTTCTTTAAGTTCAAAATTCATTGGTGATTTACAAGAAGGCATTAGTCAGGCGGTTATTCTTAGTCAAATCGTAGATTTAAATTCTGCTACACCAGAAGAAATGTCAGTACCAACTGACATGTTGCTACAATCATTACCAGAAACTTTTTTAGATGAGCAGCAACTAGCTATAGATATTCAAGAATTTAACAGGCAAGAGCAAGAAGCAGAATTGGTGAAAGTAGAATATGATACCCCTGCCCCTCAAATCCAAGAAGAAATTACTGATACAGGAAAAACCGTTACTGTTTTCGTTAGTTCAACCAGTGAGGATCCCGAAGTTCCTGTCACCAATGTGTTGGTCTTTACCATGATTCCCGAAATTTATAAGGTAGGACAAGAATCAAAAATCAAAGTTATTTGGAAAAATAAAAATGGTGAAGTTATGCCTTTTACTGCCCATGATACCAATGACAACGGTAAGCTAGACTATATAGAATGGACGGTGCCACATTTGTCAGAGCAAATTTTTGAAATTATTTTTTATCTCTGATGCTTTTTTAAGATAGACCAAAATTCATAGCAATCAAAAATTGTTTGCCACGGGTTATACCTGATGATGTGGTAGTAAAATAATGATGCGCTACATACCTATTGCTATTGACATTTTTCTGGTAAAAGAATATACTTTAAATATTATTTTAAAAGAAGTGGCCACTTTACTCTAATTAAATAAAAACGTTCGCCGGTTAATTTTTAATGCAAACCGATTT
>Ga0209542_10016957_pt1 | contig 12005 bp, 12 predicted proteins | sample RifCSPhighO2_01_FD_184028 | JGI IMG/M metagenome (GOLD analysis project Ga0209542, IMG submission 184028) | Soil microbial communities from Rifle, Colorado - Rifle CSP2_plank highO2_0.1 (SPAdes) (version 2) | ecosystem: Environmental > Terrestrial > Deep subsurface > Rock core/Sediment ...
CAACGGCACGGCTTTTGCCATCGGCCGAATGTTAATCGCCATTATTGAAAACTACCAGCAAAAAGACGGTTCAATTTTAATGCCGGAAGTTTTACAAAAATATCTGGGGTTCAAAGAAATAAAATAATCATGTATTTTGATGATAAAGAAATTAAAAAACAAAAATTTATTTTTAAATTAAAATTATACGGCATTTTAATCGTTTTTTTATTTTTATTGCTTGGCGCCGGTTATTTGATAACCTATTCGCATTTTTTCCAGATAAACGACGTTACCTTAATCGATGCTGAAAATAAACAAGCCAATGCCAATGAAATTATCAAAGATTTAAAAGATTCCTTCAACAAGAAATCAAAATTAACTTCTTTTTTGGGCGCCAATAATATTTTAATTTGGCAAAACAACCCTGATGAAACTTTTTTTAAAAATCATCCGAAAATCATCGATTTAACGATAAAAAAAGATTATTTAAACAGAAAAATAGAAATCAATATGGATGAAAGGGGAAAATTAGGCGTTTGGTGTCTTCTTTCTTGTTATTGGTTTGACGAAGATGGCATAATTTTTGAAGAAGCTCCGCTCGTTGAAGGAGAAATTATTTATAAAATCATTGATTCTTCAAACAGGGAATTAATGCTTGGCGACCGAGTTCTTGACGAAAATCTGTTCAATAATTTAATTTTAATTTTTAAAACACTGGAGAAGTCCGGATTAAATTTAAAAACTTTGCGCTTAGAGAATTTAAGCGCCCAAGAAATCGTTGTCGAATCGCCATCGATGCCGAAAATTTATTTCAGCTTAAGATTTGACCCGGATTTCAGTTTAAGCGTTTTTGAAAATTTAAAAAAAACAAATTTGGAAAAAGTGGAGTATATTGATTTAAGAATAAAAAACAGGGCGTACTATAAGCTGAAATAATTTTATAGTTTATAAATAAATATTGACTTTCCAACTCGGGCGTCCGGCTTATATGGGTCTTTGATTTTTTTGAGCCATTGATATTCGTCTTCGGGATTTCTTTTTTGTCCCGGATGAAGTTTTCCCAACGCGCCCTGTAAATTATTTATTGAAATTGCGAACCAACCAATGCCGTAAATTCCTGGATTTCCTTTGGCTGACTGCCAATATTCCGCCCTATCTCCCAAATAATATCCCGGATTGCCGCCTCCGAAATAATCAATGGCGATTTTCTTAATGTCATTGTCATCGTCATTGTCATTGTTTCGTTCATCTACCCATTGAACCAATCTCTTCAAGTCCTGGCCCCAATCATAATTAGAATCCGTAACATAGCGGTAGCCATTGTCGATGCCGCCGCCGATTTGATTAAAATAAGAAAGATAATGAGGAGTATTAACGAGAGTTTCGCCAAGATACCAAATGATTAAAATTATTATCAAACCGGATTTAAGAGAAATAAAAAATAAATTCTTGACTGCGAAAATTATTTTTTTCAAAAAATCTCCTCCGTTAAAAACAGCCAATGCGTCAAAATTTATCCATTTTTTAACGGCTCCGGCGCTTAAAATATAAATGAACGGTAATGTCGGCAAAATATGCCTAATGCCGATATTCAAAGGGCTTTTGACGCTGTAAAGCCAATAAAAAATTACGAAAGAAATCATTGAAAATTCGGCAAAATGAAGACCTAAATAGTCAAAAATCTTTAATCTTAAATCTTTAATCTTAAATCTTTTTATAATATTCCAAACGCTTAATAAAAACGCCAAACCGATTAAAATCAGCGACGGCAATGGCTCTTTAAGAAGAAAAACAACCGGAAAATAATACCACCAGCCGCCGGCCGAAACTTCACCCAAAAAATAGCCGGTATTGCCGCCGGAAGACCTCTGCATAACCATTAAAACTCCAAGCATATATTCTCCCATTGGCCTTAAAATTTTATTTCCCGCGAGCCAAACGTTAATTTCCGCCAAACATCTCGCGCGCCGCGGCAAATCAACGCCTGAATTCAATTTACAGCTTTCCCAATTTAAATCCGGCCCATCAGCGAATGAAGTTAAAATAAATTTCGTATCCGCTTTTTGTTTCTCCACGGGATAATTAACGACAAAAGCCGCGTAAACCAAATAAACCAAAATATAGCCGACAATAAAAATTAAAGCGAGATTTTTAATATAACGCAGAAAACGGATTGAAAATCTTTTTAATCGCGCTAAAGGAGCGGTTTCCCGCCATTCAGAGCCGGTTTTCCAAATATAAAAAACGGCCATTAAAAATATAAAAAACGGGATAAGCAGAACCGCGGAAAATTTCATTGATTGAGCAATGCCAAAAACAATGCCGGCTAAAAATAAATTTTTGGAAGATTGTTCAAAAAGAAATCTGACAAAATAATAAGTGGCTATAAAAATGCCCAAAGCCGCCCCAAGGTCAGTGGTAACGTAATGGCCATGAGCAAGAACAGTAGGAGACACGGAAAAAAGAAAAGTGGGGAATAGCGCCCACCAGCGGCCAATAAGCTCTTTTGCCCAGATATAAATGAAGATTATTAAAATCAGAGTTAAAAGCATCGGGCCCAACCGCGACCATTGGATAATCTTATCGGCGTCATTGCCGGATTCATACAAAAATTGCGCTCCAGCTGCCCATTGGCCGTTAATTTCCGATTGCCAAGGAGATCTATCAATGGGAAAGTTCAGGTTTTGAAATAAAAGAGGGAAAGCGGCTAATGCTTTTACCAAAGGCGGATGTTCCGGATTAAGCCGATAATCAAAATATTTTACGTAACCATAACCGGATGGAATATGCGCCAATTCATCCATTGTCGCCGATTCTTGAATTGAAGCGCTGAACATTAAAACAAACGATAATAAAACAATCAAACCGAGCGATAACCAAGGAATATATTTCATATATATAATATAATAATATTATAATGCCAATCATTAAAAAAACCAATCAAGTTATCCACTGGACTAATCACGCCAAAGCGAAAATGCGTTTTTATAAATTATCAGAACAAAGAGTGCGGCGAGTCATGAATTCTCCAAAAAGAACCGAAGAAGGAATAGCGCCGAATACCGTTGCCATGATGCAACCCGCGTCTTATAAGTCCAATAAATCTCATAAGACCTATTGGACGCAAGAAATTTGGATAATGGCGCAAAAAACAAATAAGAAATTAAAAATAATCTCCGCCTGGCGGTATCCTGGAATGACAAAGCAAGGAGAACCTTTGCCGGAAGAGATATTGAAAGAACTTGCGCTTTACAAATCTTTATAAATATGATATTCTGTTTTAAGAGCTCATTAAAAAATTTCAATTAAAAAAGGAGGGGGCAATGAAGATAATAAATATAACGGCAATGTGGTTATTTTTATTTATGTTTCTTTTGCCAACTATGACAATGGCGGATTCGGCATATTCAACGGAAGAAAAAAAAGAACGGGTTATTTTAAAAAGCGAGCTCGAAGAATTAAGGGTTTTGCTAGATAAAATAGACGCTCAAATAATAATGGCAAAAAAGATAGTAGCTCCTATTTACAATCCTTCCGCTAAAATACAAGAAATAACGTCTGATCTGTCTGAATATCATCCTTATATAAAAGAAATGATAATTCTGATAGATAAAGATATAAAAGAGATGGAAAAAGGACAAGTGATAAGCGCGAGTATTTCAGAAGAATACTATGAAAATATCATGACTTTCAGATTAGCAAACCATGAACTTAATAAGTTGCTTTATGTCTTAATTAAAAAACTAAAAAAAGATTTTCCGGAATTGTAAAAAATAAAGGCGCAACCCTAATTGAGATTGCGCCTTTTTATTTTATTGGACGTTATTTCTTTTCTTCCGGCCCAATACCTCTTTTTTTATCAAATTCATCTTCTAAATCTTTTAATTTCTTTGTCTCCACCAATCCTGTATTCGGGTCAATTATTAATTCATCGTCTTTTTTATTTCTTTCCGAATTTTCCTTTTCTTTTGGCCAAATTTTTTCAAATATGCTCATAAAACTTAAATTAAAAAAATATTATTGCCGACCTTGACTTCTTATTGATAAATTGTTAATCTATTTATTAGTACATTATAGCATAAATACAAATAATATGAAAAGGAGGTAGCGCAGAATGTCTAAAATACCGATTGAAATGAAAGAAAAATTTGCCGCTAATCTTCTGGATAAAAGAATACTTTATTTGGGAGAAAAGATAACAAATGAAACAGCGATAAAGATGGGAAAAGAGATTATCTGGCTGAATTCTGTTTCATCTCGAGAAATAACGCTTTATATTGACAGTCCTGGCGGAGAGATAGAGGCCGGGCTGGATATTTATGATATTCTGCTGCATTCTCAAGCGCCAATAACCGGCATTGTCTACCGCGGAGCAAATTCAATGGCTATGGTGATTTTGCAAGCTTGCAAAATAAGAAAAATCCTTAAAAACAGCCAAATTGTAGCGCATAATATCAGTATCGGACGACGCCCTCTGAATGACTGGAGGAAAAACAAAGAAGAAATCATTAACGCCGCGGAAAAACAACAGCGAATAATATATGAAATATTCGCCAACCGCACCGGAAAAAATATTGAGGAAATAAAAAAAATATTTGACGAAGAAAAAATTTTATTTTCGTCAGAAGCCAAAAACCTCAATATAGTGGATGAAATAATATAAATGTCAGGGTCGTGTGTTTATTCACGCGACCCTTTTTATTTTCCCAAAAATCTGTTAATTTGTTATTCAATGAAACTATCAATTGGCATCGTTGGTTTGCCCAATGTCGGCAAATCCACGCTTTTCAAAGCCCTTACCAAACAAGAAATTAATATCGCCAATTATCCTTTTGCCACTATTGACCCCAATATCGGCGTAGTGGCAGTGCCGGATGAACGGTTGGAAAAATTGGCTAAATTAAGCGCTTCCAAAAAAACTGTTCCGGCTATCGTGGAATTTTATGACATTGCTGGCTTGGTTAAGGGCGCCAATAAAGGCGAAGGACTGGGAAACCAGTTTTTATCGCATATCCGCGAGGTTAACGCGATTATTGAAGTTGTCAGAGTATTTGAAAGCGGAGAAATCATCCATGTTGAACAAAAAATCGACCCATTAAGAGATTTGGAAATTATCAACACTGAATTAATTTTAAAAGATCTGGAGACGGTTGATAAAAGATTTTCCAAGGCCGAATCAGAAGCTAAAAGCGGAAATAAAGAGGCGACTCGGTTAGCCAATGAGCTCGCCCATATTAAACAATGGCTTGAAAAAGGGAACATTCTTAATTCATCGGAATCTCTCTTGTCTCTAATTCGCGCGAATAATGGAATAAGCGAATTAAATTTATTGACCGCCAAACCGCAAATTTATCTGCTTAACGGCAAAAAAAGCGATGTCAACGAAGAATTAAAAAATAAAATTCAATCTTTAAACGCGGATTATTTAACAGTTGATTTGGCAAACGCGGAAAGAATAGACGAACTCATAAAAAAAGCTTACGAAATTTTGGGACTGATCAGTTTTTTTACCACTGGCGAAGACGAAACCCGAGCTTGGACAATTAAAAAAGAAAGCAAAGCGCCGCAGGCGGCCGGCGAAATCCACAGCGATTTTGAAAAAAAATTCATCCGCGCGGAAGTAATAAATTGGCAAAAATTATTGGAAGCTGGCTCGTGGAATTCCGCCAAACAAAAAGGCTGGCTTAAATTGGAAGGCAAGGATTATGTTGTTCAAGACGGAGATGTGATGATAATAAGGCATGGATGAATAAAAAAATTCTTTCAAAAAATTTTTTTAACCGTCCCACTCTAATTGTCGCTAAAGAACTTTTAGGGAAATTTTTAGTAAGAAAATATCGCGGAAAAAATCCGCCGGCTAACGAAACTTTAATGATTACGGAGGTTGAAGCATATGACGGCTTTGACGACAAAGCTTCTCATGCTTCCCGCGGGAAAACCGAAAGGAATAAAATTATGTTCGGCGAAGCGGGCAAATGGTATATTTATTTTACCTACGGCATGCATTGGATGTTAAATATCATTGTGGGCCCGAAAAATTATCCAGCCGCGATTTTAATCCGCGCTGCCGGAAAAATAAGCGGTCCGGCGCGGCTTACCAAATATCTGAAAATTGATAAAAAATTTAACGGAAAACCGACTAATAAAAAAACCAAACTTTGGATAGAAGACAGGGGAGTAAAAATAAGCAAATCGCAAATCGCAAAACGCGAGAGAGTCGGCGTTGATTATGCCGGCAAATGGGCTAATAAGTTATACCGTTTTATGATAAAATAATTTTATTCAATGAATAAAATAGAAGCCAATTTGAATTTTATAAAAACCGCGATTAAAGATTTTAAAGTCGGCGCTCTTACGCCCAGCTCCAAATATGTCGTTAAAAAAATTATCAAAGAAATAAAACCAGAATATAAATATATTGTTGAATACGGCCCGGGAGACGGCGTTATTACTAAAGAAATTTTAAAAATTTTGCCTCAAGACGGCCGATTAGTTGTCGTTGAATTAAACCTGAATTTTATCAATGAACTTAAAAAAATAAAAGACAAGAGATTAAAAATTATCTGCGGCAACGCGGTAAAAATTTCCGAAAATCTTAATAAATTAGATTTACCGCGAATAGACGCGGTTATTTCCGGCATTCCTTGCTCAATATTAAAACCGAAAGAAAAAAAAGAATTGATAAAAAATACTTATAATATTTTAGCGGAATCGGGACTGTTTATAATTTATCAAAACATTCCTTTAATTTTTTCCGAACTTAATAAAGTTTTCAAAAAGAGCATTTCTTGGCATTTTGAACCGAGAAATTTCGTGCCTTATTTTATAATGGTGGCGGAAAAATAAACTAGACCTTTTGCATAATAATTTTCGTAGCGAGATTTTCAGATTTTGAGCGAGGCGAAGCAAAAATTTTGAAGGAATATACAGAGTATATTTCAATAAATTTTTGCAAAGCCGCAGCCAAAATATGAAAATTGCAGCAGAAAGGTTATTATGCAAAAGGTCTACTTATTATCTCAAAATAATTTTATAACTATTTTCCGGAATTAAGTTTTTTTGCGCAGGCAAAATATAAAAAATATTTTTCTCTTTTTGTTTTTTTGGAGTGAAAGTATCGGTGATAAACATTACGGTTTGCGCGGGCATCGGAATGCCGCGAACATCAACGCCGTTGGCTTCAACAATGACGTATTTCGGCAATTCTTTCGGCAAAGCGTTCAATTCGCGTCCCATTTGAACATAGTCAGCGGAAAAAGCGCCTTGAATATGTTCGCTTTGCCCCCATTTGATAAAATAAGTGTTATAAGCTTCAAAAGTTAAAAATATCAAAAATATTATTGTTAAAATATTTAAAATTTTTAATTTTATTTTGCTATCATTGATGATAGCAAGGTTTTTTATTTTTTCATAAATATAAATTCCTCCAAATCCGGCCAGAATAAATACCGGCGAAATCAATAAAATTGCCCGCAAAGCATGAGGCAAACCCTCATTGGAAATCACTATCGGCAAAGAAGCGATTAAAATCCAAAGAAAAAGCATTAAAAATGAAAATTTTTTGAATTGTTCAGGATTTTGCTCATCAAACTGATTGCTTTTTTTTCTCAATAAAACAAAGATTCCAAAAATAACGCCGATTATAAATAAAATTCCGACCGGCCAAAATAATTCTGGCCTGCCTGCGTAATTATGCCGCCAATTAAAGTCGCCGGAAAAATTAAACATTCCGGCAGTTTTTAAAATGTTCATTCCTAAATCCTTTAAAGGAGTTCCTGAACTAAATACGGAAACTTGAGTCGTTCTGCCGAAAAAATCTTTCGGATTATCTAAAAAATACGTTCCCAACGGCAAAAAAGCTAATATCGAAAACGCGCTAAATATAATAAAAATTTTAATAATCCGGCTTCTTAATTCTTTAAAGAAAAAAAGCCTGTACGCAAAACCGGCGAGTATCAAAAGTGGAGTTGCGCGATAAGCGATATAAGTATGAAAACCAAAACCGAAAAAAATGCCGCCGATTATAGAAAATATTAAAAATTTTGAATTTTGAATTGTCATTTTGATTTTTGATTTTTGATTTTTAAATTCTTCTGTTGAGAAATTTTTAAAAGACACTATTTTATTAAAAGATAATAATAAGAAATATAATGCCCACGTTAAGAAGAATGGCGCGGTAATCGCCCGAAAACCGATGCGGGAAAAAAGAATATGCCAAAAAGATGTAGCTATTAAAAAAGCCGCCAAAAGCGCGATTTTGCGATTTTCGGGAAATAATTCTTTTGTCAGCAAATAAACGCCCAAAACAGTTAAAATTCCAAAAATCGCGCTTACTCCGCGAAGCGCCCAGGGCTCATTTCCAAAAATATAAATTGAAATTGCCTGAATGTTTATAAATAATCCCTCTCGGCCGTTATTTTCCGGATAAAAAACTTTAAAATTTCCGGCTGACAGCGCCTCCAATCCGTTATTGCCATTCATCGCTTCGTCCGGATAAAGCCCTGGCGGAAGAAGCGTTATGTTGTATAGCCGAAAAAAAGCGGCTATAATAATTATAAAAGCAAGAATATAGAATTTAGAATTTAGAGTTTTAGTCATTTTAATTATTATAACATTATGGAATTGAATCCTCAAAATATTGAACATAAGGCATTGGAAGCTGATATTGAAAGATTAAGCAAGGAAATCGGCGAAAAGAAAAATCTGCTTGAATATAAGAAAATTACGGAAAAAGAACTGATAAAACAAACTCTTCAGCCGATGATTAAATCCAATCAGCCGATCCAATCAGCTTTATCAACAGCTCAATCTCCAATTTTTCCCGATTACCTTGCGGACGCTTCCAATGAAATTAAATTCCAAATAAAAGAACTCGTGGATTCGCTTTTCCATCAAGGAATTGAAAAAGTTGTTAAGAGGGCTCAAAGAGCAAGTCCTTTTGTTTTGGACGCTTTTCACGACGCGCTGACTGATAAATTGCATGAAGAATTGAAAAAAAGGAAATTAATATAACAAATGCCGATTTTAAATTATTTAATTTTTGCGATTCTTATTATTGCCATTGGTTTGGCTTTCTTTTTTATTTCTAAAAGAGCGCGGAAAAAACGCTTATCCGACGCCCTTAATTTGAAACTTCTTTTGATTCGTTTGCCTCAAAAACAGCCAAAAGATTTCTCTATCCAAGGCGGGCCAGCCTCGGACTGGAAAGACGAAATAAATCTTTCGGCCCAGCTTTTCGGCATTTTGACCGGCTTAAAACAACCGTTCGGCTTGGAAGCGGCAGTTCATCATATCGGCCAAGAAATTCATTTTTACATTGCGGCGCCGGAAAAATCCGTTGATTTTGTCAGCCGCCAAATTGAAGGATTATGGAAAGACGCGTCAATTGAATCAATAGGCGATTACAATATTTTTAATCCAGCGGGAACAACGGCCGGAATTTACTTGAAGCAAAAACTGTCTTACGCTTTGCCGATTAGAACTTACATTGAAGCCAATTTAGACACTTTCAGCCCTATTTTAAGCGGGCTTTCAAAAATCAACGAGGTGGGTGAAGGCGCGGCGATTCAAATTCTGATAAAACCAGCGGTTAAATCCGTAAAAAAATCAATTCTTAAATCAATTGAACATCTCAAAAAAGGAGGCAAGCTTAAAGATATTATGGGCGATGAAAATTTCATTCAATTCAAAGACATCCAAAAAGCGCTTAATCCGGAAAAAATAAAAGAAAAAGAAGAAAAAATAATTGATGAAGAGGCGATTAAAGCGTTGGAATCAAAAATTTCCAAACCTCTTTTATCGGTAAATTTAAGAGTTTTAACCTCGGCGCCGAGTTTGCGTCAAGCGGATAATATTTTGGAAAGCATCAGCGGCGCGTTTAATGAATTCAGCGCGCCCCGCCGCCAAGAATTGAAAGCAATAAAACCGCGCAATTTGAAACAGCTGATTTATCAATTTTCTTTCCGGGAATTCAACGATGATCAAACAATAATTCTTAATAGCGAGGAACTGGCAAGTTTATTTCATTTTCCGTCTTTTACCTCCGAAACGCCGAGAATCAAATGGCTTAAATCCAAAGAAACGGCTCCGCCGGCAAATTTACCAAAATCCGGAACATTGATAGGCGAAAGTGTTTTTAGGGGAGAAAGAAAAACGGTTTATATCAGCGAAGACGACCGCAGGCGACACGTTTATACAATCGGCCAAACCGGCACCGGCAAATCAACCATGCTGGTTAATATGGCTGTTAACGACATAAAAGAAGGAAAAGGCGTTTCTATTATCGACCCTCATGGCGATTTAATTGAAACAATTTTGGGATTGATTCCCCAAGAACGCTTTGACGACGTCCTTATTTTTGACCCGTCGGATTATTGGCGGCCGCTGGGAATGAACATGCTGGATTATGATTTAGACAAACCAGAGCAAAAAACTTTTATTATCAATGAAATGCTCAATATTCTGGATAAACTTTACAATATGAAAGAAGTCGGCGGTCCGATGTTTGAGCAATATACGAAAAACGCGCTTTTACTTTTAATGGAGGACATGATTAATGAACCGGCAACGCTGATGGAAGTGCCGAGAATTTTTACCGATGATGCGTTTCGAGCTCGCAAACTAAAACGAATCAGCAATCCGGTGGTTATTGATTTCTGGGAGAAAGAAGCGGTTAAAACCACGGGCGAACATTCTTTGGCCAATATGGCGGCTTATATCACTTCTAAATTCAATAATTTCACCGCCAATGATTACATTCGGCCGATTATCAGCCAAACAAAATCTGCTTTTGATTTCAGAAAAATAATGGATGAAGGAAAAATTTTGCTGGTTAATCTGTCTAAGGGCAGAATAGGCGACATTAACGCCAATCTACTCGGGATGATTATTGTCGGAAAAATTCTAATGGCGGCCTTATCCCGCGTTGATTTGCCGGAAAACAAACGCCGCGATTTCAATCTTTATATTGACGAATTTCAAAATTTCACCACCGATTCCATTGCCTCAATTTTATCGGAGGCGAGAAAATACCGGCTGAATTTAACCGTTGCCCACCAATTCATCGCCCAACTCACGGAAAAAATCCGCGACGCGGTTTTCGGCAATGTAGGCAGTATAATCAGTTTCCGAGTCGGCGCGCTGGACGCGGAATTTTTAATAAAACAATTTGAACCGGTTTTCAGCCAAAGCAATCTGATTAACATCGATAATTTCAACGCTTGCGCCAAAATTTTAATTAACGGCCAAACTTCAACGCCATTCAATATCAAAACCCTTGCCAAAGAAATCGGCAATGAAGAAGCGGGGCATCAATTAAAAGAACTTTCCCGCCAAAAATATGGCCGCGACAGACAAGAAGTGGAAGCGGAAATTTTGAAGAGATTGAGAGAATAGCGAAAAAATGCTAAAATTGACTTTTTGCCAGAGTAGTTCAGTGGTAGAACAGTCGCTTCGTAAGCGATAAACGCGAGTTCAATTCTCGCCTCTGGCTCTTGAAAGAAGATTTTTTAAAACAACTGAATGAACTTTCGGAAATCATCCGGCGTCTGGCCGGCCGGTTTGACATTGAAAATAAAAAAAAATTGATGAGAGAATTAGAAGTTGAATTGACCCAGCCGGATTTATGGAAAAATAAAAAATTGGCCGAACAAAAAAATAAAGAGGCCGGACAATTGCGCGATTTAATAAATCGTTATGAAGAAATTGAAAAAGAATTGATTGACGCTGAAATATCACTGAATCAGTCCGTTTTAGACGGCAAAGAATGGGCTGAAAAATCCAATCAAATAATTTTTTCCATTAAAAAGAAAATTCAAGAATTGGAAATTGAAAGATTATTTTCCGGAAAATACGACAAACAATCGGCTGTTTTATCCATTTACGCCGGCGCCGGCGGAGATGATGCCGAAGATTGGGCTTCAATGCTTTACGAAATGTACCGCAAATTCGCCGAAAAGCGCGGCTGGAAAACATCTGTGATTGACGAAAGCTTGGGCGATTTCCAGTCAAAAACCGGCCGGCAT
>Ga0209542_10016958_pt1 | contig 12005 bp, 12 predicted proteins | sample RifCSPhighO2_01_FD_184028 | JGI IMG/M metagenome (GOLD analysis project Ga0209542, IMG submission 184028) | Soil microbial communities from Rifle, Colorado - Rifle CSP2_plank highO2_0.1 (SPAdes) (version 2) | ecosystem: Environmental > Terrestrial > Deep subsurface > Rock core/Sediment ...
ACCTCGAACGAAGCGGAATCTTCTTTGGTTATCTAGAGATAGAAGTCCCGCTTTAAGAATTGCCAGATTGGTGAAAAGCCGGCATTTGCCACCCCTGCGAGAAAGAATCTCAATGGCTCCAGACGTGAAAAAGGGCGCGGCGACAATATCAAGAAGTCGCCTATTCCCTCCCGAATGTTTATGTATTAATTCTTCGGCAATCTTTTCTTCAACTGGAAAATTAAGCATTATGCAGCCGCCAAAAATCGCCCGTAAATCTCCTTGTAGCATCTTGTCTATTGCTTCAATTTTGTTTTCTGACACTCCGGCTCCACAGGCATTTCCATGCTTCGCGCCGATAGCAATTTCCGGAACAGAATTGAAATTTTTTTCAAAACCGGCCCCAATATGCGTCATCGTCTGCATCATTCGGTCTAAATCGCAAATATTGTTGTAGCTCATTGGACTTCCAGCAACTAGTTCCCATCTGTGCAGAGCAAGCGGATCGTTTCTACTTTCGTGATTTCTATAAAGAAAAGCCGGCATTTGGTAGGCATTTTCCCCATAAGCGCACTCTAAAACTTTTTTGCCAAAAATGGATTTATACAGCCCGGCACTGTGATATTGCGCAGAAACCCCGCAATATCGAGAGATGGTCGCTTCTGCTTTGGCTCTTAATTTGTTTAAAAAATTTTCCCGCTCCGGTTCTCCTGCTTTTAACCATTCGATAACTTTTTTCCTATCGTCTTTGTCACAAATGGTAATGCGTTCTCCCTTAGCTCCGGAACGTATCAAGGCTACTCCCCCCATATCAGTTTTTTCCAACACAGACTCTTTTGTCGCACTTGGATTATTTATTTCTTCTTCAAGCGGATATAAATCCACACAAACCATGTCAATCCAAGGAATCTGATTTTTTTCTAATTCTACCAAATGTTTCGGCGTGTTTAGGGCCAAAAGTCCCCCGTGGATTTTTGGATGAAGAGTTAACACGCGATGATTCAAAATAGGCTGCATACCCGTAATATCCGCAATATCCGTAACCTCAATTCCAGCATTTGATAAATGCTTCGCGGTACCACCGGAAGAAATTATTTTCCAGCCAAAACTAACCAGACTTCTTGCGAAATTTTCTATGTCTGTCTTATTGTATACGGAGATAAGTGCAACTTTTTGTCTAGCTGGTTTTTTTTCTTGCATATCCTTTAAAATTACTCCACTGCTAGAAGTTTAAGGGTAGAAATGAAATCCTTCATATAAGAACCATAAACATCTGTACTTATTGTTACTAGATCTTTTCCCTTTATAAACATATAACCTCTAATTTCGTCAGGAAACAAAACTTCATAACCAGTTATATTTTGTGCCCTTGCTGTGCCAACTACTTGCGCGTTCATCTCTCTTACCATGTCATCCAAATTATACATGGTCAAACATTGAGTATTCATGCAATGACCAGTGATAGATATAATAATTGAATTGTTGCGAGCTTCTGGTACAAAAATATCAGCTGGTTGTAATGTATATTCATTGGGATAGTTTGTAAATTTTCCAACTTTCCAGCTGATGGGATACATGAATTCAACATGACTATTGTCAGAGAAAAACACATTGGAAACTTTAGTTGACTCACAAGGAGGAAAATCACAGTAAGTACGTAGCATACCATAACCAGGTAATTTTAGATAATGGCCAACGTCATACCAAAATCCTCCTTTGTAAAAAACAAAACCCCCAACGATTACTACAAAAATAGCTACCCAAAAAACTTTTTTATTCATATCTTTCTTGCAATGATTAAACCCTATTAAAAATGAAAGCACCCTCTCGGGTGCTTTTACTATACTATTTCCAAAGTATTATTTCAATTCAACTTTGTCACACATAAATTCCTGCTGGAATTTTGCGCCGACCCCGTCTCCTCCGACCCAGGTCGGAGTCCGGCTGAAAAGTCGAGCTATTTTATTTTAGCTCAATTTTCCCTCCTGCTTCCTCAATTTTTTTCTTCAAGTCTTGCGCTTCCTCTTTCTTCATTCCCTCTTTTAGATTTCCCGGTGCGGCATCAACTAAATCTTTAGCATCTTTAAGTCCGAGACCCAAAGCTTCTTTTACGATTTTCATCACGGCAATTTTTTGCTCCCCTGCGGACGCAAGAACAACAGTGTAAGTACTTTGCTCTTCTGCAACAGGCACGGCGGCGCCAGGTCCTGCGACCGCAACAGCCTGAGCAGACACCCCAAACTTTTCCTCAATGGCTTTCACTAAATCATTGAGTTCTAAAACTGACGCACTTTCGAGATCTTTTATAAATTGATCAAATTTTGACATATTTTTGTGTTTTTAATTTCAGCCATGGGTCGTTCGACTCTGAGAGTCTCAGACTGATGAGCTGATCCGCTTTTGGCGAAAATTAATTTTAATAATACTTATTTTTTCTTGGCGACCTCACTAAGAGCCATTGCAAACCGTTGCATGGGTGACCCAAGTAAGAATGCGAGCTTTGATAGCAAGATTTCGCGACTTGGAATCATAGCTATTTCCATCATTTTCTCTCCACTTATAAACTTCCCCTCAAAAATTCCTCCCAAAATATTCAGAATGCCTTTATGAATTTTCTGGAAATTGTAAATTTCACGGGCAGGGGCCATGTTGTCTTTGCTATACGCAATAGCAACTTCCCCCGCAAGTTCTGGAATCTCGCCTTCTGCCCTGCCTTTTAGCGCGCGAGCAAGAAGCGTTTTTCTTGAAACTTTATAATTTACTCCTTGGTCCCGGAGATTTCTGCGAAGTATCGTCTCGTCATTCACTTTCATTCCATGAAAGTTCAAAAAAACGAGAGAGTCGGATTCCTTGATTGCGCTTTCCAGTTCTTTTATTATTTTTTCTTTTTTTGATTTTTGTAACATGATTTAGAAATCTTTTGAAATATAATTTTTCGAAGGGGTTTCGAGGCTGTCGAGTCGAGAACTTCAGGTCGTTCGACTCTGAGAGTCTCAGACTCGATGAGATTTTTTAAGCTTAAAAAAATCCGTACCTAAGAAAAGTTAATATTTAAAAAGATTTTAGAAATAAAAAACGGCCTGAGCGCCGCAAAACTTCGACCCACTAAACAGGACTTACTCGTTTGCCTGTTTTCCTTGCGGTAAATTCACTATAGCACAATAAATTTTACTTCGCAATCTGTGTTTCATTTTTGCCCAACTGCATCATCTTATTTCCTGATTTTTCATCAAAGCGACTCACTAAAGAAATTCCAATGAGCCCAAGAGCTATTATTCCCATAAAAAGAACCAATATCTTTAAAAAATGTTTTGTTATCATGGTTCTATCTTATCACCATGACCCTGAGTATGTCGAATGGGTCATAGTCTAAAAGCGATACCCCTTTATCCATAAGACAATAAATATAATAATCAAAAGAAAAAGAAAAGAATGCCAAATATCCCAGTGTGAATATATATTTTTTCTCCTTAATAAATCCGCAAGTCTTTTGCTCCCTTCTATAAAAACCAAAAAGGGCAGCACGGCTATCATGTACCAGATTTTAAAAAGAATTTGAAACATGTTTTTATTATACCATAACTACCCGGTCTGAGTACATTCCACATTTCATACAAAAAAAGCAATCAGCCGAAAATTATGGATATTTTAGTGAGAAAATTCTTCATATGATAAAAGGTTAATTGTGCCTAATTATACCATTTTCAAAAACAAAAATCAGTTTTTTGTCCTGTAAGCAACTTGGTATATTAAATTATCATTAAAAGCAACAAGGGAGCAAATTTTATGAATTTTTACTATTGAGTATTCTAGCCCTCAAGCTGTTGGAGGAAAAATTGTGTTCACGTGTGTTGAAAATTATCTTTATTGGCAAATCATCGCCGGTAAAGTGCTTGCCCTTCCAATCTGTTCCGACAAAACGAATATCAATATTTATTTTTTTTAATAGTTCATATAAATCCGCCTCGGTATTGTATGTAATTATTTCATCAACATATTTACAGCCCCAGAGTCGAATCAATCTTTCTTCCATAGTTTCTATCGGTTTATTTTTTTCCGGTCTATCAATGGTTGGATCAGTCTGAAGCCCCACAACCAGAAAATCACATTGATCTTTGCATTCTTTAAGCATTAAAACATGTCCTGCATGCAACAAATCCATCGTCCCGCAAGTAAATCCTTTTATCATAGTTAGTATATTATACCTTTTTCTAAAAAAACATAAACTTTTTAAAAATATGCTATAAAAACAAAAGAGCTGAAAAAAATTCATTTTTATGGTAGATTACATGAATACTGATACGCATGCAATAAGAGTTTTTAGTATATAAAATGAAAGATTTACTCATACAATTTAAAATGTTTTTTATCTTTATAATAGACCTAGTGGCAGCATTTGGCGCTCTTTTTTTAATGATTTTTTTAAGATATGGAAAAGATAACTTTAATCTGGAAATAAAAGCGCATATCATTCCATTTTCAATTATCATTTTACTGTTTATCCTAATTTTTTACATATTCAATTTATACTCTTTCAGGTTCAATAAAAATATAACGGAATTTACCAATTCTTTCACAAAAAGTCTGATAATTTCGTTTTCTATTTCTGTTTTAATTTTCTACATATTCGGGGGATTTTTCAAATTAACTCCAAAAACAAATCTGATTATATTCACGGGAATTTTTGGAATCATTGATTTCTATTTAAGAATATTAATAAAAAGATATTTCATTAAAAAAAGAATTGACAGGAAAATAATTATCATAAGTGAAAAGAAAGACATCTTAATTGAGGAATTGGATCAAAATCAAAATATTGGCTATGAAATAATTAAGGAAACGAATAATTTTAATTTGAATGAAATAATTAATTTTAGTCCAGACGCGATTGTCACTAATACAATAAAAGGAGAAGAATTTGATAAAATTTATACAATTATTAAAAAAGGGATTTCTGTTTATACTATAAATAACTTTTATGAAGAAACATTCCAAAAAGTTCCAATAGAGAAAATAGGAAAAGAAGAAATTGTGGATTATCTAAGTAAAAATAAAACAATCTTTAATTTCACAAAAAGAATTCTTGACATAATTTTATCTCTGATGTTAATCATTGTTTTATCACCTATCTTTATAGTTATAACGATCTTAATTAAATTGACATCAAAAGGTCCTATTTTATTTAATCATAAAAGAATCAGCTTAAACGATACTGAATTCATAATTTATAAATTTAGATCTATGTATGTTGACTCTGAAAAAAATGGGGCCGTTTGGACTGAAGATGATGAAAAAGACCCTCGCATCACGCCAATTGGCCGGTTCATAAGAAAAACACATTTGGATGAAATCCCTCAACTTATAAGTATTCTAAAAGGAGATATTTCTTTTGTTGGACCTAGACCCGAGAGACCGGAGTTTGTAAGTAAATTAAAAAAGGACATACTTTATTATGATTTAAGACATTCCATAAAAGCTGGATTGACCGGCTGGGCTCAAGTGAATTATAAATACGGTTCTTCGGTAGATGATGCCAAAGAAAAATTAAAATATGATTTTTACTATATAAAAAACAGGACTATTTTTTTTGATATTCTGATTATTCTCAAAACGATAGCGAAAATATTTACTTATTAAACATGGAGCGAATTAAAAAATTTCTTTTTGTAAATACTAGCACAAAACAAACCGTAGTTAAAAATATTTTTTGGCTTTTTTTGAGTGAAACTTCTGGACGCCTCTTGAAAATGGGACTTATTATTTATGCCGCCAGAATGTTGGGAACAAGCGGGTGGGGTCTTTTCTCTTATGCAATATCAGTAGCCTCTTTATTAACGATTTTTGCCGACATAGGAATAAATGATCTTGTGGTAAGAGAAATAACTCAAAAAAAAGAGGGACACCGGACTTTCATCTCTACGGCATTATTACTAAAAATAATAGTACTTGTGTTGAGTACTTTTTTGGTAATTTTTATAAGCCCATTTATATCACACATCCCGCAAGCGGAATCACTCTTCTTTTTAGTGGCGCTTATCTTATTTTTTGATTCAATGAGAGAACTCGGGCTTTCCATAAATAGAGCGTCTGAAAAAATGGAGAGAGATATGGTGGTTAAAGTAACTACCAATGCGGCCATATTTATATTTGGAGTAATCTTTTTAAAAATCAAGCTCGCTCCGGAATCAATTGCTCTTGCTTACGCTGTCGGTAGCGCTATCGGATTCATTTCTATAGCCATAATTATCAGAAAAGACTTAAAAGCGCTTCTTTCAAAAATAGATACGAAAATATTCAAACTAATTATAAAAATAACTTGGCCATTTGTATTTATCACTTTAATTGGAGTCATTATGGGAAATATCGACATATATATGCTCGGTATTTGGAAAAATGCCGGGGAGATTGGGCTTTACGCATCTGTGCAAAGAATACAGCAATTCATTATGATAATACCCTCAACTATGGCAGTGGCGATATTTCCCCTGATGTCGCGATTGGCAAATTCCGACAATACGCAATTTAGAACAACTTTAGAAAAAACTCTGTCTCTAATCATGTTTGCTGGAATCCCAATATCATTAGGCGGAATAATTCTTGCTGACCAGCTTATCCCATTAATTTTCGGTCAGGATTATTTAGGCGCTATTCCTATCCTGCGTGTACTTATGTTAATGCTATTGAGTTCTTTTCCTCTTGTTTTATTGTCTAACGCGATTTTTGCTTATAATAGACAAAAAAATCTTGCCCCGGCATATTTACTAGGAATCTTTGCTAATATATTATTTAATCTGCTCCTTATCCCGGAATTTGGAGCGGTAGGAGCAGCCATAGCAACATTAGCGTCTACCGCGACTATAACTATTTTTATTTGGAGAAAACTAAAAAGAATAAGTAATTTTGAAATCATTCCGAGATTGAAAAAATCTTTTGTTGCCACCATAATTATGATATTTTTCATTTTTACCCTTAAATATTTTGGAGTGCATGTTGTCCTTAATATAATTATTTCGTCAATCATATATTTCTCTGTTCTTTTATTGCTCAAAGAATCAATTTTCAAAGACATAAAAGAAATTGTAAGCGCTAAATCAGTTTAAATACTCTAAAAAAACTTTGATTCTTTGAATATTTTGTGTTAAATTTGTTGATGTAATGAAAAATAACACAAAAGGCATAATATTAGCAGGCGGAAACGGCACTAGGCTATATCCTTTAACACTCGCTATGAGTAAGCAGCTCTTGCCAGTCTACGACAAGCCAATGATATTCTATCCGCTATCAATTTTGATGTTAGCTGGCATTAGGGAAATTCTAATTATCTCAACACCTCAGGATTTACCCAACTTTAAGAAACTCTTGGGTAATGGTGGAAAATTCGGATTAAAACTGTCATACAGAGAACAACCCTCCCCTGACGGACTGGCTCAAGCTTTTATTATTGGTGAAAAATTTATTGGGGAAAGCAATGTGGCCATGATTTTGGGTGATAATATTTTTTATGGAAATGGTTTAGTAAATATTTTAAACGAAGCGGTAAAAAACACACACCGCGCGACCATTTTCGGATACTATGTCAATGACCCTGAAAGATTCGGTGTAGTTGAATTTAATAAAAAAGGAAAAGTTGTTTCTATTGAAGAAAAACCCAAAAAACCGAAATCCAATTACGCGGTCACGGGACTTTACTTCTATGACAATAGAGTAATTAATTTTGCTAAAAAATTAAAACCGAGCCAGCGTGGAGAGTTAGAAATAACAGATATCAATCAATTATATCTAAACGCCGGTGATTTGGATGTTAAATTGCTAGGACGCGGATTTGCTTGGCTGGACGCCGGCACTATTAGCTCCCTAGTTAACGCTAATGATTTTGTAAAAATAATAGAAGAAAGACAAAATACTAAAATTGCCGCATTGGAGGAAATTGCTTATCGCAACGGCTGGATAAAATTGAGCGAACTCATTAAGATTGCCAAAAAGTACGAAAAGTCAGAATACGGGCAATACCTGATGCAGGTAACAAAAGAAAGCCGAAAAGAATAGTAGTAATATGAAAATAACCCCAACGACAATAAAAGAAGTACTGATTATGGAACCGGATGTGTTCGAGGATCATCGCGGATGGTTTGTTGAAAGTTATAATAAAAAAAAGTTGGCGGAAGCGGGAATAAATACCGAATTTATTCAAGATAATCATTCTTTTACTAAAAAGGGGGGTACCTTGCGTGGCTTGCATTTCCAAAATAGTCCTTTTTCCCAAGCTAAACTTGTAAGTTGTACAAAAGGAGCAATCCTTGATGTGGCAGTAGATCTACGAAAATACTCACCTACTTACAAAAAATGGGTTGCAATGGAACTTAATGCAGAAAACAAAAAACGGATTTTTATTCCTCGTGGCTTTGCTCACGGATTCTTAACCTTGACCGATAACACTGAATTTCAATACAAAGTGGATAACTATTATAATAAAGAATCGGAGCGGATTATCAGATTTGATGATCCTGATATTAACATAAATTGGAAGAATGCTAATCCAATTTTATTAGACAGAGATAATAATGCTCCTCTTTTAAAAGATTGTGATATAAATTTATGAAAATTTTAGTTACGGGTGGAGCAGGGTTTATAGGTTCTAACTTTATTATTTATATAATGGAGAAATATCCTGATTATAAAATAGTCAATCTGGACAAATTAACCTATGCCGGTAATTTAGAAAATCTAAAAAGTGTAGAAAATAATCCGAATTACAAATTTATCCAGGGCGACATCTGCGACAGAAAAACGGCAGAAAAAGCGATGGAAGGATGTGATGTCGTCGTTCATTTCGCCGCAGAGTCTCATGTAGATAGGTCTATAGACGGGCCGGCGGTTTTCATCCAGACTAATATTGTCGGCACCGAAATTTTACTGGAAGTAGCAAGAGAATTAAACATCAAAAGATTCCATCATGTATCAACCGACGAAGTCTTTGGCACATTATCTCTAGATAATTTAGAAGAAAAATTCAGCGAAACCACACCCTATTCCCCTCGCTCACCTTATGCCGCCTCCAAGGCCAGCTCCGACCATTTGGTCAGAGCTTTTGTTGAAACCTACAATTTCCCCGCTACGATTTCTAATTGCACCAACAATTATGGCCCATTCCAATTCCCGGAAAAAATAATACCGCTTTTCATAACAAACGCCTTTGACAACAAACCTCTTCCCATTTATGGCAAGGGTAAAGCTATCCGCGATTATCTTTATGTTATTGATCATTGTACGGCTATTGATTTAATCATCCATAAGGGGAAAATCGGCGAAACATACTGCATTGGTGGTGATTCAGAGAAAAATGGGCTAGAAATCGCAGAGACTATCTTAAATTTAACTGGCAAACCTACGAGTCTTGCAACCTTCGTAGAAGACCGCAAGGGCCACGATATGCGCTACGGCATGGATCATTCAAAAGTTACCAAGGAACTTGGATGGAAACCATCGGTCTCCTTTGAAGAAGGCATCAAGAAAACCATCGAGTGGTATAAAGCAAGGAATGTGTAAATAATCGTATATGAAAATATTAGAAATAAAAACATTGGCTATACCAGAGATAAAAATCATTAGATTTGCGCGGTTTTGCGATCATCGAGGGTATTTTACTGAGAAATTTCGCAAGAGTGATTTATTGAATATACCTAACCTGCCAAGTTTAAGTAATGCCAATTTCGTTCAAGCGAATCAGAGTTTTTCAAAAAAAGATACTATTCGTGGATTACATTTTCAATGGAATCCCTTTATGGGAAAACTTGGACACACCCTATCTGGTCATATGGTAGATATAGTTCTTGATATCCGCAAAGGGTCAGGAACTTTTGGAAAAGCTATTGCCTATGACATGCCCGAAAATAACGATAAAGACTATGACGAATGGATTTGGATTCCGCCGGGTTTTGCGCGAGGTAATTTTTCTAAAGAAGACTCAACAGCAGAATATTACTGCACCGGCGAGTATAATCAAAATTCTGAAGCCGGCATTTCCCCTATGGCCCGCGATATTGATTGGTCACTTTGCGATAAAAATTTAAAAAAAGAATTCGATAAAATTTCTTCTACAGATTTGATAACCAAAAAAGATAAGGGTGGATTTTCTCTGGAGGATTGGATAAAAGACGACAGATCAGATAATTTTATTTATGATAAGCTGATTGAGAAAAATTTTTAAGATGAAAAAAATACTTTTCACGGGTGGGAGCGGACTCCTAGGAAGTGAATTTAAGAAATTGGCGCCCAAGTGGCTATATCCTACGCATCAGGAATTTGATGTTACGGATTATAAGTCCATGACAAAATATCTTAGGAGAAAAAATATCTCCAGTATTGTACATTCCGCTGCCTTCATTTCTCCCCCAAAAGTGGATAATAATCCATTACTGGCTATCGAAACCAACATTAGCGGAACAGTGAATATTGCTAAGCTGTGCATAGAAAATAATTTAAAGATGGTTTATATAAATTCAGATTATATATTCAAAGGAGATAAGGGAAGGTATAAAGAGGAAGACCCTGTCTACCCAGTAAATAAATATGGGTGGTCAAAACTCGGTGGCGAATGCGCCGTGAGAATGTACGATAAATCACTAATAATCAGAACAACTTTTGGACCTAATGTATTTCCTTATGATAATGCATTTATTGATCAATGGACCAGTAGAGAAAAAGTATCGGTTATTGCCGAACTTATCATCAGATTAATTAAAAAGAATGCAGTCGGTGTTTATCATGTTGGCGGCAAAAGAAAGACAGTATTTGAATACGCAAAGAAGGTGAGCCCATCAAAAAATGTAGGGAGGATTTCAATAAAAGATGTTCCGTTCAAGCTTCCAAAAGATACTTCGCTTGATTGCAGCAAGCAGAATAAATTATTAAAAATAAAACTAAAATAAAAAATGAAAATTCTCATTGGCGGAGGGGCTGGATATATAGGATCAAGATTAATACCAGAATTAATCGCACTTGGATATGATGTTGATGTTATAGACCTTCTCTGGTTTGGCAACCATCTACCTAAAAAAATTAAAGTGACAAAAAAAGATCTTTTTGATATTTCAGCCAAAGACATGAAGGGATATGAGCAGTTTATTTTTCTTGCGGGATTATCGAATGACCCAATGGCAGAACATGATCCAGCTAAAAATTTCATTTACAACGGCGCATTGCCGTCATATCTTGCCTATGAAGCAAAAAGGGCGGGAATTAAAAGATTTATCTATGCTTCCTCGTGTTCGGTTTACGGTTATACGATGAACAAGCTTTACGATGAAGAATCGCCTGCCGACTGCGAATATCCTTATGGAATATCGAAACTCCAGGGCGAACGAGGCGTGATGCAAATACAGGATAAAAATTTTTCGGTGATAGCGTTGCGACAAGGGACAGTTTCGGGATACAGCCCTCGCATGCGGTTCGATCTTCTCATTAATACCATGTTTAAGGCAGTAATGACCGAGGGAAAAATGACGGTAAATAATCCAGATATTTGGAGGCCAGTATTGGATATAAGGGATGCCATCGCCATGTATATAAAAGCGATACAAGCAGACTATTCTAAAAGCGGAATATTTAATGTAGCTTCCGAAAATTATACCGTTGGGCAAACAGCGGATATTGTCAAATCGGAGATAGAAAAATTAACAGGAAAAAAAATAAGCATAGAGGTAAGGGGTATGAAGGATTTTAGAAATTACAAAGTAAGCATAGAAAAAGCCAAAACAGAGCTTGGCTATAATCCGCAGTACGCTGCAGCGGATACTGTTAAAGATGTTTTTGAGCATTTGAAAGAATACGGCAATTTTTCTGACGAACTATTTTATAATATTAAAACTTTTTTAAAAATAAATACAACTAAAAAATGAAGGAAATGCGATTGAGTGTTTGCATACCAACATATGAAATGCACGGGGAAGCGACGAGAATGCTTACACGCAGTTTTAATATGCTCAAAAAACAAACTTTGAAAGATTTTGAAGTGGTTGTATCGGATA
>Ga0209542_10016960_pt1 | contig 12002 bp, 17 predicted proteins | sample RifCSPhighO2_01_FD_184028 | JGI IMG/M metagenome (GOLD analysis project Ga0209542, IMG submission 184028) | Soil microbial communities from Rifle, Colorado - Rifle CSP2_plank highO2_0.1 (SPAdes) (version 2) | ecosystem: Environmental > Terrestrial > Deep subsurface > Rock core/Sediment ...
TTTATAATTGCGGCGGAAATGCTATTAATTTTGTTACAGCGACGAGTGATAATAATAATGTTACAAATGTTTCAATAAAAGGCACTGCTGTAGGTTATTCTGATATTTCTATTCCTGAAGGCGTTGATGGAACCTGGCTGGTTGACATGCCCCATATAGGAAGATATTCGATTGGCGGGCTGGGCGGAACATTGAATGTCAAGGACAGCAGATGGGGAGAGGTTAGTTATTTGTCGGCGGTAAATGGCTCGGGAACGAATTTGACTAATGACGTTCTTATAAGAAACAACTCGGCTTTTGCAGGGTTTAACAAGCCGGCGAATATTACGCTTTATAATATTGGGAACAGAGGGTTTAGTTCGCCGACGATTTTGGATGATGTTGTTAATTGCACGGGGTGTTCTAACTTTAGTTCTTTGACTGCGGCGAATGTTGTGTTTAATGTCAGCAGTATGGGAAGATACGGCGTCGGAAATGCTTTATCGTCGTGTTTGAGTCTGGCTGGCTGTGCTGAGGACGGGGCGTGTGTTGTGAATAATAATTGCAGTTTGCATTCTGGACTTTGCAGCGGCGGGGTTTGCGACTTTGATAACATGACAATCAGTTCAATTATTTATACAGCTTATGATATTTTCGGGAATGCAAATAATCTGACTTTGAATGTGTCTGCAAATCTTTCGCGCAGTGACTTGAATTTCTTGTCCGGCGGGAAAATTGTATTTGGCGGGAAGAATGGAACTCTTGGCAGTTCGGCGGGCGTGGTTAATATTACTGTTTGGGATTTGCTGAATACAACTTCGGCTGTGTTTATTGGAAGGGGCGGGTATAGTCATGGGAGTGGGGTTGTTGGTGGGAATGGGGGGATTTTGCAGTTGAATTATCATGGATTGATTAGGAACTTTACTGATATTGACTTTGAAATGACAGATAATAGACCGCATATAATTAGATCTTTCATTGGAGGAAATTCAAGTGGTGGAACTTCTGGGACGGCTGGGAGTTTGATTTACAATAAAGATAGTAGAACGAGTAGGGATGCTGACGTTGATGGAGATGGGTCGGTCGGTCCTTCAGATACGCAATCGATTGATTCAAAGTATAATAATGTCTCGACAGATTCCGATTTTGTTACATCATACGACATTAATGCAGATGGAGAAATTGATGTTGCAGATTTAGCAAGAGTTGGATTCGAATATCTTACACGAGGGTAATTAGTGTTATTTTTAAGGTGTAACTTTGAAATAGTAAAATTTATATATCCCAGATAATTGAAAGAATAATGAAAAACAGAATTTCAGAATTTGTAGATAAGGTAAAGAAAGTCGGGAGAGCAGTTGTACTTGGAACCGTTCTTTATGCTACCAATTTTGCGAGCGGTGATGTTGAGCAAGGAAAGATGTATATTAAGTCAGAGCTACCTAGAAAGACTTTAGTTTCTGGGAGTGAAAGAGTGTATAATATGAATGTTATTGCTGATAACTCCGGTATTCCTTATGGGATATCAACAACAAAGTGGAAGGTTATTAATACGATGGATTATGTGCAAAATTTAACTTCTCAAAGACCAGGAGAACATCCAACAAGTACAAATCCGAATGATTTTTGGTATAATATTGCTTTAAAGTCTCCGGAGTCTATGTACAATACTATTGATCCCGATGGAAACGATACTGAGTTTTGGCCAAATGCTCGTGGTCCTCCAGCAAGTTTAGGAGATAGCGCATCGGGAAGAGGAGAGTTGCAAAATGTTTTCTTCAAAACAAAAAGTGGAATTGATGTGGGCGGGGATACTTTAGAAAATCGTTTTCGTGTTAGTTTTGTTGATATTACTGACATTAACATAAATCATTATAAGTTATCTAATGATAATCTGACTATAGAAACTGATAGGTACACAATCCTAAATTCTCTTTCCCCATTTGACAGAGTTGGAAACCCCGACGATATTAATGACAATCGCCCTGACTTGCCTGACGGAGATGTAGATAATCATGACTACGAAGTGTTTAAGAGTTGTATATCTGGACCGAGTGTTCCTCACAATGGAAGCTCTGACTGTTTGGCTATGGATATAGACGCTGACGGAGATGTTGACCAAAGGGATTTTGGAAAATTCCAAAGATGTTTATCTGGAGATGATGTTCCTGCAAATCCAGAATGCGCTGGTGTCGGAACAGGAGTTCCTGCTTCATCTTCGGCAACATACAACCAATCCCTCTCTCAATCCTACGACTTCACAGCCCCGGAAAAACAATCGTGGGAAGAAGGCGGAAGAGAGGAAAAATCAATCGGGTTTAAGTTAACTGATATTTTAATGGACTTTGGGGAAGTTTTCTACAATCAGGAAAGGCAGAAGAGATAATTATATAAACTTTCTAAATATAGGATAAAGATGGCAGAAATAACGTTGAAGGTTGAAATCCCTTCGGGATTTGAGAAGGAGTTCAAGTTAGCTTTGGCTAAAGTAATTAAGGAATTTAGTGACAGACTTGAGTTTGAGATAGCAAGAGAGATTGTTTCCAAGAGCAAGTTTAGCGAGACAGATGCGGAGGACTTGTCAAATAAAGTTAAGTTAACTATGCATAATCGTCTGAAAAAAGAAAAGGTGTTGTAATGGGCGCTTTGAAAGTTGCAATAGACTCAAATGTATTGTTCAGAACATTAATTTCAGGAGGAAAAATTCTGGAGTTGTTTTTTAACAGTAATCTTAAGTTGCTTGCGCCACTTAGACTTAAAGAGGAGTTTAGTAATAACGAGAGTGAAATAATCTCTAAATCAAAACTTCCAAGAGATACATTAAACTCTTTGGTTATATTATTATTCAAAAGAATTGAGTTTGTGCCGTTTGAGGAATATTCTTCTTTTATTCCTGAAGCCAAGAAGTTATTGGGTAAGCATGAAAAGGATGAGGATTTTGTTGCACTTTGTTTGTCAAAAAATCTGAAGTTATGGACTTATGAATTGTTGTTGTTCGAGATTGGAGTGGGAATTTCTACAAAAGAGATTTCAGAAAGATTGGACGAGTTGTGAGCTGAGCAGATATTAACGGCGATGGTTCGGTAGACCAAGGGGACTTCGGACATTTTCAGAGATGTTTATCTGGAGATGAAGTTCTTGCAACTACAAACCAAGAGTGCTATATCTTTGGTCCGAATGGGGCACCAGAGCAAAGAACTGTGACGTTAAACCAATCTCTCTCGCAATCCTACGACTTCAACGCAGAAAAGCAATCATGGGAAGAGGGAGCAGCTGCAGAAAGGTCAAGCGGATTCAACTTGGTTGATACAATCTTGAGGGACTTTGGGAAATATTTCTACGAGCAAGACAAGAGATAATCAAATCCTAAGGGAAAACTTTTCTGAGAGTATTTTTGTTATGAGGGACAAAATTTCTTCTGCTTTTTCAATAGAACCTGTGGCATCTTCAAATTCATATATCTCTGTTGGAGTGACTACCTTGCCTTCTTTTTCCTTCGGATATCTCGTTCTGCTCCATTCGCCTTCAAAGTAGTCGATTATTTCTAATATTCTCTCCAATTCTTTTTTGAAACCCAAGTATGCCTTATTGCTGTAAATAAACTTTACGAAGAATGTTGATAGATCGTGCTTTGCGACAAATATCTTTTCCATTTCTAAAAGAGATTTTATTGATTTTTCCGCGCATTGCTGGGAGAAGTAGACAACTCTCGAATATCTTTTTCTTTCAAGCAAGTCTTTTGCTGTTGCTGTATCTTCCCTTGCTTCCTTTAGGAAAGCTATCGCAAAATTCCTAAACCTCTTGCTACTTTCTTCATCTCCCATATTTGATTTCCTTCACAGTACTTTATGTCTGAGTCTGACATTTGTTTAATGAAAAAATTAAATTGTTTTCTGAAGAAATTCTCTTTGTCGTAGACAATGTTTATGCCAAGCAATAGTGTTGTAAACAATGGAGAATTATTATTAAAATTTTGGACAACTTCTTCTCTAGTGAAAATATGCAAATCAAGTCTTTTCTTAAATGTCAATAGAAACTTTTTTCTTAATTTGGAGACATCCTGATTATTATCTCTTGTTGTGACTAGTATCACATCCACATCTGAGGTATTATTATGCTCTTTTCTGGCTTGACTACCGAATAAAACAATGCTTGTAAGATTTTCTTTAAACATCTGAAGAGAATTATCTAACAGGAAAGAGGAGTGCGATTTTCTTTCTACTTTATTATTTATTTTTTTGTTCATGTCTGTTATAATGCGATTTGGTTTATATTCTTTTGTATCCAGAATTTTATAGGGCAATGTTCCTGCAAATCCGGAATGTGCTGGTGTTGGCACAGGAGTTCCTGCTTCTTCGGGTGTAACATACAACACAGCCTTAACAAAAGACTACAACTTCAACGCACAAAAGCAATCCTGGGAAGAGGGAGCAGTTGCAGAAAGGTCAAGCGGATTCAACTTGGTTGATACAATCTTGAGGGACTTTGGGAAATATTTCTACGAGCAAGACAAGAGATAATTATATAAATCTTGGATTATTTTAGGAAAGATGGAAAAGATGATTGATATTAACAGATTGTATGAAGAACTGGCAGAGATAAAGAGAAATATGATAACTAAAAAAGAGCTGAAGGAAATTCTCGAGAATAACAAGCGAGAGAGGGAAGTTGAGGAAGAGTTAAGAGAGTGGGAACTCTTGGGCATGGAAGATTCTTCGGTGTTTTTCGAAAAGAATAATCTATGAAAAAAGGAGAGATTTGGCTGCTTGAGTTTCCGTTTAGAAAAGGAAAAGAGCAGAGTGGGTTGAGACCTGCGATCGTTCTGGCTGATGTGCATAAAGATTTGGTGACAGTTATTCCCTTGACATCTAATATGTCAGCGCTTCGTTTTGAAAATACTCTAGAGATTAAATGTTCCAATGAAAATAATCTGAATGCAGATTCTGTTGCGCTTGTCTTTCAGACACAAACTATTGACAAGCGGCGTTTTATTAATAAGATTGGGAAAGCTGAGAATGAGCATGTAAAAAGTATTGATGATTCTTTAAGAAAGATGTTTCAGTTGTGAGTTTTTCAGTTCGGAAAGACAGTCATGGCAGGAAGGCGGAAGAGAAGACATTGGAATGATGGAAAAAATTATAGGTGATTTTGGGAAATATTTCTACGAGCAAGACAAGAGATAAACTACATTTCTCCAAGCAGATAAACAAAACCTAAATCTTTAACTTTTTTGTATAACTGTTCGTCGGATGTTACAAAACCATAATCAATCTCAGAAGCAAGTGCAATGTAGAATGAATCGTATATTGTAAGATTTCTTTCAAAAGATATTTCAATTGCTTTTTTTAATGTGGAAGACTGCGGCACGACTATGTCAATTTCCATATCTAATAAACTTTCTATTGCGCTGTTAACATCATCTGAGTTGAAATTAGGATTATATCTTAATGCGTTTGCTATTTCATAAAGAATTAAGTCAGGAAAGACAATCTCTATATTTCCATTCACAAAGTCGTCTCTTATCTTAACTGCTTTTTCTTTATCTTCTTCCTTAGTAAACCATTTAACAACGACAGAAGCATCAACAATCAGCGCTTTTCTCTCCATTTTCTCACTTCTTTTGAGCCTTCCCACGAACCGCTCTTTTCACTTATCCTATCCTGTGTTTCGATAGCTTGGTTAATCGAAGCTTTTTTTCTCAGCTTTCCTGCTAATAAAATCTCTAATTTCTTTTGCATTATTCTTATGCTGTCGAGTTCGTACGTTTTTTGAGTCATCTTTTAATGAGTTCTAGGAGGTATTTAATTTTTTCTGTTCTGGTTGAGGGATTCTAGAGATGTTTATCTGGAGATGAAGTTCTTGCAACTACAAACCAAGAGTGCTATATCTTTGGTCCGAATGGGGCACCAGAGCAAAGAACTGCAACATCCAACGAATCCTTAACCAAAGACTATTCCTTCAACGCACAAAAGCAATCATGGAAAGAAGGCGGGAGAGAAGACATTGGAATGATGGAAAAAATTATAGGTGATTTTGGGGAAGTGTTCTACGAGCAAGACAAGAGATAGCTAAATTTCCCTGAGAAGTTCCTCTGTTGAGAATATCTTTACTTTTGTTTGCTGCTTGAATGCTTTTTCATCTGACCAGAGCGGGCAATCGAGAGATAATGCCAAGGCAAAGTACTGAGCATCTTTTTCGTGGGGAGATATTTTGGCTGCTTCAACTAAAAATTCTTTATATTCTCCTGATGTTACTAATTCTATTTCGTTTTCGAGAGTTGAAAGAGTAAACTCAAAATCTCCTGCTGTTATGTTGGCGAATTTCATAATTCGGTTCTTTTCATTTCTTAACTCTTCTAACGCAAAATATGGCGAGATTAATTTACATTCGTTGTTTAACAATTCTTCAGATACTTTCCTTCTTGTTGCATCCTTTTTGAAGAATGAAAATAGTATTGCGGCATCAACGACAAGTTTTTTAGGAAGAGAAAGCATTTTAGAGCGGGCCGTGTTTTTTGGCGGCTCTTTCTTTTAACTCGCTTGATAATTTTTCTATTTGCTTGTCGGTTAGCTCAGATTTTGACATGATGTCGTCGATTACAGCAAATCTAATTCTTCTTACAAACTGCTTTATAACTCTGTCTAAAGCTAACTCAAACTTGTCTTTCATTTCAACAGGAACTTCTATTCTAACATTAATTTCTGCCATGTTTACTTTAGGGCGGTTTGTTATTTAATCTTTTCTGTTGTGGATTTTGGAGTTTCACAGAGCGTTTCTTACAACCAGTCCGTAACTCAATCCTACGACTTCAACGCAGAAAAGCAATCATGGGAAGAAGGCGGAAGAGAAGACATTGGAATGATGGAAAAAATTATAGGTGATTTTGGGAAATATTTCTACGAGCAAGAGAAGAGATAACCAAGAAAGTTTATAACTGAATCAGCTTTGTTTTATTGATGCATATTAAAAATTACAAACTTATTTTTGATGATGTGATATTGAGACAACTTAAGAAAGCAGGCAGGAACTATCAAGTGAAATTAATATTAACTAAAATTCTGGACCAGATAGAAGAGTTGGGACCGAGGGCGGGAAACCTTCTTGACTCAAGATTATCTTTGTATGAAGTTAAGGTTATACATCCGCCAATCAGACTTTACTATAAGCATAATAAAAAGACTAATGAGATTTATGTGTTTGAGTATGAGATGAAAACCTCAAAAGATAAACAGCAGGGAACAATTAACAAAATAAAGAAGAAGTTAGAAATCTAAATTTCCCCTTGTGTAAATTCTACCTTCTTTGATGTTATTCTCGAATTCTAATAATCTTTTGTAGAGACTTAAATTTCTGAGTATTCTGAGAGCTTCACTCATTTCTTCATATTTTTCTTTTGATATTGTTATTGTTTTCATGTTCTTAACAAAAGTAAGATGATATTTAATCTTTTCTATTTTCTTGTATGCGGTGAGACTACGACTTCAACGCACAAAAGCAATCATGGAAAGAAGGCGGGAGAGAAGACATTGGAATGATGGAAAAAATTATAGGTGATTTTGGGGAAGTGTTCTACGAGCAAGACAAGAGATAATTATAAATAATATAAAGAACGTATTCTGTTATGGCAAATGAAGTTAATAACTGGATTAAACAAGCAGAGGCGGATTTGAAGAGTTCAGAGAATTCATTAAACTCAGGCGATTATTATCTCTCTGCTTTTATGTCGCAGCAGGCAGTTGAGAAGGCATTGAAGTCTTTATGTATAAAAGAGAAGAGAGAATTAATAAAAACGCATAATATCTCGAAACTTGGGAGACTAATTGGGGTTTCTGACGAGTTATTAAGAAAAATTTCTTTGCTAGAGCCGGTTTATCAAGAGACAAGATATCCGGACATTTCATCAAAAATCCCAGCAGAAGAATTTTCAGAGAGTGATGCAATTGAGTTTTATAATATTGCAGAGGAGGTTTTAGAATGGGCAAGAAAAAAACTGAACTTATGAAATATCTTATTGAATTTGCCGGCAAAGTGCGCAAGCTTGTTAATGTAGACAGATTTATTTTGTTTGGTTCAAAGGCCAGGGGAGACGGGGATGTGGACAGCGATGTTGATTTATTGATAATTTCAAAAGACTTTGAAGGAGTAAAATTTTTCAAGAGGGCGCCGATGTTTTACCTGTTGTGGAATGCTCCTTATGATGTAGATATAATCTGCTTGACACCTAATGAATTGGCCAGAAAGAGCGGGGAGATAGGGGTTGTAAGGCAGGCTATGTCTGAAGCTGTTGAATTGTAATCTCGAGAGGTGTAGACCAAATTTATTTTTAATATTTTCAGAGATGCATTTCAGGAGACGATGTTCCTGCAAATCCGGAATGCGCTGGTGTTGGGACTGGAGTTCCTGCTTCTTCAACTTATAATGAATCCCTCACTCAAAAGTACGACTTCACTGCGCCGGAAAAGCAATCATGGGAAGAAGACGGAAGAGAAGACATGGGAATGATGGAAAAAATTATAGGTGATTTCGGGGAATATTTTAGTGAACAGGAAAGGAAGAGATAATCACTGAACAATAATTCCTTCCTCAAGGGCTGCTTTGACGATGGAAATTCTTTTTTTGAGGATGTTAAATTCTTTTGTTGTGTAACATATGAAATCAACCGGGATTAGCCAGGGCCAGTAATTATACATGCTTGCACCTCTTTCAAAAAAATTCAGGTCTTCAAAATCGTCCGATACAATTATTAAATCAATATCGCTGCCTTTATGCGGCTTTCCGACTGCTCGACTTCCGAAAAAAATAATTCTGTCTATGTCGTAATCTTTTTTTAGAGCAGTTATAAATTCTTTTACTATACTTATAGACTGTTTTTTGTCCATTTTATTATCTCCTCGGTGCTATTTAAGAATTCTTCTATCTCATCTTCTGTGTTCTTTTTCCATAGGATTATATTATTTGAATACTTATAAAACTTACTGGCTTTAACGCGGAAAGGCAGTCATGGCAGGAAGACATGACTTACTTTAATTAAGATTTTTATTTTGTACTTATTAAGCGGGATTCTTTACTCTTGGGGGATATTATTTTGTAACTACTAAATAATTATATCAAACGGAAAGATTTAAATAGTTTATTCTTATTTAGAGGTTATGGAAAAAAATAAAATTTTGAGAAGTGCTGTTGGGAGTTTGGTTGGATTAGCTGCGGCTGTCGGGGGATGCAGTCAATATGTTCATCAATGCGGAGGGCATGACGAGACTAGCGTTCTTGGTTACGTTAGTAACATGGGCGCATTTCATATAGTTGCTTCCGATATTCAAGGTATAAAAAGTATAGAACTTTATGACAACAAAGGCAATTTAATTAGTTCTGTCGCTGAACAATCTGGAGAAAAAAGAAATCATCAGGAGATTACTATTGACATCAGTGACGGAAGATATAGACTAAAAGTTACGGATTTAGATGGTAATGTGATATCCAGGAAATTTACAAAAAAAGGCAAGGAGTTAACTCCGCCGTTTAGATCGCATTTTTAGTTTATTGTAATGGGACAATTGTAGGGCATTCGTTCAATGAAAGTTTCTTTGCTCTTGGGGGGTTTTGATTTGTGCATTCCCAGCATTCGTAGTCCCCGAAGGTTAAATATTGAAAGTTGTTATTTTCATCAGCATCTAAACCAAATGAAACAATGGTTTTGCTTGATGTAATCTTAGTTCCTTGAATTGCGATTGTACAGAAATTTTCTACTGTTCTGGGTATACCAAATAAGCCAAAGAATCTCCGTGTTCCTATACTGCATGACATCATTTCAGCTATTCCCTCTTCTGAAATCAGAGAACCATAACTTCCTCCCGTGTCTGTGCATGTTCCGTGAAGACTTCCATGTTCGTGGACAAGCAGATGTTTGAAATCTCTGCTATGTCTAATGCCTGTTTCTTGGTCGTAGGCTATTTTATCAACATCGTCAAATGATTCTACTCTAACTGCGAAAGTACAATCTCCAAAAACTTCCTTTGCTCTGTAATAATTACTTAATTGGTAATTGATAAAATTCTGACGTGGTTCGCTAGAAAACATTACAAGTATTGAATCTTCTGGCTGGCATTCTGGTGGTGTTGGTTCGGATAAGTCAAGCCAGCGAATTATTGGGTCGCTATAATCGGTGTATTCAAGTTGTTCACACAGTCCCACCGCACCGCCACATCTTTGCGGAATATAGTTAATAACTTTATCACAATACCATTCAGCATCTGGATTTTCTCCATACCCCAAGAAGCATCTTATTTGGTTTTCATCTGGCTGTTCTGGTGGAATCTCGGGTTGTGGTTCAGGATTACTGCACGCATCTTCACAATTTTCAACAAGATTAACAGAAGGACAGAGATTTCCCCAGAGTTCTGCTCTTTCTTCAATTTCTTCGTCAGACATTGAGAGCATTCTTGGAACTGCATGCTGGCTTAGTTTATCTAGTGAGAGAATTACTTTTCCGCAGGGGTCTTTTGCATACATGATGCCGTATTGATAAGTTGGGAGTGTTGTTGGGTCATCATTAGAGCCGTCTTCTCCGCCAGTTCCTCCGCCTGTACCACCTGTTTCTCCGCCAGTTCCATCTTCTGGCTGTTCGTCAATTGGAGTATCAGGGTCAACGCAGAGTGCAAATGGTTTGTTTTTGATTTCCAGAGGACAAGCATAGTTTATATTTGAAGATGAACTTATCTTTTTCCAATAGACTACATAAGGCGGGTTGTTGCCTGAAATCATGCCGCATTCTGTTTGAGATGTATCTGGCAAGAAGTCTGCGCAGTTTTCTTTGAATGGCTCTTCAAATCTTCTTTCTTGAGGATAAGTGCATCCTGGTATAATATAAGAAGTATATGTACAAAGTTTTTGAGTTGGTGAAATATCTGTTACTTGTTGTGACCTTGTTAGATTTACATATAATTGTTGCGATGGAGAAAGCTGTAGTTGTTCTTTGTGCTGAAAGACTATGTATTTGCATGCTCCGTAGTCTTTTATCTCAGAGATTCCATCCGGGTTATTTCCTGTGATTGTTAGAGAACCTCTGCCGTCGGCTCCGTGATTGTAATATATTGTTACCGGGTTTTGCGTGCCAACTACAGGGTAATCAATTAATAAATCTCTTGACTTTTGGGGAGATATTCTGTTGAATGGGATACAGCTTGAATCTTCACAGATATAAGTTGTGGTTCTTTGCTGCGTGAGTCGTTGGATTAATCGTGCGAGAAAACCGCCGGATGAGGTTATTGTGGTTGTAACTTGTTTTACTTGACAATTGTCAAATTGGCTGCATTGTTCTCTCGTTAAGCCGGCGCATGTTGCTGCGGTTCTTTTAGTTAGTTGCGAGGTGTCTTTATCTTGTTGGATTGTGTCTGTTGTTTCCTCTTGTTGAGTTGTATCTTCTTGTTGTGTTTCTTCATGCTGAGTTTGTGTTGTGTTTGCGCAGTATGCGTCGCCATTTGACGAGGTAATGCAACTAAAACCAGAACCACAAAGAAGAGGAGGAGAGTAAGCTTGAGTTTTATTAGACAGACAATACGATTCTTTTAATTGGGCTGAAGAGTAGCAGATGTCTCTGTAGACTAACCCAGAAGCTGTAACGTTTCCAGCGGTGAATTTGTCAGAGTTGTAGAATGCTAAGTTATTTGGGCGGTCTGAATCAATGCAGGATGGTGATTGAGTTGTTTCTTCTGGTTCTTCTGGAGGTTCAATAATTGGCGGGGTTGTTTGTCCTTCGCAAAGGCAAATTCTTTCATAGGCTCCGGCTGTTCTACTGCAGTTTTGCGGGATTGTTGAACTTCTCTTGACGCATTTTGAGTAGACTGTGTTGTATGCAGGTCCGTAGTCGTTGGATAAAGAACTGCAGGTTGAATTCGGATAAAATGATTTGCAGAATTCGCAGTTGTCGTCGTTCCAGTCTTCCTGAACGCAGGTTAGATTTTTTGAAGAGCAAACTTGATTGCAAGATTGTCCCTTTGCTCCTTTGTATAATAAGGCAGAAGAAA
>Ga0209542_10016962_pt1 | contig 12001 bp, 11 predicted proteins | sample RifCSPhighO2_01_FD_184028 | JGI IMG/M metagenome (GOLD analysis project Ga0209542, IMG submission 184028) | Soil microbial communities from Rifle, Colorado - Rifle CSP2_plank highO2_0.1 (SPAdes) (version 2) | ecosystem: Environmental > Terrestrial > Deep subsurface > Rock core/Sediment ...
CCTTTGAGAGCATTAATTTCAGGACAAGGAATTCAAACATGTGCGGCAGGAAGAAAAGCAATGAAAAGGCCATCAGCCCAATTTTCCCATTCAAAATGAAAATTCCAGCAATTGCGCTTCCGATAAGAAGGGTTCCCGAATTCCCCTCAAATACCCTCGCAGGGAATTTGTTCCACATGAGAAAACCAAGGATTGCTGCAATCAGAATTGCATTAAGCCAAACAGCCCCAAGGCTTTCCTTTGCAACAATCAGCGCGGATGCCACTGCAATTATTGCAGCGCTCCCCCCCTGCCAGCCGTTCAATCCCGCAAAAGTGTTCTGGAAGGAAGCGATTCCCGCGATGTAAAGCGCCACAAGCGCAATCCACAAAATCCCCAGATTCCAGAAATAAATTCCCGCAAACGCAAGGCAGACAGCGGCAATTGCAATTGCCCTTTTCTTCCATGAAAGCGCCTTCTTGAGGAACTTGTGCTTCGTGTCATCAATTATTCCGATAAATGCAAAAATACTCAGCAGCAATCCCCATGCAATATAATTGAAATTCCCGGAGCCGAAAAACAGGAAGGCGATTGCAAACCATATTCCTGGCAGCATTGCAATCCCGCCCCCTTCGGAAAGCAACACCCTTCCCTTCTTTGCCCAGTCCAAGCCCACAAGCCCGCGCGCTTTAGCAAATTTAATCCAGAGCGCCTCGCAAATTACAGTAATTAAAAAAACAGCAATTGCAAGGATTGCAATTTCAAATGCGCCCATACTTATCTATTTTCCTGAACATCTTTTAATTGCTCGGGTTTCATCAGCTCGCGCAGTACTGTTGTTGCGTAATTCCCTTTATCAAGCCTGAATGAGATTTTTGCCTTCAGCGCGCCCTCAAAATACTCATCATTTGAAATTTCCTCCAGCTTCAAGTCCTCCGAGAACAGCAGTATTGCTTTCCTTGCGCCCTTGGAGCTTATTTGCGGAAATTCCTTTATGTAGAAGTCTTCCGGCTTTATCCCCTCCTTTGCAAGCACTTCCCTCTCAATTTCCCCGATTTTCCCTTCCGAGAATTTTGATTCAAACCCGAAAAGCTGCGCTGTTGCAACCCCGTTCTCAAGCACATCCCCCCCGTTCGCATTCAGGCCCAATCCGGTTTCAATCCTTTTGTTTATTATCTGATTGAACAGATGGCTCTGATACGCGTGCGTGAACATGTAAGTAAGGGACTTTGGCAGGCGTGAAAAAGCCCCGACAAAATCCTTGGGGTATTTGCACAAATGGTGGATAATTATCCTCTCATACCTGTATTTAGGGGGGAACTCATTTATCGCGCGGGAAAAGTCCTTGGTATCCGCAAGATTCTTCCTTGCGATTTTAATGTCCTCCTCTTCCCTTTCATCAATTGCTGTCAAGTAGAGCATTACCGCATTCTCAACATTCCCCAAAATGAACTCCTTTCCAACAAGATGCGTAATTCCCCTGATGCCCCCGAAGCGCTGCTCCCCGAAATAATTCGCAATCCCGTTTTTCATTTCCCCAAAAGACGCATTGATGCGCTTTTCCAGTTCCTCCTTCCCCAATTGAATATTTCGCACTATTATTGTGAATTTATTTCCGATCAAATCCCCGATTTCAATCCTCTTATCAGCCCATTGCGCCTCCCTCAAATCAATATAGCGCGAATCAAAGGCCTTCAGCAGCTCAACATCAGCCTTCCATACCGAAATGCGCTGGCAGGTAATTGCGCGCTTGTCCTTCATCCCCGCAAACCCAATCCTTTTCCTGCTTGTGTGCAGCGCCCTTGCAATTCTCCTGAGCGCGTTTGCGGTATCAACATTGAATTTCTCCATCTTAAGGATCAACTGGTTTTCCCTAACCCTTTCATCAACAAGCGGTGCAGGCCATTTTTTATCAAGCGTTTTTTTCTCAGAATCAGTAAAAACCCCAACTTCACAAATTTCATCCTCGGACGCAATCTCCTCCACAATGAAATCAGCAATGCGCTTCCTCAGAACTCCGCCAATTCCAGAAGTGGAAGTCGAATAATGGGTTATTGCGCTCAAAATATCACTTCTTTTCTGCTATAATTATTGCAGGCACATATTTTCCGGTTTCTGCATTTAAAACCATTTCTCCAAAATATTTTCTCCTTGATTTATCAATGCCAAGAAAAACCCTTTTGCCGGACATTATTTGTGTTCTTGCCAATCCATAATTATTTATAATTCCTTTTGGCACGCCCTGCTGCAAAAGTTCCGTTTTGCCATATTTTTCAAGTCCACAATTATTTATATCTCAGTATTGCGCCCAAGCCGCCGAAGGTTTTGTAGAACTGTTCCCCTTCCGCTGTTTCAGTTGAAATCAATTTCATTTCCGCATCAATCTTATGCACCTTTTCCAGCAGCCAGTCTGCATAATCCACTTCCTCCATTATTTCGGCCTCGGCATTGCATTTTGTGCATTTTGGGGTTGTGCCCAGCCCGAAGCGGTTTTTTACAAGGATTTCCTCAGAGTTATTGCAGTGCCCGCAAAGCAGCCTGTAAACAACCCAATCTATTGCCTCAGAAACCAGAAGGGTTTTTACCTTTCCCTCTGCAAGCGCCTGCTCCACCTCCTTCTGCCCATAGGTTGCAAGCGCGCCCTTCACAACTTCCTGAAGGAAATTATTCACAGCAAGCCTTTCCTTCATTACCTCAGTGCTTTTCAGTATTTCCTCGCTTTTCTGGAACAATTCCCTTATTCCTGACTCATCAGTGTAGGAAGTGTCAAGTGTTCCGAGGACCATCCCCTTAAGCCTGTAATCAAGAAGGTCCTGGTCCAGAAAATAATTTTTTGTTGCCCCAGGGCCCCCGATAATTATGCCCTTCATCTTATTCCCATACACAAGATAGATTGCGCCCATTTTTTCAGCAATGCGCTTGAAGAAGTCATGCGTTGCTTCCTCCCTCAGCCTCTCATACCTATGCGCTGAAAATCCCCCGGCCTTCACTTTCCCAGGAACTGCGGAGGTTATTCTCCCAAGAACCTCATATTTCTTGCCCACAAGCGCAGCAAATGTCGCTTCGCGCTTGTCAAGTGTTGCCAATCCATAAATTTCCGAGGGCGCTGCCATTTCCTCAAGGGGATCCAAGTGAAATTGCGAATCGCACCAGTACAATTTTACTTTCAGTCTCCTCAGCGGCCTTACAGTAAAGAGGGTTATGTCGCTCCTTCCCTCCTGCTCTGAAATATTTCCGCAGAATACCACCAACCCCCTCTCGGGCAATTGGAAATTTATCCTTTTGAGGAAATTTGATATTTTTCTGAGAGCCCCTTGCACATTTTTGCGCGTTGTAGGGCTCTTTATGTTGGAGCTCTGGGAAGTTTCCTCAGTCAATTGGCTCATGACCAGGCTTCTGTCCACATCCGGAGGCAGGTAAAGGGAAATCAATTCAGTCCCCTTTCCCTTGAATGCCTTGAGCATCTTTAGTTTTTTCTTGAATACTGCCGCCTCGGCCTCGTCAATCTTCTCAAGTTCCTTCATATTCATCATTACTGCTTCTTGATTTTTATATTTTGGGTTTAGGTTATGTTTTTATATTACCTTTCCCATTAATTATCAGCAAAACAAAAGGGCTGCAAAGATGTTTGAGATGTTCCAGAATTACAATGAGCCGGCGCAGCAACATCAGGGCGCAGGCCCCTCAAATCAGACCTTCGTGCTTTCAGTAAGCGGCTCTTCAATTGTGCCTGACAAGATCAATACCGCGCTAATTGGAAAAATATGCAATTCCATAAATAACCTTTATAGCGAAGGTTATAAATTCGCTTTGTCTGTGGGCGGGGGAAAAACCTGCAGGGATTATGCAAGCGCGGTAAAGGCGCTTGGCTCAAACCGCTTTCTGCAGGACTTGATTGGGATTGAAATAACCCGCGCAAACGCAATGCTTGTAATTAATGCGCTTGACAGGGCATTTCCAGTTGTTTTAAGCGATTTGCTCCGCGCGCGAGAGATAATTGATGCGGGGAAAATCCCGGTATATGGGGGAATTATTCCCGGCTACACAACAGATGCGGTTGCGGCAGTTTTAGCGGAGCACTTGAATGCGACATTCATAAATATCACAAATGTTGACGGAATTTACAATCTGGACCCGAGAATAAGCAGAAGTGCAAAACTGATTCCAAAAATGTCACACGAAAAATTGCTGGCAGTGATTATGCGCTCCGCAGGGGAAAGCGCAGAGCCTGGGCAGAATGTTGTCCTTGACATTCCCTGCGCGCTCCTTCTCAAGCGCAGCAAAATCCGCACTTTTGTTTTAAATGCAGAAGACACAGCAAACCTTGAGGCGGCAGTGCGCGGGCAGGAATTCAAGGGAACAATAGTGGAAAGTGCAGATGCAGAGAATGATGTGCCAGAGGAACTCTAATCCACTTCCTCAAACTTGTAATTTTCCAGGATTCTTTTCCCGAAAACGATTTCCAGTTCATTAGGGTTTATTATAGGAATTCTTAACAGGATTATTGCATTTACTTGTATATCCTGTCATGATGGTCATAATCTTCTATTACAACACACTTTTCATTTTCCTGTATGGAATAAACTAATACAAAAGGTCCAAAAGTGTGAACCCTTCTTTTGCCTTGCATTGGCCTTTTTAATGGCTTGAATCTATAAGGATCTTCAAGAATCTGCTTTATCTTGTTTTTTATCGCCCTTTCTTGCACATGGTCTTTCTTCGCCACCTTTTCAAATATTTCTTCCATATGCTTTCTGATTTCCAGTTTGTAGGACAAGAAAATCATCTCTTGCGCAATTTTTCAAAGTATTCGTCAATATCTTTAACCCCAACCAGTCTCTCTTTTTCAATTTTTCCAAGTTTTTCTACATATTCTGGCCTGAGTTCAGGCTCTAGTACCTCATATTCATATTCCTCAGCCATCTTGTTAATGGCTTCACTTTTGTCTTTCAAGCCGTACTTGACTTTAATTATATTAATTACCTTGTTGGATTCTTCATCCAGCTTTACAATTGCAATTGGCATACCACCACCTCATTAACTCTATATTAATATGATATTAATATGGTATTAAAACCTTTTCGGAGTGCCATAAAAAGCATTTACACCTTTCAATTTCCACTTCCAATTCCCAAATTGCACATTGCGATTATACTAATCCAATTCCTCAAATTTATAATTTTCTAAGACTCTTTTTCCGAAAACGATTTCCAGCTCATTCGGGGTTATTATGGGGATTTTGAACAAAATTGAATCATCAAGCGCAATTCTCGGGCATGCCGTGCATACAAGCGCATCAAGCTGCATTCCGAGCAGGTATTCCATTTTTACCAAATCGCCCGCAATCAAATATGCCTTTTTTCCTTCTTTTTCAATTTCCTTCTTTATTTCAAGCGCCTTGCGCATGTTCATCTGCCCCCTCTTTGTGCTTGCAATAATCCCGAAGACTTTTGCGTTTTTTGCAAGCGCGATTGCCGCATATCTCTTTCTCAGGAACATGTTCCTCTGGTTCTGCATCTCTTCGACCTTTTCCGCAAGCGGATTCGCAATAAGCACAGGCTTGCTGATGCTGAAGGAGATTCCAAGCGGATGGAACAGCCCATCCCCGACAAATACAACCGCATCTGCCTGCTCCGCTGCCCTGCCCAAAACAGAATAATTGCATCCCAGCACCTGCCCTGCAAGCGCAACCCTTTTTCCCCCTGTCCCAATTTCGGCCCTTATCCCCTTCTTTCCCAGAATTTTCTTTATTTTGCCCAGTTTTTCAGCATACTGCGCAGTTGCGCACAATGCAATTTTTTTGAAGGAAAGTTCATTTAATTTTTCAGCAATTTTTTCTGCAAGCTCATTTTCATTGAACTCATAGCCCAGCGGGGCATAAATTGCAGGAATTTCAGAACTGAGCATTTTAGTGTGCCCGAAATGCACCAACAAATCGGCGCCCAGTTGCCTTGCGCGCACATCAGCAGGGTCGCATGCGCCGAAGCAGGGATCTGCAAATGTTACAACCTCTGCTCCGCTGTTCTTTTCAATTTTATCAGCAATCTCAAGCGCGCGGGTTTTCAATCCCTCAGGGATTTGAACTGCAATCAACTTGGGCTTCTGCTTTAGCGCCTTAATCTGCTTTATTGCGCCCTGCAAACCCTTTTCAATTTCAAGCCGCATGAAATAATTGCGCAGACAAAGGAATAAAAAAGCAACTAATGCGCAAGTGCCTTGCAGTATTCCTCAAACAGCTTCTGAAGCACTTTTGTCTTTTCCCCTGCGCTTTCTCTTAAAACAATTTCATCAATCTGCCTAACAGGCATTACATTCAGCGTTGTGCCTGTTATAAAATGCTCATCATATTCCCTGATTTTCTTCAGTGGAATGTCCTCTTCTTTTACATCAAGAATTTTCGGCGCAATTTCTGAGATAATTTTTCTAGTTGTACCTTCCAAAACCTTTTTCTTTGGCGGCATTATAAGGGTGTTTCCCTTTATTGCAAAAAAGCTGCTTCTTGTCCCTTCCCCTATGTTTCCCTGCCCATCAATCAATAAAGCATCAATTGCATCCTTTTTCACAGCCTCCTTGTAGGCAACATATCCAAGCAGCAAGTCCATTGTTTTTGCGGTTGGAAATAAACGCTCGCCTGCAAATGTTATAAGCTTTGCACCTTGGCTATATAATTTATCCGGATAAAATGTCAGACCCACAGGAAACAAAAACAAGGCTGGTTCGGAATCCTTCTCGGCGCCAACAAGCAGAACCCTAACCAATGCATCCTTCAGCTTATTGGCTCCAATTAATTTTTTCATCCATTCCAGTATGTTCTCTTTTGTGAAATTGTGCTCAAGCCCTATTATTCTTGCTGATTCAAAAAGCTTTTCTATCTCCAGCTCAGGCATGAACATTTTTCCCTGAACGACCTTTATGTTGGAATAAACCGCAAAATCAAAGAAGAATGCCTTGTTGTAGATGGAGATGTTCGCCTCTTCCTTGGCAATCAATTCCCCATTCCTAATAACCAAATTCGCCTGCATTTTTGTCCTCTCCCCTTTCAATTTTGCTTTTTAGCGCAGTAATATATTTCTCGTCCAGGCTTTTAAGGCTATTTGGGTCATCATTGCAGCCTTCAAGCAGAGGTTCAGCATATTTGATAATTTTCCATCTGCCTTCGCCTGCAGGAACAGGAAGGTAATATTCCACAGCGTTCTTGTATTTGCTTATCTTTTTGTTCATGCAGAGCAGCATGTGCGGGGATAAAAGGACATTCCCCTCCTTGCACAGTATAGTATAGGAAACAGGTTGCCATGTTTCTGGCCAAGGATGGTCTATTCTGTACTTAAGTTCCGCTAACACTTTCAACATGAATTCCAATGGTACAGAATATTCCAAGCTGCCAACATTCATATCCAGAATATACTTATATGGTCTGCAGCCATTAATGCCTTGCAGCTCAGCAAGTTTGTAAAGTGTATTCATTGTTTTCTTGAAATCATTGATGAATATGTTTACTCCCCCCTGCAATGGCACTTGAGTATTTATTGGAAAGCCCCTGCGGGTTATTTTACTTATTGCAATCAAAGCCTCTGGCGTGAACTGCGCAGGATGGCTCAAATGCGCACTAAAAGTAACTTTTATTCCCAGCCTATTCTCAAATTCCCACAAAGCATCAAGCAGCTCATCATCTATCCTGAAGGGCAATCCTTGAAAAATAGTGCCTGTGCATATCCTGAATTCGGCAAGGTGTCTGGCCCTTTCAAAGTAATTAAGCATCTTTTTGATTCCTTCATTGCTCAGCAGAAGAGGTTCTCCCCCGGATACCACAACTAATTTTATCTCAGGGTGCTTGTTTAAATGTTCAACAAGCAGTTTCGACTGCACATTAACCGCTTTTGAGAGGTTTGTGTAGAATTTCCTTCCCCTGACTCTGGTGAATTCCCCCTTGTAGCAGCTAACACAGCCAATAGGGCAAGCTGAGGTAATATTCATTAGAATACTTCTCTTGAATTTTTGGGAAGCGAGATAGTGGCCTTTCTTCACAATCTTTGCCTTTTCGGAGAATATTGCATAGGGGTCCCGGTGCTTGGCATAATGCTCCGTGAAGAAATCCCCCTTTGGAATGAATTTATTCAGTAGTTCTGGATTTTCTGTCACAATATTCAAGGGCATTATAGACATGGCATAGCCGCGCTTTATTACCTTTTTCAGGCCGCCGTTTATTTTCAGTATATCAAGCAATTCCTCTGCGCTGGTCAGCCTGTAGTTCAGGTGGAAATCGATATTTCCCCAATCTAGTTTGTTTTTTGAAATAAATCTGCGCAATTTCCCCTCTTTTTCGCTTCCAGGCTTTATCTCCGGGGCAAATTCTTCGGAGCCGAGAATCTCTTCTAGGTGCGTGTTTATCTTTCCCCTGATATTCTTCCTAAGGTATAAAAACCTGAGATATTTGAAGAATGTAATCACATCCAGATCAAGTTTCTTCAGTTCATTGCATAAAACCGCAAGGTCGCTTCCGCCTGTTTTTACAGTTTCTTCCAGATGCGTGTGTTCTGCGTTCTTCATAATATGATATGCTGCAGAGCAACTTTATCTATAAGGGTAGTCAAATTTATGACTACTGTTTAAAAGGTTTTTTGTTTAGGATTATTTCATGGATATTTCAGTCCTTGAAGATTTGGGCCTGACAGAAATAGAATCGAAGGTATATCTTACGCTGCTTGGCCTTGGCACGAGCGGGGCAGGACAGATAATAAAGAAAACAGCCCTGCACAAGGCAACTGTTTACAACACGCTTGACAAGCTGATTGAGAAGGGCATTTCCAGTTTCATAATTGTCGGAAAAGAGCGCATCTTCAGGGCAGAACCTCCGGAAACATTTCTTGACATGCTTAAATACAAGGAGCAGAGATTCAGGGAAATCCTGCCTGAATTAAAGCAGAAGGCCGGCGCTCTTAAGGTTGAGGAATTCGCAACAATTTATTCAGGTGCGCAGGGCATAAAGTCAGTTTGCGAAAGCATTCTGGAGGAGCTTAAACCAAATGGCGCATACATAGATTTTGGTGTCAGCGGCTTGTTCAAGACTGTGATGCAAGCCTACTGGCACCAGTGGCAGAAGAAAAAGCTGCTGTATAAGATAAAATCAAAATGCATTTTTGATGAATCCGTAAAGGAAAATAAGGAGTTATTGAAAGAATATGTTGGGCAGTGCAAGTTCACTCCCTCAAAATATTACAGTCCTGCCGATACAATGATTTACAATGATAAAGTAGTTTTGATTATCTGGCGTGCAGTTCCACCATTTGCCATAAAAATAAGAAGCAAGGATTTGGCGCAAGCCTACAGAAATCAATTCAAGCTGCTCTGGAAGATTGCAAAATAATTTCTGTTTATCCCTGCTCCGCAAGCTGCCTGCGCTCTTCAGCTATGACTTTCCTTATGGCCTCAACGGCATCAATGTTTGCTGAAACGCTGTCAATTCCAAATACAACAAGCCTTTTCACCATTTCTGGATTGCTTCCCGCTTGTCCACAAATGCTTGTTTCAACCCCCGCCTTCTTGCAGCGCTCAATGACATGCTTTGCCTCCATAAGGACAGCAGGGTGCAGCTCGCTGAACCATTTCTGTATGCGCTCATTGTTCCTGTCAATCCCAAGCGTCAATTGGGTTAAATCATTTGTGCCAAAGCTTATGAATTCCGCCCCTGCTTCAATCAATTCATCAATTACCCAGACGCTTGCGGGGGTTTCAATCATTACACCAAATTGCAATGCCTTTTCTTCGGGTTTTAGCCCAATCTCCTTTGCAATCCCCTTTGCGCGCCTGAATTCCTCTGCGCTCTGCACAAATGGCAGCATTATTCCAACATCCCTGAAGCCCTCTTCGCGCAGCTCCTTTATTGCTTGGAACTGAACTCTCAGCAGCTCAGGCTCATCCAAATCCCTGCGAATTCCATGCCATCCTAACATTGGATTATCCTCGTGCGGCTCGTTCTCCCCGCCCTTAAGATTCCTGAACTCATCAGTCCTCGCATCAAATGTCCTGTACCACACAGGCTTGTTCTTGAAGTGGGTTGCAACTCCGCGTATCCCGTTTTTCACAATGTCCTTAAGTTCCGCGCTCTGCCCATTGCGCAGGAATTCCGCCGGATGCGTGCCGGATGCTGTTATCATGTGTTCCGCCCTCAGCAAGCCAACGCCATCTGCGCCTGTTGCTGCAGCGCGCTCCGCAGCTTCAGGAAGCGCGACATTTACTTTTACAAGTATCCTGCGCTTTGCAATTTCCTTGGGAGTTTCTTCCTTTCCTGGAAGTTCATGCATCTCCTCCTTCAATTCCTCCACTTCTCCCTCAATTTCAGCAAGGCTTGTTTCTGCTTTGGCTTCAGCCTTTTTCCTTTCTGCCGAAACCTCAATTTCCCCCTCATAAATTTTTCCCGAATATCCGTCAACAGTTGCAAGCATCCCGTCCTGCAGCTTTTCTGTTGCGTTTTCAGTTCCCACAATGCACGGAATCCCCAATTCGCGCGAAACAATTGCCGCGTGGCAAGTCAATCCCCCCTCGTTTGTGACTATTGCCGCAGCCTTCCTCATTGTAGGAACCCAATCCGGGGAGGTCATCCTTGTAACAAGTATTTCCCCCTTCTGCAGCTTTGCAACATCCACAACAGAAGGAATTATTTTTACCCTTCCAATTGCAATTCCCGGGGAAGCCCCGAGCCCTGAAGCGATTGCATTCCCGTGCGCAATTTCCTTCTCAATCCGCTCCTCCTCAGATTTTTCCTCTTTTGTTTCAGCCCTGAGTGTTGTAATTGCGCGGCTCTGAACAACATACAAAACATTATTTTCAATCGCAAATTCAATATCCTGCGGGAAATTGTAATGGTTCTCAATCTGCTTGCCTATTTTTGCGATTTCAATAACCTGCTTGTCCGAAAGCTTCTGTTTCCCCTGATTTTTCTTGGGAATTTCCTCATTCTTTGTCCCGCGCGAAGCGCGCGTTATCATCCAGGTCTGCTCATTCGCAATCCTTTCAATGATTTTCAGCTTCCCCTTGTCCACAACATAATGGTCCGGCGTAACCGCCCCGGAAACAATCGTTTCCCCCAATCCAAAAACAGCCTCAATTATTATTTTGCTCCTGTCGCCCATCGGCTCCGCAGTGAACATAACCCCTGAAACATCAGAATTTACCATTTTCTGCACAACAACGGCAATTCCAACCTTCTCAATGGCAAAATTATTTTTGCGCCTGTAATAAATCGCGCGCGCAGTAAAGAGTGATGCCCAGCATCTTTTGACCGCATCAACCAAAGAGTCCCCGCCCCTAATATTCAAGTAAGTTTCCTGCTGGCCAGCGAATGAAGCAGTTGGAAGGTCCTCGGCGGTTGCACTCGAGCGCACAGCAACGCACGCTTCCTCAGAGCTTGTAAGCCATGCCACTTGTCTCTCCCCCAAAGCGCGGTATGCCTTTTTTATTTCAATCTCCAGCTCCTCGCTCATCCTCGCGCTGGCTATCAAATTCCTTAATTGCTCTGCGCTCTTTTGCAATTGCTCAGTGTTTTCCACATCAATGGAATTCTCCTTTGCAATAACCTCATCCTCAATTTCAGTTTCCTTCAGAAAATTGAAATACGCCTGCGCAATTATAACAAACCCGGGAGGGATGGGAAAATTAGCATTTGTCATTTCCCCAAGATTCGCGCCCTTTCCCCCGACAAGCGGAACATCGCCGGCATGGATTTCCCTGAACCAGAGAATATTTTTCATAGAATCAGAAATAGAATGGGCGAGGTTATATAAATTACATTACGTTTATTTTATTTCTTCTCTTTCTTGCCCTTTTCGGCGCCCTTTCCCTTTCCTGCGCCCTCATCCTTTCCGCCCTTCACGCCTTCAGCTTCCTTTCCTGCCTCAGCGCCCTTCTCCCCTGCCTTTCCTGTTTCCGCTGCGGCCTCTGCTGTCGGCGCGGCAACCTCAACAACTTCCTCCCTAACATGCTTCGGAAGCGTTCCAATGCTTTCAACATCCTCGGAAACCTCAAT
>Ga0209542_10016965_pt1 | contig 12000 bp, 5 predicted proteins | sample RifCSPhighO2_01_FD_184028 | JGI IMG/M metagenome (GOLD analysis project Ga0209542, IMG submission 184028) | Soil microbial communities from Rifle, Colorado - Rifle CSP2_plank highO2_0.1 (SPAdes) (version 2) | ecosystem: Environmental > Terrestrial > Deep subsurface > Rock core/Sediment ...
CGAGCACTCGAGAGAGCACGCGACAAGCGTGATCTTACTGTCGCGGAAGAACGTCTGATCAATAGGCTGAACAAAATCATCGACCGATACGAACGCTCGGTTGAAGATATTGTCGACGACACGCCTTAGCCCGTCTCTTTTACCTCGCTATTCACTTTTCTCCCTTTAACTCCTTTCAACTATTCTCCACCCTTGTGTAAGCAGCGACTCGGCTTTCTTGTATTTCATTTCCTGCGTTTCAGTGCCATTGGTGATGGTCACGCGGTCATTGCGACCGTATTCTTTCCTGCCGGCTTGCCCTGAGCTTGTCGAATGGGTAATTGCACGCGCGGCATTTTCGATGACGATATTTTGCCGCGCCTGCCCGCTCAGGGGCTGTGCTGAGGCACCTTTCAAAATATTTGGGAGTGCGCCCGCCGCATGTTGCACGTACGTGTCTTCCATTATTTTGAAAAGGTTGAGTGCTTCTTTTTTGTACTCCACCAGAGGGTCGCGTTGGCCATAGGCGCGCAAATTAACGCTCGAACGGAGGTATTCCATCTGCTCGAGGTGATCCACCCACAATCCGTCAACGGTCTGGAGGAGGAAGCGTCGGACGAGTATATAAAACTGCTCGCCCTTCGTAGCCTCGGCGGAGTAGGGCTCTCCCATCTCACCCTGCTTGTGCTCGATAGTCTTGGTAAATTCTTCGTTGCCCAGCCCAATGCGCCCAAGCTCCTCATCGAGCGCCGCAGTATCACCCGTCAAAAGCATAAAGCGCCGCGCATAGATCGACTTGCGCTGAATATTCAAGACGTCGTCATACGCCAGGACATGCTTACGTGCATCAAAATTCATCTCCTCGATGCGGGTTTGCGCTTTTTCGAGGGAGCGCGTGATCATTTTGTTGTAGATCGGCTCATCCTCCGGAATACTGAAGGTCCCCATCACGCGCTTGATCATGTCGGAGGCAAATACTTTCATGAGTGGGTCTTCGAGCGACACGAAAAACTGCGTCTCTCCCGGATCTCCCTGGCGTCCGGCGCGGCCGCGGAGCTGATTGTCAATGCGACGCGCTTCGTGCCGCTCAGTGCCAAAGACGACGAGACCGCCAATTTTTTTGATTTCTTCGTACGCCTCCACGCTCCCCGGATTTCCACCAAGCTTGATGTCGACGCCGCGGCCGGCCATGTTGGTCGCCACCGTGACTCCACCCTTCTTACCCGCCTGCGCAATGATCTCTCCCTCGCGCTCGTGATTTTTCGCGTTCAAGATTTCATGCGGAATACCTTCCTGCTTGAAATGCGCGGAGAGCAATTCATTTTTTTCGACTGATACCGTACCGATGAGGACAGGCTGCCCCTTCTCGTGCAACTCTTTCACTCTCCGCGCAATCGCCTTGTATTTACCGTTTTCGGTCTGAAAAATAAAATCTTCCGAGTCGATACGAGTAATCTGTCTGTTGGTTGGCACAACCACGGTCGAGAGTCCGTACACTTTATAAAATTCTTCGGAACTGGTAACCGCCGTACCCGTCATACCGGCCAGTTTCTCGTAGAGGCGGAAGTAATTTTGGAATGTAATCGAAGCAAACGTGCGGCTCTCCTGTTGCACCGACACGCCTTCCTTTGCTTCAATCGCTTGGTGCAAACCATCGCTCCAGCGTCGCCCCGGCTGCATGCGACCGGTAAACTCATCGACGATAACCACTTGCCCGTCGCGTACCACGTACGCTTTATCGCGCTCATACAACGCTTTGGCCCGCACCGCCGTCTCGAGATGATGCACTAATTTGATGCCTGCATCGGTATATATATTCTCGATGCCGAGCATCTTCTGAGCCTTTTCGATACCCTCGTCGGTAAGCGCGATTTGCTTGTGTTTCTCATCGACGGTGTAGTCGTCCTCTATGGTGAGTGCTGACGCGATCTTGGCAAAGCGCGCATAGAGAGATTCCGCATCCGACACGGGCGCAGAAATAATAAGCGGTGTGCGTGCCTCATCGATCAAGATCGAGTCGATCTCGTCGACGATGGCAAAATGGTAGCCTCCTTTATCGGGCGTCCGCTGGCGCAAATTCTTCGGTTCGTACTCAAGATTATCGCGCAAATAATCGAAACCGAACTCATTATTCGTACCGTATGTGATATCCGCTTCGTACGCTTCGCGACGCGACACGGGGCGCAAATACTCGTGCACCACCTTAAACGAGCCGATGGTATCTTCTATTTCGTCATCCTTCTCCTTGTCCTCCGGCGGCACAGCGAGAGGGTCGTATATAAACGAAGCTTCGTGGTTGAGGATACCCACGCTCAGGCCGAGTGCGTCATAGACCTGTCCCATCCACACGCCATCGCGGCGCGAAAGGTAATCATTGACGGTAATGACGTGCACTCCCTTCCCAGTGAGTGCATTCAGGTACGCCGGCAGTGTCGCCACGAGCGTTTTGCCTTCACCCGTTTTCATTTCAGCAATTCCACGTCGATGCAAAATCATGCCACCCACGAGTTGTACATCAAAGTGGCGCTGCCCCAGAGTGCGGCGCGAAGCCTCGCGCACAGCAGCAAAGGCCTCGGGTGCTAATTTTTCTAGATCATCCCCACGAGTCAAGCGCTCTTTAAATTCGAGTGTTTTGCCTTTCAGTTGCTCATCTCTTAGTGCCTTCATCGCTTCCTCGTGCACGCCGGTCGCCTCCACGATAGGCAGCGCACGCTTCAGAGCGCCACTATCTTCCGCAAACCATTTCGTCCAAAAAGCCATACGTATAGTCCATTATCCTACCGCAAAAGACGGCTCTATGCGATAACGCCCCTATTGGCATTCTGCATCACGTCACTGCCGATGAATCTGCATACGACCATGAATAATCTGGATTTGCATGCCCTTAAAAAGCCGCATCAGGCGTGCCGGGGTCGCTTCGTCTTCCGGATCCGCCACCACATTCGTTCCCACCAACCCTATCTTAGTCGTCCCCACTGTCCCCCCGCTCGTGAGGTCAAGTTTCCAGTTCACGAGATCGCCCGCCACGACCGCGACCGAGCCAGTGCATGTCTTGGTCGTAATCCCATCCCCCGAGCCAGTGCCGGTGAGCACGCACTGGAGCGTAGAGTCTGCGCCATTCACCCGCAAGGTAGTGGTGGCAAACTTCCCCGAGCCAGGAGCAGCAGTACGCGAAAGGGTCATCGAGGTGAAGGTGGTGTTGGCCGCTATGGGAGCACTACTCGTAGCCTCGACCGTGACGACAGTGCCGCCAGCATCATGTTGGGTAAGGTTCCCGTAGATCGGAGCGCTTGCGGAATCGTTGCCCACGCGTGCAAGTAGGTCAAAGTTGCCTGCGGTAGTCGGTACGAAGCGGACATTTGCAGAACCCTTGAAATTGAGCTTGCCCGACGCCGAAGTGGATGCTTGGCCGACGCTGATGGTCTCTCCCTGCGCTATGGTGAGGGTATGTACATTGTCGTTGCAATGGTCGAGACTGCCCGCCATTATCGTACACTGGAGGGTTGAGGTCGCGGCATTCTGCCATATAGACAGGAGTTCACTCCCCTCCACAATAGAGGTGGTAGTGGCGAGCAGTGTATCCATCACTCCTGCTTCGGGCATGACTCGACTCATAAGTGACTCCGAACCCACAGACTGCAGTCCACCACCAAGGGGGAAGAACGTGTAGGCTGATGAACCGCCATTAGCTGTTGAACTAAAGAACACCGTCTCATTCGCTACCGTTGGGGTAAAGACAACCGACCAACCTGCGGCGCTGTTGGCTGGCGTGCCCGTATCCGTATGGAATATATCCACCGTATCTCCCACCGCGAAGGTGATGGTATTCGAGAGGTCATTACAGGTAGTTTGGGCAGAATCAATAGTACAGGTCAAAGCAGTAGCGACTTGATTCTTACGGATGGTGAAGGTGCGCGTGGTCACGCCTCCGGGAACTGTGGCTACCTTCACATATAGACTGGAGAGTGTCCCTGCTACGGGAAACGCAGACATTAAGTTGCCGACGTTCGTGGCAGCGCCATATCCTCCGAGGCCATACCCGAAGCCACTAAATTGTATGGAAACATTGCCACCCACCAACACCTGCGTAGAGGCGAGCGCCGAGAGCGGCGCGGCGAAGATAAGGAGGGAGAGAATGGCGGCGAGTTGTCGCGTCAAACGCGACCGAGTTTGACTTGGTTTCATGCTTGCAATATGGCAAGTGCTATACCTAGCATTGCCTTGTCATCGTTCTCGGTATCGTCACGTAGAGCGACAGCGGCATCGTCGATTTTCTTTTGACACGCGCTTACCTCTGTGGAGAGGTTTTCGTTATTGAAATTGGTATTGAGGCCCATAAAGACAGTGAAGGTCGAATACGCCTGCGAGATACCGGTGAAATTCTGTGGGCCGGGGGCTGCGCGTGCATCAAGAGGGACGAGCCCGATAATCCCGGAGATACTGATCAGGGACAACGCTAAACCTACTGAAAGTGACTTAGACATGAGTAGATACATAGTATCGTACTTTTTTACTCCCCACTCTGAATAGAGAGGCTACTCGACCCCCGGACTGCCAGCGAATCTTATTATTTTAGAGAGAGTTCTCTCCCCTTACTGCAACCCCAGATAATCCTGCACCGAATACCCGTCACACAAAGTATCGAAGTTGACCTGCCACCACGTGTAGCCTTGTTGGCCGGTCGGGCCGGAAGTGAGTGTGCCAAGGGATCCCGCCGGCTGCGTACAGAGGATTTTGCCGGCATTGGTATTTGCTTTGTCTCGCACGTTGAGGTTGGCGGTTGTTTGTACTCGGGAGCCGATTGTGAAGGAGGTGATGGACGGCTGTGAGAGGGTGACGGTCGCGAGCGCCGTGGCACCAGAGCAGTTGATGGAGTAGGTGGTGGTGACTGTTGGGGCGACGGTAATGCTTCCGTTTACTCCGGTCGGTGTGAAGCCGACGCCGGTGCAGCTCGTGGCGTTGGTTGAGACCCAGGTGAGGGTGGACGATTGACCGCTGGTGATAGAGGTGGGGGACGCTGTGAGAGAGACGGTTGGAGCGCTTACCGTGGTGGAGACCGTGATGGTGAGACTCTTGGTGCTTGACTCCCCTACATTCACGGAGCCGAAGTCGAGAGAGGTTTGGGAGAGCGTGACGGCGGCGACGTTGGCGCTTGGGAAACTGCCGCCGAATACTACACGAACTACATTCGTGAGTTTGGTGATGATTTGTTGGAGAGCATCGAGAATACCGGCGGTAGAAGCGCCAGCTACTTGAGGCAAGTGGAGCCATGCCACTTGGCCACTTTGCCCAGCTGTGTAAAGTTGCGACACTTCGCTTGCGGAGAGGGCGCGGTTGTAGATGCGGACGTCGTCGATATAACCATTGAACGGATAGAAGACATTCGTCCCGATCTTCCAATTTGCCTGGGTAAATGAAAATGCATGTGCCGCACAACTCGCAGACGGTGTTATATCCGTCCCATTGGCATAGAGACGCACAACATTGGACGTACTGTCATGCGTCACCGTAACCAACACCCATGAGCCGGCCTGGAGCAGAGTAGATGCACCAATGCAGATTGTTTTGCTGTTATCCGCCATCAGCGCAACGCCGGATGACGTAATGCGAAGCCCTGGTGCACCATTGCCACCCGAGATGATACCGATTTGTTTGCTGAGCGAGGCCGGATTGACCCAGGCGCTCATGGTGAACGTTTGATTATTCAGTGTCGACTTATTGCCGATTTGCACATACTTGGAGGCATCTCCGGGGAACGATACCGCCTGTCCTATCTGACCAGTGACGAATACTGGGGTATTGATGAGTGTACCGTGGTTATCGTTGCCACTTGAATCATTCGCATCCCCATCGAGCTTCCAATACCCTGCAAGTCCTTGTGATAACTCGGTGGAAGGCGATGGTATGGTTCCTCCGGAGACCGTCACCGTCGCACTCGCCGTCGCGCCGTCACATGTAATGGAGTAGGTCGTCGTTTGACTTGGGATCAGTGTAATGGAGCCAGACGTAGCTCCGCCGGTTGAGAAGCCCGTCCCCGTGCAGCTTGTCGCATTGGTTGAGCTCCAGGTGAGGGTGGACGATTGACCACTCTCGATCGAGGTTGGATTAGCAGAAAGTGAAGCCGTTGGAGTAACGACTGTTGTCTCAGTGCCGGTGCCGGAGAGCGGGACGGTGTGTGTCGTGCCATCGGTTTCATCTTTGAAGGTGAGGGTTCCTGTCTTTGCGCCGGAGGAAGTGGGTTTGAAGAGGACAGTAAACGAACAGTTGCCACCGATCGTCGTGAGTGTCGAACATGTGTTCGTTTGCGTGAATGGGCCCGTGATTGAGATGTTGGTGATGAGGGGGGTGGTGGGTGGCGGTGGAGGTGTGGAATCAACAGTGACGGTAGCGGTTTGCGTAGCACTTCCACCAGTGCCGGTGCACGTAATGACATATGCAGTCGTTGCGGTCGGAGAAACGGTTATGGTGCCGGTGGTAGCGGTGCCGATGCCTGAGCAGCTGGTTGCCCCAGTGCTCGTCCATGCAAGTATCGAACTTTGCCCTGCGGTGATTGATGTGGGAGAGGCGGTGAGCGTCACTGTTGGCGGCGTGCCAGTGAGTGCCGAGTATTCATATGCGCCAATATCTACACTCGAGTCCCGTGTCCTGCCGATGATGTCAGTTGTAAGCGTGCCTATACCCGCGTTGATTGCTGGGCTTCCCGCGAGCAACCGGAGATTGAATAATTCGGGCGTCAGCGTAAAGGTTTGTGATGCGCTCACTAACTTCGGGTCAACATATTGATTGTTGCGATATTTTGAACTCAGACCTTGAAACTGATTGAATGTGTAGTTGCCGGCTGAAATCGTGCCACCCGCGCCGCTCTCGACGATCATGACGCGATCACTGGCGCTCGGTGTGACCGCCGTAGAATTGTTCCACAAGATGTTGTTCTCTATGACCCAAGTGTCCGGAGTCGTATTTTTCCTGAAGAAAAATGGCACTGCCCCCCAGAGCGTCGAATAATTATCCGTCACGAAGATATTATTGCGTATCGTCATGTCATGCATCTTGCGCGGATAATACGTGCTGGTATCAGCAGCAAGTATTCCGCCCGCTGGATTTGTATTGCGAATAGCGTCGGTTACTTTGCCCATGTAGATCGTGTTGTTCTCGATAGTAATCCATCCCAGGTTCGAGGAATCGTACGGAAGTCCCTTATCATTAAGGTAGAGCGTAATCCCATCGCGGCCGTTGTCGAAAAATACGTTGTTGCGGATGACGGCATTGAAGGTACCTCGATAGAAGCCGACCGCCGTGCCGCCGCTGTAGGAAACGATATTCCCGTCGACGACGACACCCTTCGAGTACGTGTTCACGTGGATGGGCTCATAGCCATTGAGGCCATTGTTATACATCACGTTGTCGATGATCTGCCCGCGATAGCTCGCTCCCGGACTCGTCTTGTTGGTGTAATTGATGGCGTCGAGCGCAAAGTCGAAGTCCTCTCCCGGCGCCGTGTTGTTTTGCATACCGCAACAATAGAGAAAATAGATGGTGTGGTAAGACAAATCATGAAAGACATTGTCTTTGATGAGAACGTCCTCGGTGTGGTTCCCAAATGCCGTCTGATGCCAACCAGCAAACTCGTTGTTGATGATTGTCATGTTGTTGGTATCAGTCAGCGAAATTGCGTCGCCCAACGCATAGGTATCGGCGCGCCAGCTGAGACCATCCATAGTCACGTACCCGACATTGGGAAATGGCGCATACGTGACGGAGTTCCAATCGTCGTTGGTTAGCACTCGCTCACCCGGATACGCCATGATGTATATCGGGTTTGCAGCTGTACCGCTTACATTCCAACAGGGATTGCCCTCGCTGTAGCTGCATGGTTTGAATGTGAGGTCAGTCCAGATACCGCCCCGCACGACGATGGCGCCGCCGAGCTTGTCTGCCTGCATTTTATAAAGTATAGGTGCAACTGTGCGATACGGGTGCGTGGGGTCATTTACCACAGCGGTCGCATTGTCCCCGCTTTGAGAAACATAAAAGATACGGCTCGCATTGTTGAAGCTCTTGCGCTGCCCGAGGAAATTGACCAATCCTTGGTTGCCACTGCCCCACTTGGCCAGCCACGAGGCAGGCGTATTGACCGCCGCATCATTGTCGTCGGCATCAGGCATGTCGCCCAAGGTATAGGTACCGGGCTGAAACGCTACCCCGGAGCCGAGCGGGTACACGCCACTCGATTTCTTGCCCACTCCGTAGCCATCGCAATCTTTGTCGATGTAATAGACTGTCGTACACCCCTTGCCAACATTGACAGGAGCGGTAGCCGAAGCGAGGAGAGGTATTGAGAAGAGTCCGATGACGACGGCGAGCACTGCGGAGACGATGACAACAAACCTTTTAATATAAGACATAGAGGATTGATGAATATAAATGACTGAATATGACCTCAGTATACCAACGCCTCACTCGGGTGTGCGGCGTTGTCCCCACACCCAAAAGAAGAGGGGTCTTCCCTCTCCTTCTTGCTCTGTTTGCGTACTGTTAGTGAGGTTGGCTATTGAGTAACTCCCTCGTCTTCGGCCCCACAATACCCACGGCCGAGAGACCGTTTTGCTGTTGGAGTTGCACCACGGATTGTTCGGTAACTGAGCCGAAGTAGCCGGTAATCTCTTCCCCAAAGAGGCCGAGCCTCTGGAGGAGGGACTGGAGGAGTGAGACTTCTGGGCCGGTCCAGCCCTTGGCGAGCGTGTGGGTGATGGAAATTGTCGTAGCTTCTCCTACCGGGCCAGTACTCGTTATCGGTGCAGAGAGGCTAGTGGTGAGGTAATCCTGTATCGACCAGCCGTCGCAGAGGCTGTCGTAGTTGACCTGCCACCAGGTGTAGCCGTCGGCCAACTTCGGCCCCCCGCTGATAGTGCCGAGAGAGCCAATCGGTTGGACACAAAGGATCTTCACGCCCTTTTCTCGAGTGGTGGCTTTATTGCGTACGCGGAGGTTGTCGGTGGTTTTCACTCGCGAGCCAATTTGGAAGATGCCTGACGGTGTAATGGAAGTGACGGTGACCGAGGCGAGGGCGGTAGCGCCTCCGCAGTTGATGGAGTATGTCTTGTTGACTGTTGGGAATACGTCGACGGAGCCTTGCGTGAGGCCGCTCGTGGAGAAGTCGACGCCAGAGCAGCTTGTGGCGTTGGTGGAGGTCCATGAAAGCGTGGATGATTGTCCTGCGGTGATGGATGTCGGGCTGGCGGTGAGTGAGGCGGTGGGAACAGCGATTGACACAGCGGTGAGGATAGCGATCTGATAGCGGCTGTCGCCATCAGTTGAGACACCGGTGCCCATCGAAAGCGGCAGGCGCGTTGCCGCATCAAAGAGACCGATCATGACTTTGTAGGTACCAGCTGGAAGCGTGGAAGGCACGGTCACCGTACGTGTTTCGCTGTATGTAGTAGACCAGCTCGTCGTCAGAGTGCTCGGGTAGTGATCAGTGTCGGTGAAGACATTTACACCACTTGCATCAACAAAATGGGTAAATACCTGGTACGAGGTAGCGGTAGGACCTCCGGACCAGTTGCTTGTGTATGTGATGGAGCTGCCTGGCGTGGTGGATAGTGTTGAAGGTGAAGCGAGGTTGGTGGTAACTGCTCCGCTTGTACTGGAAACGGTTACGGTCGCTGTTTTTGTGGTCGAGCCGCCTGAGCCAGTGCAGGTGATGCTATAGGTAGTGGTGACAGTCGGCGCGACGCTTGCGCTACCCGTTGTCGCAGTCCCGATGCCACTGCAACTCGTGGCTCCCGTAGAACTCCATGAAAGTACAGATGTCTGCCCGACGCTAATCGATGCGGGGGTAGCGACGAAGGTGACGGTGGGGGCAGCGGTTGTTGATACGTATGGATTCGGGAGTGGGCCTTGGTCAGTGGGGATTGTTTGCCATGCAAGCTGCGAATATGCGGGGGAGTTGGACGGCATCGAGTAGTTGCCTGCCGATGCGTTGCTGAAGAGTGGATTGGCAAGCACGCGGTTGGTATCGACGACGCCGGTATTGGGGATCGACGAGTTGTTTGCCGAATAATAGAGATTGGTCGAGTTGGTCGGCAACCCCTGACCAGTGTAATTGTACATTCCCCAGAACGTGCTCGGGAAGGCACCTCCCGAGTACAGAATATTGCGCTGGAACGTGTTACCCGTCATCGACGAGGGAGCGCACATGGAGGTGTAAACCCATGCGCCCGTACCCGGACTTGAAGAAAAGTCGAAGATGTTGTTGCTGACTTTGTCATTGGTGCCGCCGTTGGTTTGTATAAAGAAGCTACCAGCGCGACCACTCACGATATTGCCGGTAACCGTGACATTGGATACGCCGCAGTCAAAGTAAATAGCCGCACTCCAGTTTTGCAGATACTCTTCCCCGCCGAAGTCGGTGATGATGTTGTTGGTGATGATGTTGTTGGTTCCGACGCGAGTGGGATCGTAGGCATAAATAGCCCCAGCATCAAACACGTTCGTGCCGGTGTGCTTGATGATATTTCGATCAACGATGTTGTTGCTGCCGCTAAACGTGATTCCTCCGCCCTGACCGTTTTGTATGAGGTTGTGCGTAATGGTGTTGTTGTCATGGTCAGTCCATGTATCACCTCCGACCCCGATTGCAGCGGGAACCCACTGAAGTCCGTCTTGGGCCATCCACGTCGACGAAAGGACGTCAAAGGTATCAGAGTAGCCGAGGTTCATACCGTCAAACGTGTTGCTGTCGATGATACCGTTCGTGGTGGAGTGAATGGTCAGACAAACAGAGCCTCCACCCCCAATGCGTGTGCCGAGCTTGCAATTGCGGAACGTATTCCATTTGATCGTGGGTGATTGACTATAGATGATGATCAAGCCGCCATGTACCCAACCGCCGACGAGCGCGTCGGCGAGGTTTTGAAATGTAATACCTTGGATAGTTAGGTTGTTGGCGCTCGTCGAGATAATCGAGTAGAGACCTTGGCCGTCGATAACGGGTGTCTCGTTTTGATACGGCTGCCACGTCTGATTAGAGTCCGCGGAGCTGAGGGTAAAGTTGGCCGTGAGCAAGTAAGTCCCTCCGCGAAGAATCGCGGTTTTGTCCGATGAGCTCTCCATCGCAGTCTTGGCTTTGCTCAGCGTCTTGAAGGGAGCCGATATCGTGCCGGGATTTGTGTCGGAGCCGGAGGGCGAGACGTAGAATGCAGCAGACGCGAGCGCCGGACTGAACGCAAGGAGTGCCACAGCGATGACGAGAAGCTTTTTAATATGAGCCATGGAGATGCTCTTAATAGAAATAATACCGTAAGTGTAGCAACGTCGCGATGGAATACGAGGAGGTTGTCCCCACCCAAAAAAGCCTATCCTTTGTTGCTTTTTTTCGTGGTCATCGGCAGAAAAAAAACAATCCCTCCGAAGGGAGGGATTGTTTTCGGAAGCTTCCGAAAGAAATACTATCGGCGCTTTTTCTTTGTCGCCTTCTTCTTCTTTGCTACCTTCTTGCGCTTTTTAGCTGCCATAGGATATTTAAATGTTTGGTGTTTAAGTTCGACCCGCACGCATTAAAAATATTTATGCAATGCGTTTTTATAATTATTGCACCGAAGTATGCATGGGGCGTGAAATTATGGTGCATGTGTGGATAACTCGCAATCACTCATTTGAAAAATATATGAATGTTTATTCATGTGTTTTTATTTTGATCCGTAGATCGTATGCCGAGTAGGACACAAACAGTAATCCGTAAAAATCAGAAACGAAGGACCCCGCGTGAGCGGGGTACTTCGCGACTTTCTTCGAGAGCCACAGCTTGTGGACACTCACTGCGCAATTGTAAACCACTTTCCTCTCCCTTTCAATCCCCTTACACCCTTGGTACCATGGAGGTAGAAGGACATAATCAATTCTGCGTTGAAACTACGAAGGGCGCAGTGCGGAGGGCGGCGGCACTCACATAAGACTTTCACTTTGGAGCTCGCACCCGTCCTCCGCCGTGTGCCTTTCTCGCGGACAATATTTAACTCC
>Ga0209542_10016966_pt1 | contig 11999 bp, 16 predicted proteins | sample RifCSPhighO2_01_FD_184028 | JGI IMG/M metagenome (GOLD analysis project Ga0209542, IMG submission 184028) | Soil microbial communities from Rifle, Colorado - Rifle CSP2_plank highO2_0.1 (SPAdes) (version 2) | ecosystem: Environmental > Terrestrial > Deep subsurface > Rock core/Sediment ...
AAGCGTCTTTTTCAAGAATAGTATCACCAAGTATCTCGACATCATATTTTACCATGTAATCTCCAAACAAAAACAGTTTTTATAATATATTGGAATTGTTTAATTTTAAAATTTACCTATTTAATAACAAAAATCTACCATTCCCCGCCTTCTTCTTTTATTTGGCGACTTCTTTCAATTTCTCTAATTTCATCCCTAGCACTTCTACAATCTCCGCTATTCCACTCACCTTCAGATAGATATGTAGCCCTATTATAAAGACGGTTAAGATGGTTTCCATTATTATCTAGATGTAAGTCATCATTAGGAACAGACTTCTCTCTAAAACTTGGGGTTGCTTTCGAAGCTACTCGTTTATGGTATTTTTTATTCATGTTGATTTGCAACTTCTTACTATATAGATTTAGATAAATAACGCCTTATAAACATTACTCTTGCGTACCTAAGTTCTAAAATCAGTTCTTCTTTGCTGTAATCTCTAGGCACACACCAGCAGCAACAGTGCTTCCAGCGTCTCTTATTGCAAATCTTGACATATGAGGATTAGCAGCCTGAGTTTCCAAAACAAGGTTTCCAACAGGTCTTATTCTGACTTTAGCAACATCTCCATTCTTCAAAAAGTCTGGGTTTGTAGCTTTAGTTCCATCTGGCGACTGCTTCTCAATTAACTCTACAAATTGACATGGCACTTGTGCTGTGTGAATGTGGAACACTGGTGTATATCCTTTGGCAATAACTGTTGGATGTGAAATTATAGCAACTTGAGCGATAAATTCTTGTACAATTGTAGCAGGTTTAGCCGCATCACAAACTACATCTCCGCGAGCAATATCTTTCTTTCCAACTCCGCGAATATTTATTCCAACATTGTCTCCAGATTCAGCTTGATTCATCTGTTCATGGTGCATTTCAATAGTCTTAACTTCTCCAGAAATTCCAACACCAGAACGACCAGGTAAAATTATAACTTTCTGTCCAACTTTCATTATTCCAGTTTCAATCTTTCCTACTGGAACTGTTCCAATGCCTGTAATTTCATAAACATCTTGCAAAGGCATTCTTAAAGGCAAATCAGTTGGTTTATTAGGCAACTCAAACAAATCTAACTGCTCTCTAACAGTAGGTCCCTTATACCAAGGCATTTTGTCTGACTTTTTAACAACATTATCTCCAAGATAACCAGCAGCAGGAATGAAAGCCATAGTCTCCACTTTGTAACCAGCTTGCTTCAATATAACAGAAACATCAGCCACAACTTTCTTGTAAGCATCCTCTTTCCAATCAACTGTATCCATCTTGTTAACAAGAACTGCAAGTTGTTTAACTCCCATAGTTCTCAAAAGCCATGCATGTTCCTTAGTTTGAGGCTGAACTCCTTCAGCAGCTGCAACTGTCAAGAAAGCAGCATCAGATTGTGAAGCGCCTGTAATCATGTTCTTAATAAAGTCCTTGTGTCCAGGAGCGTCAATTATTGTAACTTCATACTTATTTGTAACTAATTTTTGATAAGATAAATCAATAGTAACCCCTCTTTCTCTTTCCTCCTTGAATTTGTCCATAACGTAAGCGAATTCAAATCCAGCTTTGCCATGTTCTTTAGCAATCACTTTAAGTTTGTCAATTTCTTGCTGAGGGATAGTCCCAGAATCGAACATCAATCTACCAATGGTAGTACTCTTTCCATGGTCTACGTGACCCACGAAAGCGACGTTTATTGTTGGTTTTGTTTTTGCCATGTTAATTCGTTAGTAATCAGTTTTATTTTTGTGCCTATTTAAATCTTGCGTTTTCATAGGATTTATTGCAAGATTTAAACATGTTGACGTCAGTCAACTTTGTTTAAAATTTTCCAAGATGAAAAGTTTATATTGACAATTCGGACAAACTAAATTATTAAAAACTCTCATTTTTCAGTTAATTTATGAATATCCGAAATAACTTAAAGGGATTAGCATTAACCTTAGCTTTAGCAGGCTGTGCAAGCCAACAGGAAAAAGATATTATAAATGAAAATACACCCATAGGAGCTCCAGTTAAAATATTTGCATATAACGGAGACGAAATAGCAGAGCAAACAGTTTTAGTCAACGGTTTTCCAACTGAAGATTACATTTCAAGAAGAGAAGGAAACCTAATAAATATATATCAAACTGTAAAAAAAGTAATAATGCCTCCAAGAGACGAATCTCCAATCTATGCAATAGAAATATTAGAAGTTGATGGAGACAGATATATTCTTAAATAAAAAACCAATTGATTTCACAGATATGTTTAAACATCTAACCAAAAGTCAAAACTTTATCCGATTCCTCAACCATCTTCAATAAATCTTTCATTGTCGAAATAGGGCAAACATCACTTCCTTCTTTTTCTCTTGATTTTAAGCAAGTTCCACAAGCCAATATCTGCCCTTTGTTTTCAAGAAATAAATCAGTCTGTTCCTTTATACTATATTTTTCATCTTTAATATCCTCGATTTCAACTCCTTTGTTTATTAAGAACACTTTTACCCCATGGTCTGCTTTTAATGAAGTATTTCCAAATCTAAAAGCGTTCCAAACAACTTCTGCTTCATTTGTGCTTATTACAATTCCTATTCTCATTTGAATCCCTCTCTCAAGTCAATTTTCATTTTCTCAAACTGCCCCTTTGTGATTTTTCCAGAAGCGTATCTTTTCTTTAAGATTATTAATGAATCTGGCTCATCTTTGTTAGATTGACCAGTATTAATCAAGTTAATGATAAGCCAAATAATAAGCCCCCAGAAAAGCAACATAAAAATAAGTCCAAAACTCATCATTCCATAGCTGCTTATTCCAAAACCGCCCATAACAAAGAGAATAATAATTACAGCAATGAAAATCAATATAAGTGTGTTTTTATCTTTTTTCATGTTTATCAACCTCTTAATTCTCCTTTCATATTATTAAATTGTTTCTTATTTATCCTTCCTTTTACAGCGGTAATCATTATAAATTTTTTATGAATATTGCAATCTATAATATCTCTAAATCTCGCAGTATTCAGCATAGATTTAATTTTATTGCTGGAAAATCTTGGGCAATTGTCAAGTTTTTCTCCAAAGGCAGGATTATATTCTTCAATAAATATTTTTCCACCAATCTTCAAGATGCGCCTTATCTTTGAAAGTATGCTACTTAACTCAGTTAGGTGATGGAGAACATGAACAATCAAAACAGCATCAAAAGTTTCCTTTTTAAATTTCTTATTTATAAATTTAGAATCACAAAGATGACATAGAGCTAATCCTTTAAATGTTCCCTTTCTTAATTTTTCATTTGCCCTATGTATTTTTCCTTTATCCAAATCAACCCCATCAATATGACAATTAAGGGAAGAAATTAAATAAAGAGCCATAACTCCATCACCACACCCAATATCTAGCACTCTTTTTGAATCGCCAATCTCTCTTTTTAAAAACTTCTTCATTAATAAAGAAGGCGCTTTTATTATTGACATATCTGCATCATAACTCTTGAATGAATTTATTTTTCTTTAATCTTTCAGCCAAAACATCTCTTATTATATCAAATGCTTTTATTATTTTAGGAGCTGTAATTTTATAGTATATATTTTTGCCTTTCCTGTCTGATATAACAATTCCCTTGTATTTCATAATTGACAGATGCTGGGAAATATTAGCTTGGCTTAATTTTGTTTTTTCTATTAACTCTGTTACTGATAATTGTTTATCTCTCAGAAGATTTAATATCTCTAATCTTGTAGAATTAGAGAACACTTTGCACATTTCAGCATGCATTTTATATAATTCTTTCATATTAATATATTAGAATAATCTAATATTTAAATACTTTTTGGTAATTAAACATAACTCTCTCTATAATTATTTGAGAACCTCATGATTTAAGCAAGAATATTTAAACCAAAAGCAACAAAGAAATTCATGGAAAAAGAACAAGAGATGATTGTAGAACAAGGAGAGTATAACTTAATTGCAAATACAGACAAAGACTTCAAGATAACTCACCTAATTCTCAAAGCAGAAAACGGCTCAAAACGGGTCTGGAAAGTCGAGGAATTATCAGAAAAGGAAGTTTCTTTTAAGATAGAAAAGTTTGCATAATTAGATTAAATTATATTTATCTTATTAACGGTTTTCATATATTTTGAATTAGATAAATAAAAACCCAAATCAATTATCTTATCTAAATTTATTAGGGCTTCATCTTTAGAGATTATTTTTTCTCTAACCAAAAGCAATAGAATATAAATTAATCCATGAGTCTCTATGCCGTAAGACTCTGCTAAACTATTGGCGCGTCTTTCATCAATGATTGCTATAGATCTAGTATTTTTAGCTAAAGACAAAACTTCCGCGTCTGCTTTGCTCAAACCATTAGCCGATATGATTAATTTCTCAACATTTTTAATAACCAATATCTTATCCTCAATAACTTTAATCACATATTCTATTTCAGGTTCATTTTTAGCTCTCCCAATTTGAACAACCTCATTATAAACTTCAGTCGGAATAAATTTTGCTCCAGGCAATGTTCCAACTTTATAGAGAAGTTTGACTTTTCCCAAATAAATAATTGTTGAAGAGTCAAAAACATAGCTAATTGAGTTTAATTTCATTTAAATGCGGCAAGATCCTTGGAAACTATTTCATCTGAAACCCACTGAATTTTAGCTTCCTTTACTCTTGCAATAAAATCCCAAATGTCAAGTCCGGCAATTTGAGCCCCTTTAGAAATAGTTATTTTACCCTCTGCCAATAATTTCAATGCATACTTCTCGCGCCACTCTTGAAGTGCCAAATAAAGCAACCTTCTTACAGCAGAAGATTTTTCAACATGTTCTTCTTCCATATATTTCTTCAATTCAACTTCCAAATTCTTAGGAATCCTAGTAGATAATGGCACTTCAGTCATATGTATACATTGTATACAAGATTTATAAATCTTGCCTTTCTTTATTTAACACTAATCCTACAAATATCTTTTCTTGTGCACTGTTAAGAATCTTCTAATAAAATAATTTACAAACTTTTCTTCATCTTTTTGCAGAGCTTTATAATAAGATTTTCTTCTCTTTTTTTCTATAATGAGCATAGGATATCCTGCGTGCCACAAAATATAACTTATCAGAAGTCTTCCTATTCTCCCATTACCATCTCCAAACGGATGTATTTTCTCAAATTTGTAATGCATCCTCGCACAAAGCTCAACAGCATTCATTTTGTCAGCACTATTCTTTTCAATAAACGCAATAAGTTCATTCATTGCAATCTCTAAGTCTTGCCAATCGATTGCTCTATAAGACCCAACACTCACAGAATAATCTCTAAATCTCCCAGAAATATCAGGTTTTGTTTCTCCAAATATTCTTTGATGCCATTTTAATAATAATTCTTTTGTCATCTCTTCTTTAGCGCTAATCATCTCCAAAAAGACCTTTGCATGAGCTTCTGTTTCTCTAACATCTCTCATTGACTTACGTGGCGAGATTTTATCGTGTACAATTTCTCGCGTTTCTTCCAAAGTTATCGTAGACCCTTCAATTGCATTAGTATTATATGTAAATGCAATGGCAATCTCTTCAAGTTCTTTCGCCCTTGCGCTTGGAGGAACCTTTGCCCATTCAAGCTGAAATTTATTTTTTATTCTTTCTAATTTACTATAAATATACTGCCTAGCTTCAATCAAGAAATTCTTTTTTATTTCTTCAATATTTATAGGAATTTCAGCGCCCAAATATTTCTCCTTAGTAATTATTTTGCCATTTTCTCTAAAAGACTGCTGTAAATAATAATATTCTTTATTGCTTCTTTTTCTTTTGAATGTTCTCATAATATAATTGCCATTACAAACTACTTAAATCTTACTATTTTAAGATAAAAGTAATGGCATAGATAACTGCAGGGCTTATGTCTTTTTTATTTTGCAGTTATCTATCTGGAAAACTGCGACTATATGGGCTATAAATCGCGCAGTTATCCATAATAAAAATAAAATCCCATTTTGGAGTATTTGTTAATATCAATTAACAATATTTACTAAAACTATGGCTAGTAGCAGACTTCTTACCTAAAGACTCGACAGTCTTTACAGAATGTCTAATCTTCAATTTAGCAATTTCATCTCTAATAAAATTCTCAACACGTTTGCTCATGCTAACTCCATTCTTTTTGCAATGTTGAGAGAAAGCCTTATACACATCTTCATCAATATTAAAAGTCTTTATCATGTTATATAATATTATTTAAAGTTAATAAACTTATCCATCAAGCAAAAAGCAATAAAAGAAAACAAAAAACCACAAAAAAAGTAAAAAATCAAATAAAAAAGCATATTAAATAAAGTTATATAACTTTATTTAATCAAACTGCAGGAAAATATTCAAGAGGGTCTCTCCTCTTTAAATTATAAATATATTCAGCAACATTTCTTGCGCCTGTAATTCCAGTAGATATAACATCCACAACTTTTCCATAACCTCTACCTAATAATGCAACCCTAACAACTGCTCCAGCAACTGTAGTATACACTCCCTTAATTTCAAAACGAGGAGACTTTAAATGTTTTATAGGTTTATCTGGAATTAAAACTTCAACAACGTCAGGACAATTAGCTATCTCATATAATGCATTATTAATCCTTTCATCAAGCGCGCCTTTAAGCTTCACTCTATTACATTCATTTCTATTTCCAGCCATTTTATGTCAATTCCTAAGAAATATCAAATTAATAAACTTTACTATTGCAGAATTATAAAATTCCACTGGTTTCTGCAAACTGGACTAACTTTTCCGTAGACAAGTGCCCTTCCCCATCCAATCCAAAGAATTTTATCTTTCTTAAATTTGAAAAATCTTTTACTCTGTTAAAAGAAATTGCTTCGTCATTAGTTCCATGGAAGATAGTCATGTCCCCATAAAATTTTTTAGAATCATAGGTTGAAGAAATTACATTACCCTCAAGAAGATTATCAAAGTCTTTCTCTTCAAATCTATAAATATTAGGAAAGCCCTCTAAAAGAAATCTTTTAAGATTAATTAAATCTTGTTCCCCGGAATCCCCATGTTTTTTAAAATCTAAAACAGGACACCCTATAACGAATTTTTTATCTTTGGATTCTTTATTACTTGCAATCTCAAGAGCAACACTCCCTCCAAAACTTGTTGCTAAGATAATCAATTTATCACAAGGTATTTTCATTTTTCCTTTAGCGTATATTTCAATCAAATCTTTTTTATTCAATTCTTTTAATAAAGAAGTTATATCTTCCGAAGGACTATTTTTCAAAAATGCACCATCGCTCTCAAAAGTCCCAGAATATCTGGGATAAACTACATGATATCCTTTCAAAGACAAGTCTTCCATCATTTTTTTGGGGCGAGGATATTCAGGAAGCCCTGGTAATATTATAATAGTTTTTCCATTTGATTTTTGAGGAAAAGACGCCTCAAAGAAAATTCCTCCAGCATTAAATTTATACAACATGAATTATGTAAATCTAAGCAATATAAAAGATTTGTGTAAATAGAAAAATCACTGATTCGCAGCCAAGCCCTTTCTATCTCTAATCTTGCGGACAACTTCTTCCTGTAACTCGCGAGGAAGTGATTTAAATTCCTGAGTAATTAAACTTGAAACTCCTCGTCCTTCAGTAGTGCTGCGTAAATCATTGCTCCATCCAATCATTTCAGCAACAGGAATTCTGGCTTTAATGAAAACATCAATTCCTTTCTGGTCAACGTCAATTAAAACTCCGCGCTTAGAAGCAATCAATCCAGTAACTGAACCCATGAAATCAAGAGGCGCTTCAACTAAATGTGTCTGTATCGGTTCAAGTATTGCAGCTCCGCCTTTATTCATTGCTTGGAACATTCCCAATCTAATCGCAGGATAAATCTGTGCAGGTCCTCTATGCATGTGGTCTACGTGAAGTTTAGCATCATGTAAAATAAATTTAGTCTTCATTAACGGCTCGCGAGCCAAAGGCCCGTTATCAATAACTAATCTCCATCCGTCAATTATAGATTCAATAACCTCCGTTAATAAAACTAACCCGCGAGTCTGATCTTGAAATACATTTCCTTTGTAAATATCTCTATAAGAACGAGCTTCATCATTTGAAATTCCCAAATCGGAAAGTTTCTTCCAAATGTCCTCTGGTTTTTTCTTCAAACGTCCCTCTGGAATGCTCCCGCTGTCAATCGCCTCATAAACATTATCTTCAATAGGCATCATTTCAAGGAAAAATATGTTATGCCCGTTAGGCGTTCTACTTTCAATTTCTCCACTGGCTTTATTTATAGTCTCTCTATAAACAATAATAGGATTGCCCATTTTAACTTCAAGTCCTTTTTCAGTCTTTATACGTCCTTCAATAATTTCCAAGTGCAACTCTCCCATTCCAGAAAGCAAATTTTCTCCAGTTTCTTCATTTATTTCAATCTTAACAGAAGGGTCTTCCTTTCCAACTTTGCGCAAGACTTCAATTAATTTAGGCAAATCCTGAGGCTTAGTAACTTCAATAGATTTAGTAATGACGGGCTGGAAAATATGTTTCAATTCTTCAAATGGAGTCTGTTCAGTTAACGTCACCGTTTCTCCAACATCTACATTAAGCCCAGATACAGCAAGAACATTGCCTGCGGGAACTCTCTCTAACTGCTCAGGTTTAATTCCATTATATACCATAACTTGCTGAATTCTAGATTTTTTCTTATTAAGATTACAATAAACATCCATTCCATTTACTAAAGTTCCAGAATACAAACGCCCAGCACAAAGTTCTTTTCCACTTCTAGGATCAATAACAATTCTTGTGACTACAAAAGCTAATTCTCCATTAGGATTACAAGTTAAAAGGTCCTGTCCTAACTTGCTATCTAAATCACCACGCCATATTTTTGGAATCCTATATTTTTGAGATTCCAAAGGATTAGGCAAATGCTTTACAGCCATATCCAAAACAACTTCATGCAAAGGCGCATTCTTCCAAACCCAATCTTTTCTAGCGCTCTCCTCCATATCATAAATTTTAATTATGTCGCTGAAACTAATGTTTCTCTTTTTCATGAATGGAACAGACAACGCCCAGTTCTCACGAGCAGAACCAAAAGCAACACTTCCATCCTCAACATTAACTCTCCATTTTTCAGCTAACTCAGGCTCAGCAATTTGCAAAATTAAATTATTAAACTCAGCAATGACTTTAGCAAACTTTTCCTGCATTTGTTGTGGAGTAACTTTTAACTCTTTAATCAATCTGTCAACTTTATTAATAAAAAGAACCGGCTTAACTCTCTCACGAAGGGCTTGTTTCAATACAGTTTCAGTTTGAGGCATTATTCCTTCAACGGCGCAAATAAGCACGAAAGTTCCATCAATAGCCCTCATGGCCCTAGTTACATTGCCTCCAAAATCAATGTGTCCGGGAGTATCAATTAAGTTAATCAAATATTCCTGTCCATCATAAGAGTGCCCCATAGAAACATTTGCAGCATCAACAGTCATCAATCTCTCTTGTTCATCCTTATGAAGCCATGTGCTCATTCCCTCTTCCAAGTCTCCCGCATTCTTGGAAGCCATCATTCCAGCAGCAGCCAGCAAGTTGTCTGTAAAAGCGGTATTATGTATAATCATTCCTTCTGCAACAAAATTATGATTTTCAGGAATAGTAAAGTCGTAAACAACATTTTCATAACTGTCTTTTTTACTAAAAACGCCGACAAAAGCCAAGTCTTGATGAGGGTTTTTCATTAATTGAATCATTCTTCCATCATTTATTTCAATGTAATCATAATCTTTTTTATTTGAACCACATCCTTTCCAGAATAAATCTGCTTCTTTAGTTCTAGGACAAACAATTCTATCATCTAATTTTATATCTTTTGCTTCAACATACTCAAATCCATCTCTATAAACTAAATACTTATGTTCTGGCGTCGTAGTTATCTCAAATCCATTTCTAAGTTTTATTTTTATGGTATTTCCACCCTTTAATCTCCAAGCATGCTGAATTGGTTTTATCTCAATCTTTGATGTTTCTTTATTTAATGAGATTATTTTTATCTCATTCTTAGGATTGAAAACGGTATAATCCTCGTTTTCAGTATGAATAGAGCCAGTATTCATTGCTTCTTCAAATATATCTTTAGCCGTTTTTATTGAACCATCGGCAAGCATAACGCGAGAATTTCCGCTAATGCACTTTCCATGGTGAATGTGCGCGCTCGTTGCAACATTTCGAATATTCGCTTGATTACTTGTCAAGCGCTCAATCTTGTTTAAGCTTGTTTCTTTTTCAGTCATTTTTATCTTTAGTGTTTTCCAAGTTAGATAAATCGTTTTACAAAAAGAGGTTTTTAAAGACTTCGATTTAACATATTTAGAAATAAATCGAAGGTATTAGAGAATATCAATTCTCTAAGTCTTCGATATGAAATATCGAATGAATCAAAAGTGGTCAAACTTTTGAGAATTCTATTTCAAAAAATTTAATGAGAACCGCCGAGAGTAGATGGTATCAGCAAGTATCTTCCTTCAAATTCTGCAAATGGTTTTTGATTTAAGTGGCTCAAAAAAGTCGTAGCATTTCTGCTTTGATCATAAACTGCTACAACAACTCCTTTAGTTTTAGTTGATGCAAAAGAAGTTACTCGTTTGCCTCTAAGGTCAATTATAGGATTTTTATCCTGATCGTCCACACTTCTCACAAGGTTTATGTAATCTCCATTACGGCATCTATATCGCCTCATATCAAAAACTTCCCCATTATAAGATGCAAAACCCAAGCTTCCTAAAATTCTGACAGGTTCCCCAACTATTTCCTTAGTTTTCATATCTTTAACAGTTATTCTTTCATCATAATAATTTCCATGAGCTAAAAAGACTTTATCTCCTTCAATGTGGTATCTAGCCTGTCTTCCTCCAGAACCATCAAAAGGTGTAAATTTTGCAAAAGACATATCGCTAGTAACAGCATCCACCAAATCTCCGACTTTAGAACGGTCGCCAGAATCATAAGGCATACTTCTTGGTCCTCGAACAAATTTTAATTTTTCGTCATAAACGACTGCCGAAGATGCTGAAGTAAGAGCAACCGCTCCGAATCCAGGCATAAGCATATCAGAAATTTCAGGACTGTCATTTTTTAGTTCAAATATTCCACCATAACTTGCTTCATATATTTTTTTACAATTACCTCTTTCCAAAGGAACTAAACTCCTTATCGATGAAAAGTCCCTAAATCTCACATCATCTACATAAGACGCAACACTTCCTCTTAATCCAGAAGAATCTAAAAACCTACTTGGAAATGTTTCTATTTTGTGAAAATCTTCTATAAAAGTTATTTGATGTACTTGACCGCTATTTAATCCCAAACATGTTATAGGCCAATCGACAAGGGCAACCATAGGCCTCTCAAAATACTCTGCTTTGGCTTCAGGCGAAAGCCGAACTCTTTCAGATTTCCATAATGGAGGCGTTAATTTTCCTCTGGAAATATCAAATAGGTAAACTGCATTTTCCCCTCCAAAACGACCTGTTTCTTGAAAAATGTCTTTTAAGAGTGCAACCCTTTCTACCATCATATCTTTCATTCTAAAACACTTTTAAATAATAGGGTAATGCAAAATATACTTTCAAAATTCTATTTTTTAGATGTTTTTGTTTGTATTAATAAAAGTATATATAGTCAAGGACACTGAAAATTGAGCATTTGTGCCTTGACTATTTAGGGAAAGACATGCAATTTTGCTCAATTATTTATGTCTTTAACTATAATTCCTTTGATAAAACATCACCCATTTTTAAAAATTAAATTTGATATATATAATAGACAACATGTAAATTTATAAGTAATAATTATTTTGAGGAAGTATGAGCGCAAATGACCCAGATGCTTATAGAAGTTTATTATATATTTCATCCTTTTGTGCAGACATAGATTTAAATGGAAATAGGAAGGAGTCTTTTGGAGTTTCAGTTAGAGATAATGGA
>Ga0209542_10016970_pt1 | contig 11997 bp, 10 predicted proteins | sample RifCSPhighO2_01_FD_184028 | JGI IMG/M metagenome (GOLD analysis project Ga0209542, IMG submission 184028) | Soil microbial communities from Rifle, Colorado - Rifle CSP2_plank highO2_0.1 (SPAdes) (version 2) | ecosystem: Environmental > Terrestrial > Deep subsurface > Rock core/Sediment ...
TCCCCTTTTAAAAATAGTTTAATAAAGTCTGAAGATAGTTTAAAATCAATACGTATCTCTTCTGGTGATGGTAAAACTACTGGTTTTGCTCATAGTGATAACTTTATATTATTTACAGATAAAGAATATTCTTATCCCAAATCATTACAAAAAATTATGGAAACTGCTGAATCTTCTAGAAGCAATATTGCAAAAGAATGGTTAGGTCAAGAGTTAGTTAAAGGGCAAGAGAAAACTACCATAAGTTTAAGTAATTCCCTAGTTGGAAATAGAGCTGGTACAATTGATAATAAAAATAAAGAATTCAAAATTTTTCTTGATTTGAATCCAAATAATATAAATAACGATTTGGGACCTCTTTTAAAACATGAAATAACCCATGCTATTTTTGATACAAAATTCTCATCTGCTGATGGGAAAGAATTAGCTCGATGGGTACATGAAGGAATAGCATCAAGGTATGATCCACAATCATATATTGAAACTAGAAATAATATTTTAAAAGGATGGGCGCAAGGCACCACAGAATGGCCAAGATACCAAGATACAATTATTTCAAAAAATATTAAATCAGGATCAACTAATGAATATTCTATATCAACATCTACTGTTGATTATTTATTAACACGAAATTCAAACAAACAAAATCTTATAAATGCTGCAGATTATGCACGAGATAATGGATGGGATTCGGCATTACAGAAATATTATAATATACCAAATACAGGACAACTTGAGAGAGAATGGAGATTATATATAATAGAAAATTATGGCGGTAAACAAATGGATCCTAATTTTTAAAATAATATAAATAAGGAAAAAAATTATCTTTTATTGCAGCGCTTCCAATTCCCCGGTAAAATCAGTCAATACAGCGTTGAATTTTATTTTTTTATGCTTGCAGTATTCTCTTGCCAATATGAATAAAATGCAGCCAATAGATTTTTTTGATTTGTTATTGCATGGAATTATTTTTGTTATATCATTAGTATAATTATTTGTATCACAAAGTGATAAAACAGGTTTTTTTAATTTTGCAGAATCATGCAGTGCATTTTTATCAAGCCATGGATCACAAATAATTGTCAATTCAGCCTCGAAAAAATCAGTTAGTTTAAGGTTTGTTGTTATACCTGGGGGATATTTTTTTGTGAATGTTCTAATACTTGTTATCTCCTCAAATTTTTTTGCTGCCTGCCAGCCAGCTTCTCTTTTGCATACAAGATAAATGTTTTTTACTTCATAGTTATTCACAAAACTTATAGCTTCTCTTAATCTCTCATCAATCAATGCAGTGTTTATAACTGCTAATCCATCTGCTCTTCTCTTGTAAACAAATTTTCTCATATTTGGTGTTATAACTTTTGTTCCTAAATGAACTGCACATTTTATATAATCTTCAAGAGGAATAAGGGTTTCTTTTTTTCCATCAACATTCTTTTTTTCTGCTTCTATTTCTTCTTTAGTTATAAGTTTTGATGCTCTTTCTATTTCTTCGTCGGTGACATCTTTTACCTTCTCTCTTTTCTTTGTAAAGCCTTCCTCTTGCTCATCAGTATAACTAGAATTTTTATTCTTTAATTCTTCAGCTAAAGTTTGCTTTGATTTTTTATCCATTAGATTTTATTGAAAAGTTTATTTATAAAGGTTTTGGATAATTTGGCTTTGCGTGAGTTTTAATTACATCTAGTAAAGTAAGATAATCTTCTAAAGTTGTGTAAGATTATTCGTGCGGTTATCTGCACGAATCTAGCAGTATAATTTATCTTTCTTATATCTCCATATACTCTCTTAAAAGAGGAATTAAAACTCTCTGAATGAGATCTCTGATGATATTCTTTTAACCATATGTAAATATCTAAAAAGAATTCTAGATACATATATTTCCAAGAATCATCTCCATTAATATTGTTAATGGATTTTGGATAAATGTAAGGAGTCATAAATAAATCTTCAATAAGTTTTGTAAGCTCTCTGTCATTAAATCCAGAATCTAATCTAATGCTATCTCCAAAGACTTCTTTTATTAACTCTTTCATAACTTCACATTCTCCTCTTCCTGTTATATCAAAAGCCTGAACAATCTCTCTCGAATCAACGATTGAAGTCATGTAAGTTCCACTTTTTTTATTTGATTCGTAATTCTGCTTTCTTGTTCTTTCTATTCCAGATCCATCTCCTGAGAGTATACCATCAGATTCTCTGATTGTTAAAAATATCTCATAAAGTATCATTGCAACTTCTGGTCTTGAATAAGCATCTCCCAATACCCAATCATCAATCTTTTCATGGACACCGATATATGGACCTAGAATTTCTGTCCATCCTTCTGATTCTCTTTCAGAACTTCCAATGAATTCAGAAAGTAATATGGCTTTAGCGAGATCTCTAGGATTTGTAGCATTGCTTCTAAACTTTGGACAATACGATTCATTAACTCTATTTCTAATAAAATCTAAAGATTCTTTTACTTGTTTAATCTGAGAGAGATTGTAAGCAGGCCAATTAATCTCTCTTTGCTCTTGAGCCTCATAAATTTCTTTCTTGAATTCTGGATTTCTTGTTGATTTTACAAGCCTCCTAAACTGTTGATTTGGCAATCTCATATCAACAAGTAGTGACTACCTAAATTAAACTTTATTATACTCGATATATTAATAAACAACTACCAATATATTTATATATTGTAGTGACTACTAATAATATGATGTTTATTAGATCTAAAAGGAAGGGCAATAGAACTTACTATTGGATAGTTGAGTCAATAAGGATTAAAGATAAAGTCATTCAGAAACCATTAAGATATATAGGTTCAGCAGAAAGTTTGCTAGAAAAATTAGAACTTCTTGATAGGTTACTTAGTGAGAAATAGTAATCTCACGCAAAGCCTCAAAAAACGAAAGCTTTATAAATGCCAAGAATGATAACAGTTTGTAAAATGTTATTAATATTAACTGGTATGATTGCCTTAAATTACTTTATGGTAAGATGTAGTAGAGTTTAAATTGTTACTATATTTTCATAATAATTCTAAATAAATTCAAAAGCAAGATTGGAGGATTTGTATGTATATTAAATCCAGTTTATCCTGCTGGCGGATGCGGCTATCTAGTTTATAATTAGGTTATGCAAGTTTCTGTGGCAACACAGGGCGAACTGTTCAGTAACACGTAGTTAACCTACCCTTAGGTCAGGAATAATCTCGGGAAACTGAGAATAAATCCTGATAGGAAATTTTCTCTGGAATGAAAAATTTCTCAAATTCGGGCCTAAGGATGGGACTGCGGCTGATTAGGTAGTTGTTGGTGTAATTGACTAACAAGCCGATGATCAGTAAGGGCTCTTAGCGGAGAGGCCCTGAGAGGGAATCTGAGACAATATTCCCCTCCCTACGGGGCGCAGCAGCCGAGGAAATTTTACAATGCACGAAAGTGTGATCGAGTAAACTAGAGTGTTTCTCCTTGAGAAACTTTTATTTGCTGTAAAAATGCAGATGAATAAGGACTGGGCAAGACCGGTGCCAGCCGCCGCGGTAATACCGGCGGTCCAAGTCGCATCCACAATTATTGGGTCTAAAACATTCGTAGCTTGTTAGATAAGTTTCTTGTGAAATCTCATATCTCAAGTATGAGGCGTGCAAGGAGTACTGTCTAACTAGAGACCGGAAGACGCAAAGAGTACGATTGAGGTAGCGGTAAAATGTGTTAATCTCAATCGGACTAACAATGGCGAAGGCACTTTGCGAGTACGGATCTGACAGTGAGGGATGAAGGCTAGGGGCGCAAAAGGGATTAGATACCCCTGTAGTCCTAGCAGTAAACACTGCTCACTAAACATTAGTACCTCCTCGAGAGGTATTAGTGCTGTAGGGAAGCCGAAGAGTGAGCTACCTGGGAAGTATAGTCGCAAGACCGAAACTTAAAGGAATTGGCGGGGAGGCACTACAACGGGTGACGCGTGCGGTTTAATCAGAGTCTACACCGTGAATCTTACCAGGAGCGACAGCAGAATGAAGGTCAGTCTAAAGGGCTTACCTGACACGCTGAGAGGAGTTGCATGGCCGACATAAGCCTGTGTCGTGAGATGACTTGTTAAATCAAGTAACAGGCGAGACCCTTGTGTTTAATTTCTACGTTAAGAGCACATTAGACAGACTGCCTTGGTAACAAGGAGGAAGGTGGGGGCGATGTTAGGTGAGTACAGCCCGAATCCCCTGGGCAACACGCGCGCGGCAATGTCATATTCAATGAGATGCGACTCTGAAAAGAGAAGCTAATCTCCTAAAATATGGCTTAGTTCAGATTGAGGTTTGTAACCCAACCTCATGACGCTGGAATCCGTAGTAATCGTTTGTTATCAGCGAACGGTGAATATGTCACGGCCTCTTGCACACACTGCCCGTCAAACCAACCGAGTTATGTTTTGGCGAGGTCCTTCGGGAACGAACCTCAATATGACAAGGTAGGTTAAGTCGTCACAAGGTATCTGTAGGGGAACCTGCAGAGGGATCACCTCCTATATATTTATTTTATTTATTAAAATAGTAATGATGAAATTCTACTACACCAGTTAATAAATTAAAAAACACAAAATGATAAGAGATTACAGAATAACTACCGACGGACAAAAATACTTACTATGTTCAGAATATGAAATAGGAAGAAAAGTTTGATATAACAAAATAATATTTTGGGCCCATAGTCCAATGGTAGAACGCCTCGTTTGCAACGAGAAAATCCGTGTTCGATTCACGGTGGGTCCATGTTTCATTATTTGAAACAAAAAAATTAAAATAAACAAAGAAAATGGAAAACAAATACAGAATGGAAATAGGATATAGCCCTAAAACAATGGTAGAAATTTACCAAAGTCTAGAAGGATTATATAGAGGTTCAGTTTTTGAAGAGATTGGTAGAGAATTATCATTGAAATTAAGAAGAGATAAACCTGGCAAATATCCATCAAAGCAAAGATTAGAAGAATCATTAATAAGATTATTAAATTAATCACAAATCATATTCAACAAATCAAGTTGAAATGCGTCGAGAAATCGGCCATTCACGAATGAAGTTCAGAAGCGAAATAACTTTTGGATGGAGTGGAGAACTCATGTTCAATGATACAGGAAATAGAGAATCTTAGTCTAGACTTAGTCTAGAAAAAAATAATTAAGAATATACTCCATTATTACTGTTAGACGGATAGCTTGGTTTAAGCTGTGAAGAAGGACGTGGCAAGCTGCGATAAGCCTAAGGGATCTGCACGCAAGATTTGATCTTAGGATTTCCGAATGCGAAAACGTGTAAAGTCTGAGAAGACAATATACGCCGGGAATTGAAACATCTTAGTACCGGCAGGAGAAGAAAATAAATTAATGATACCCCTATTAGCAGCGAGCGAAAAGGGCAAAGGGCAAACTGAATCTGCTTTTGAAAAGAAGCAAGAGATGTGGTGGGTTATCGATTCTAAGTTAATTTAATTGAAGTTTTCTGGAATGAAATGCCTCAGAGAGTGAGAGCCTCGTAAATAAAATTAATATGAATACACCTAAAAGAGTAGTATATCCCAGATTGGATGTATGAATATAGCAGAATTAACTGCTAACCCTAAATATGAGCTTAAGTCCGATAGAGAAATAGTACCGCGAGGGAAAGCTGAAAAGTACTCTTAAAAGAGAGTTAAAAGACTTGAAATCTAACAGTTACAGTTTGTTACTGCCTCAATTTATTGGGGTTGTAACGTACGTCTTGAAAAACGGGCCAGGGAGTTTAGTTAAGTGGCGAGGTTAACAATTTGGAAGCCGAAGCGAAAGCAAGTATGAAAATGCGTTTAGTCACTTGAGTAAGACTTGAAGCCAGATGATCTAATTGTGAGCAAGGTGAAGTTTTCCGAAAGGAAAATGGAGGCCTGAACCATTGTTGTGTGCATGCACTAGGATGACTTGCGATTAGGGGTGAAAAGCCTATCTAATCTGGCAATGGCTAGTTCCTGTTGAAATATGCCTACGTATAGTCTCATTAAAATATTCTCACACGGTGTAAAGTACGGATAGGTCGTGCAGAGCGCTTTTGCTACGGCGAACTTTCCAACTCGGAAATTGTGTGATTTTTATAATGGGAAACAGGGGCAGCGCGTAAGGTGCTGTTCCGAAACCCGAACAAGGGAGACTGCGGTTAAGGTCCCAAAATGTATGTTAAGTGTATCAAAGGGAGTCTTAAACCTGAGACAGTGGGGAGGTAGACATAGAAGCCGTCACCCTTTAAAGAAAGCGTAACAGCTCACCCATTGAGGTTTGAGGCCCTGAAAATGGACGGGGCTAAACATAATACCGATACCGCAGACATACTCATGATTGAGTATTGTGGTAAACAGGCGTCTTTTCTGCACAGAAGCTTTTTCGAAAGAAAGAGTGGAGCGGGAAGGAATGAGAATCCTGGCAGGAGTAAGAACGAATTTTGCTGAGAACCGCAAAATATCGTAAGGGTAAGGTTTCCTTGGCAATATCAATTAACCAAGGGTTAGTCGGCACCTAAGTTGTCTCTTAACTGAAGACGACGATGGAATACAGATTAATATTTCTGTACTGTAAATGTTCGCCTGAAGTTCAGTTATATTTCAGGATAGGTGTGTTTTCGAAAGAAAGTTTGTATGAAGAAAAGTGGGGAGGGTAATCCTTAGATCCATTAGAATTCATGCAGTGAAAATCATCGATTCCAGGAGTCAGTGAAAAAATTGACACTTAGAATATTTATAGCCGTACCCAGAATTGGCACTGATGCCCTAGCTGAGAAGGCTAAGATATGAAAGATCAATCTAGTTAAGGGAAATCGGCAACATTGGCCCTTTAGCTTAGGTAGAAGGGGTGTCTATTTTTGTGTTTTTAGAAATGGAAATGCATTTGTAGATCTCAGTAACAAGGATGGTTCGACTGTTTATCAAAAACATAGCCGATTGCTAATCTGAAAAGACTTGTATAATCGGTGAATTCTGCCCAGTGGTGGTGTCTAAAACTGTGTTCCAACGCAGCTAAGGCCCATCAAACGGCGGGCCTAATTCTTGAGGCTCTTAAGGTTGGTTACACTGCCTTACGTCAATAATAAAAATTATTGACGCTGTGTGGCCTTTGGAATAGAATCATTTTAAACCTAACAATTACACAGAAAATTTGGCTATATGCTGGAACATCTGGGAATCCCAAACTACGAAGAATAAATTTAATTAGTTATTTTTCGTAAAAATGTTATGGGTGATGCAGACAATCAGCAGGAAAGGCTAGATGCTTTATGGATTTCTGGATTTACTGATGGAGAAGGATGTTTTCATATATCTATCAATAAATTATCAGATATGAAATTAGGATGGCAAGTTCTTCCTGAATTCAGAATTGTTCAACATGAAAGAGATGAAGTTGTTCTTTACAAAATTAAAGGTTATTTTGGTTTTGGAGATGTAAAAATTAATAGAACAAATCATCATGGAACAAGAAAAGAGTTCAGAGTTAGAGGTTTGGAAAATCTTAATAGAATAATAAAATTCTTTGAATCTTATCCTTTAAAAACTTTGAAAAGAAAAGATTTTGAAATTTTCAAAAAAGTTATTCATTTAATGAATAATAAAGAACATCTAACAAAAGAAGGATTAAACAAAATAGCTAAATTAATTTCGGAAATGAATAGAAAACCACAGTTAAAGTATTTAGAATCCTCAGAGACTTTACGCCAAACATTATAATATAATAATGAAGATATAGTCCGAACTTTATGGCGACATAAAGAGTTGAAACTTTTTGTTTCAGAATAACACTATTGAGCGTAATACCTTGTCGTCTGAATGGCGACTTGCATGAATGAATCAACGAAATTGTCACTGTCCCTAACTAGAGTCTTCTGAAATTATTGCCTGGTGAAGAGACCAGGGACACCAAACGGGAAGCTAAGACCTTGTGGACCTTTACTGCAACTTGTTGTTGCAAATTTATGATTGGTACATAGAATAAGTAGGAGAATACGCGCAGTTTCGGCGAGGCGGCTCACAATATGTAATACTACTTACTTTTTGTAGATTTGCTAACTTTTAAAAAAAGGACAGCAGCAGGCGGGCAGTTTGCCTGGGGCGGGACCCCTCTGAAAAGATATCGGAGGGACCCAAAGACAAGCTCATCTACGTCGGAAATGTAGAGTTGAGTGTAAGGGCAAAAGCTTGTCTAACTGTTTTTCAAACAACACGAAAAGCAGAATTGAAAGATGGGCCTAGCGAACCATTGAAGATTTTTAATGGGTCTCAATTGTGATAGAAAAGGTACCCCAAGGATAACTGGGTTGTCTCGCCCGATAGTTCATATTGACGGCGAGGCTTGCTACACCGCTGTCGGCTCTTCCTATCCTGGTCGTGCACAAGCGGCCAAGGGTGCTGGAGTTCACATATTAAAAGGAATCGTTAGCTGGGTTAAGATCGTCGTGAGACAGATTGTATGATATCTATTTGGTGTGTCGTTATCTGAGTGGAACGATCCCGTAGTACGAGAGGAACCGGGGTTGGAAGCCTCTGGTGTAACAATTGTTATGAAGCAGGTTGTGCAGCTACGCTTTATATGGATAAGTGCTGAAAGCATCTAAGCACGAAGCCATCCGCAAAACGAGATAACTAAGGCCGCGAAAGAAGATCGCGTTGATAGAGTTGATGTGTAAGTTTCAAGGCAACGAGAAATTCAGCATGCAACTACTAAAAGCCTCACTTGTATATTCGATAATTAGATTCTCTATTTCCTGTATTTTGATATTGTGATTTGTTGAAATCAATTTTAGATAAATAAAGATTATAAAATGGACAGCGAAGAATTCAAATTGTTAACAAGAAGATATTCTCCAAAACCTTGGAGTATGAGTATGATAGAATTAAGTGATACTATCATTCAATGTGAAGAAGCTATTGATATTTTTAGTGATCCTTCTAATCCTATGAGAGAAGCTGAAAGAGAATCTTATAAATCTGCTCTTGAAGGCAGATTAAATAATCTTTATAGTGAATTGTATAATAGATAAAAAATTATATTCTAAATAAAATTTATTTTTATATTATCTATATCCTTAAATAACTCTTAGCAATTATTTCTTTGAGGTAGACGAAAAGGTGAATGCAAAGTCCTATAGACTTTTTTATTAGGATTTTGAGGTGATTAAAAGGAGTTGCCTTCCTTGTTTGCCTCACTTTTTTTAAGGAGGTCTTGCCCACTTTGGCACTTTCCTAACTACTGTAAAAACCAAAAAGTTTAATAATAAGATTTTTATTATAATTCTGAGTGGGGTAGTCAACTTACGGAGATTAGCTATTGAGTTAGCAAGTTTTCTGATATTAATGAAAGCTTATTTCTGAGGAAGGTCCGCCCATCTCTATAAATTTTATATTTATAGAATTTAGACATACTAAATAATCACCATCGAAAGATGATTGTCGAAAGGCAAAGCTCTGCTACAGAAACGCCACAGCCAATTTGGAGCAATGAACATTTGTTGGAAGCTACGATGAATTGGATTTGATGAAACGAGCAACTTGATTGATGCAAGAGATTTAACATCTCGCATAGTTGAATGTTGACATAATTCATTCCTAAATTTTTAGGAGAATTAACAGAAGGTGGCCTATTCCCCACTTTTATTTTTTGTTTATATTGGTACATCAAGCATAACTGCTTTATAAGTTTCTCTTGCATGAGATTGTGTGGGTTTACCATATTTATTTTGCAAAAAAGAATCTATATTATCATAAATTTCTGCTGCATTTCTTAGATCTCCTGGTAAAGAAACTCTCTCTAATGAACTAATACCCTCAAACCTTTCAACAAGTAAAATTCCATTTTCTCTTCTACTTTCTGTTATCATTATTTCCCCATAATGTTTTTTTGTTTTCCAATATAGAATAAAACCTGTATCTTTATCTAATCTTGATTGTTCTAATTCTACTTTTTTCTCTTTTGACTTTAATTCTTTTTGTAAATCATAACCTAAATCTCTTACAAACCCTTCAATTCCTTCGGCATTTGCAGATAATTTCCATAATCCTTCCATATATTATATTTCTTTTTTATCTTTAAAAGAATTTGTATAATCTATAATAAACAAATTCAACATTAGATTTAAATAACTTTAATTCTGCATATATTATATAAGAGGGAGTAGCTCAGTGGGAGAGCAATACGCTGAAGACGTATGTGTCGCGTGTTCGATTCACGCCTTCCTCATCTTATAATTTTAAATAGTTCATTGCTCTATTATATTTATAAGGATTTGAGAATCCAATTTTATCCATCCACTTTTTTAAATTTTCTCTTCCGTATAATCCTATTCTATAAGGCTTCAATCCTACTGGTTTATTCCTTTTTCCTTCTCTTAAAGTGACTCTAAAACTCATTACTTCTAGAATATCTTTTAATTGATTAGCTAAAATTATACTTGTGGTAGTTATTTCTATTGAAGGATATTTTTTAATCCCTGGTTTTTTAGAAACAAATACAGATCCATCAGTATCTGCAATTCCCCTAATTGTATTTTTTACTAATTTTATATTTTTGTATATAATTTCTGGAATTTTAACTTTTTGTCCTTTGCCTTTTCCATGAGGAATTTTTAGATCATTAATTAAAAAATTACAAATTTCTTTCGAATTAAACACCATCCTTAAACCTCTGAATCTAAATTTAGCCTTTACTTCTTTTTTCCATTCTTGAAGTATTAATTTTTTTAATTTTTCAAAATATTCTTTGTCATTTATTGGACTACCAACTATGCCTATTTGATATTTATTATTTTTGCAATAAATATAACCATCTCCAATTATCACTCCAACTAATTCTGCAATTCCTGGTGTTATTTTCAATTCGTTTTTATTTTCTCAATTTCCACTCTAAGGAAATCTCCCTCCTTTATATTTAACAGTTTTATTATTTCTGCAGGGATATTAATAGCTAAACTTGTCCCAGATTTTTTTACGCTTTTAACAAATTTTTCTTTCATAATATATTATAAGATATTATCTTATATAAATGTTTCTATTTCTACAAAAATTAAATTATTTATTATCAAAAACTTTAAATCTCTTGATTTCTTATGATTATTTATGCCAATTAAAAGATTAGATGATATTGAAAGAGAAAAAGACAGGGAAAGAAGAGAAAAAATGAAAAGAGATATAAGCGAAGATATTAATGATGTTATTGGAAATGTTTTTGGAAAGCCAAAAACAGTCAGAAAAAGAGGCGTAGTTGATTTTCTTTTTTTACTGTTGAAAATATTTGGAGTTTTAATATTGATTATGATTGTTATTAATTTAATATTAGGGAATATCTGGCTTTTGAAATTTTTTATAAAAGAGTTTTTTATTGGATAATATTATCATTAAACAATTTCAGATTCTTTCTTTGATTTAATTCTTCTTTTTTTCTTCAATATTCTGTGCCATTTTAAAGAATTTTTTTGATGATCTTAGTATTTTTGAATGAGCTTTAACTCTTTTTGAAAGAGGAATTCCTATTATAGGCGTTTCAATTACTATTACACTCTTTGCATATGACCCTCTTTTGGTCTTTTTATTTAATATTATCTCTTTTGAAGCTAATAGTTCATCAATCGAACCATCATTTATATCAGAAACTATGCCTTCAATAATTTTTTGATTAAAACTTGTTTTTCCTTTTCTATAAAATTTAAAACCACTTTTTTTCAAAATAGAAACCACTTTTTTTGCTATTGGATCTTTATGCCCTAATCTTCCCTGTGAATAGATATAAACTCCAGTACTGCTTTTGTCCTCATGAAAATCAAGTACAAGAACAGGTTTGTAATCTTTCACAGTTCTTATTACAAAAGAAGTTATTGCTTCTGTTTCATTACATGAAGGTTTTTCTTTTCTTGGTTTTTTTCTGTTTTTTAAATCTATTAATAAGTGTTCAGAATCCCCTACACTTATTGTTTCCATTTTTTTAGAACTATTTTTTCTATTCGG
>Ga0209542_10016971_pt1 | contig 11997 bp, 15 predicted proteins | sample RifCSPhighO2_01_FD_184028 | JGI IMG/M metagenome (GOLD analysis project Ga0209542, IMG submission 184028) | Soil microbial communities from Rifle, Colorado - Rifle CSP2_plank highO2_0.1 (SPAdes) (version 2) | ecosystem: Environmental > Terrestrial > Deep subsurface > Rock core/Sediment ...
TGTAAAGGAGGTTTATGAGAATGTTGAATAAAAATAGAAAAGGAGTAAGCGAAGTAGTTGCTAATGTCCTCATAGTTCTTCTGGTTATAGTCGGGATTGCTGTTATTTGGTCGGTTGTAAAACCTACTGTTGACAGAGGTGCTGCTGGTATAAAGACAGGAAGTGAATGTTTATCGATTTCGTTGGAGCCGGTGAGCTGTGTGGCAGTACCTACGACTACTGCTTGTGGTACATTTGTTAATTCACCATCAGTTTGTACTGAGGTTGGATGTTTATATACTGCAGCTGTAGTTAGTCCTGCTACTCCAGCTACTTGTATGGGTACAGTATCTTCAAATGTTAAATTAGTTACAATTAAAAGAAACACTGGGTCTGGAACATTTGATAGCGCTGTGTTAGTTTTCGGTGATGGAACTAGTAGTGCGAGCGTTCCTGCAGCAGTTACTTCGACTAGTCTTGGTGAGCTTTCTACAACTACGTTGTATAAGGTTATGTCTCCTAGTGTAGCTTTGTCTACTTTAACTCCTAAGACAGTTAATGTTGCTGCAAGAATTGAGGGTCAATTATGTCCTCCTCTTTCTGTGCCTGTTAATTGCGTATAATTGCAATTTAGATTAAATTTGTTTTTTTTCTTTTTTTTAGATTTTGAGTGGTTGGGAGACTGGATGTTTGTTTAATCTTTTTAAGGATATGATGTTGTTTAAAGTTTTCCTTCTTTCAAGGAAAACTTTTATTTGTTTAGTGATTGGAGCAGTCTTTGTTTAAAAGGGCTTGTAGTGCGCTACAAACCTTTATAAAGGCTTGAAATTTACATATTTATGCAAGAAATCATTGAAAGTGTCGCAATAACCGAATTTAAGTCTTCAGGGATTTTGAGAGAAGAATATCTCAATAAAATAGAGCCTTGGCTTTCTCGCCCAGAGATAATAATAATTAAGGGGATAAGGAGGTGTGGCAAGTCTACAATTCTAAGGCAAATTGCAACAAGAGCAAAAAAGAAGTCAGTTTACATAAATTTTGATGATTATAGGTTTCTAAAACATTTAGATATCTCTCTTCTTGAAGAAGTTTTAAAAAAATTTAAAGACTATGATTATTATTTCTTTGATGAAATACAAAAAATAAAGGGGTTTGAGAGTTGGTTAAGGACATATTATGATATACAAGCCCATAAAAAATTTATAATTAGCGGTTCAAATATATCCTTATTCTCGCCGTCTTTGGCAACGGTTCTCACTGGCAGGAATATTACTTTTGAGATTTTTCCATTTAGCTACTCTGAAATAAGCGCAAAGAATATTGTAAATTTTGAAGATTATTTATTATATGGCGGTTTTCCAGAAGTTGTTCTTGAAAAAGACATTGAGAAAAAGAAGCAGTTATTATTACAGTATTTCAATGATATCTTATTAAGGGATGTATTTGAAAGATATTCAATTGTGGCAACGCAACAGTTTAAGGCTCTTGCGCAATATATTTTATCAAATACTGGCTTAAAGATAAGTTCAAACAAACTGGCAAAAGAATTGGGCATAAATCCTCGTTCTGCAGAAAATTATCTATCTTACTTAATAGATTCTTATCTTATTTTTGAAGCGCCATTTTTTTCATATTCGGCTAAAACAAAATATATCATGGGAAGGGCATCAAAGTATTATGCTATTGATAATGGGCTGACTAATGTTTTGTCTCAAAGAGTTAGCAAAGGTCATTTATTTGAAGCATTGGTTGCGCAAAAATTAAGGAGAAATAATAAAGAACAGTTATATTACTGGAGTGGAAAAAATGAAGTGGACTTTATTTACAATGAAAAAGCAATAAATGTTGTTTCTTCTGAAAATGCGCCTCAAAGAGAGTATAAGGGGTTAAAGGAACTGCAGTTGGAAAATAAACATATCAAGGAGTTTATGCTTGTAACTAAAATGTCAAAGAATGATGGTGAATTCAGAAATATTCCAATTGAAGAATTTTTAATAAGTGGCTGAATTACTTTTTATCTACTCTGGGAAAACCATGTCTTTCTCCCCAGTTGAATGGGTCTTTTCTCCATTCTTCAAGCATTTCTACTTGTTCACTAAGGATGTAATTTTCATCTCGGGCTGTTTCTATTAACATCGCGTAAGTTAATAGTGCTTGTAATTTGCATGGGGGATTTAAATTGTTAAATAATTCAGCTGTTCCGTTTAATTCATAATTGAATATAGATATGCAATGTCTGCAATCTCCCTTTGCATCTCTTATGGCTTGAACTGCCTTTATAGAACTGCCTCCTGTTGAGACTAAGTCTTCAATTAGAAGCACTTGACGACCGTTTAAATCGCTTTCAGGGTCAATTCCTTCTATTTGGTTTCTTAGTCCGTGGTCTTTTGGTTTGTCTCTGACGTAGACAAAATCCGATTCTAATCTATCTGCTAAGGTCGTTCCCCAAGGGATTCCTGCTGTTGACGTTCCGGCTATTACCATTCTAGAACTATCTTTAATATTATATCTTACAAAATCTTCAAGAGCATCTTCCACTAGTCTTCTGTTTGATGGACTAAATAAAAACATTCTATTATCATTATAGATTGGCATTCTATAGTCCGAAGCCCATGTGAAAGGATTTTTAGGATTTAACTTAATAGCTCCAATATTTAGTCCTGCTTTTGCAATTTCTCTTGCGTAATCCATCACTTTCTTACTGAAGTTGATTATTAAAAGATTATTGTGGTTTATTTTAACTTCAAGCATTATTTATAAACGCGTTAATATTGTTTATAATATGGTGATTGCTGGAATTAAAAGCCTTGAGAAAAGAGGGGTTAGTTCTATTTTGACTTTGGCGTTTATAATTCTTGGAACTATTATTGGGGTTGTTTTACTTTGGGTTTTTGTTAATAAGAGTATCTCAAGAGGCGGAGAGGTTATTGATCCTGATTGTTTTACTTTAAATCTTGAGATGGTTGAATGTAATATTAATAGTTATTGCAGTTATGCTTCTGGAACTGGAGTATATGAGGCGCAAATGTTGGTTAAAAGAAATGTGGGGCAGGGAAATGTAACTGGTTTGAGATTTGTATTTGAAAATTCTTTCGGAATAAAGAAAGCTTATGACGAAATTTTGAGCGGTCCAGATTTGCATCTTGGAGAATTAGAGAGTTTGAGATTTGAGCAACCACGCATTGTTAGAGTTGCAGGGTATCAAGCAAATGTAAAAGTTGCTGCTTTGATAGGGGAGAAGAAAGATGTTTGTCCTATTGCTTCATTGCCACAGAAATGCGATTCTATTGGTCGTGAGTTTCCTTCGGGAGCGCACCCTAATCTAGCTGGTCCTAGTAGTTATTGTTGTCAACATCCTAATGACCCTAATTATTGTTATGATGGAACAACTCAGGGATATGGTATCAATGCTCAAACAGGTCAATTAGAAAATGGTTATCCTCCTGGATTCCAATATAAAACTTTGTGCTGCATTAATAGGCCAGTCCGACCGTAGAATTCTGATGTTTAGTTTTAATTATTAATCACTAATGGCAGAAAATTAACGATATATTCTTATATTCCCATTTTAAATAACTAAAATGAAAAATTATTCTGACAGAAATAGAGATGTTGATGATTTAAGTCGCAAGTTAACTTATTTTTATTCTCACGATATTGCTAAATTGCATTATAAGGGACTTTCTGATAAAGATATTGTTGAATGGAGAGTATTGGATGTAAAATATAAAGTTCCTTTTGATGTTGCTGAAAAAGCCGTTGAAAGAGCAAGACATACAAAAAGATTTATGGGTTATTTGCTTGCCGAGAAAATGAATGATAGAAGAAGAAATGCTTTAAGGAACAAGAGTGGCAAGGGTTCGCTTGAGAATTCATAATGCACTATATAGAGATTCCCCTTAATCTGGTCTCATATTCTTTGGGAACCTCTATCTATACATTCCCTCTTTGGAGTAGCATAATCAACGGGAATGTCTATAACAACAGTTTTATAATACTTAATTGATTGTTTTATTTATGAAAAAAAGAGGGCTTGGAAGTGTTGTTGCCGTTGTGCTTATTGTTTTAATCTCCATTATTGCTGTTTCTATATTTTTGGGATTATATTTTAAAAGCATTAAGAAAAGCACTTCTGATGATTCTGCTTTGTGTTTGGGGATTGATTTGGAAGCGAAGACTTGTTATATTTTTGATGAGATTTTAAATTATTATCTTAATCAGATTCCTAATAACAATATTCATATTGCAAATGGCGAATATGTTACTCTTTTAACTGTTGAAAGACATCCTGGAAAAGGCGAGATTAAAGGAATTATTGTGACTACGGAAGATTCTGCAGGGAATAAGTATTCTAACAAATCTATAGATGTTACTGTCGGAAATTTATTTAGTGCTTCTGCTAATTATAGCAATTTTAATGAGTATGATTCTGTCGATGTTGTTGCAAGAGGATTTTATAATGAGGTAAGGCGGGCTACTGTTTCTGCTATAGTTGGAGAATCAAAAACGATATGTCCTCCTACAAGAGTTCCTATAAATTGCGTTAGGTCTTTGTATGGTCCTACTCCATAAATGCCTTTAAAAACTTCTAAGTCTGATATTCATTGAGGCATGATGATATGAGTTGGATTGAAGTTGAGACTAAAATTCCTGTAGGGAATGTTGCTGATGTGCGAAAACGCATAAAACAGATTGCCAAGTTTGTTAAAAAAGAGACCAAGAAAGATGACTACTATAGTCTTGAATATTTTCAGTATCCTGAAAAAAGCTTGCGTGTTCGCGATAGAGGAGCCGTTAGAGAGGTAAATTTTAAAGAACGTAAAGATTATTCTAATGGAGCGCATGCTAAGAAAGAAGTGCAGTTTGAAATATCAGATATTAAAGGTTTTTTTGAATTAATTTCTGATTTTGGATTTCGCAAGTGGTTGCATAAAGAGAAGACGACCGAATTATATAAAACTAAAGATGGAGTTCATATTGAATTGAATCATGTTAAGAAGCTCGGATGGTTTTTAGAAATAGAAGTTTTGTGCGCTTCTAAAGATGTTTCTTCTGCTCGCAAGAAAGTTATTGCTGTTCGCGATAAACTTGGTTTTACTGAAAAGGACTCTGAACCAAGAGGATATACTAAGCAGTTGTGGACTTTGAAAAATAAGTAGATGGAAAGATTTATATAAGTTCATATAATATATAATTTTATATAATATGGAACAAATAATTCATTACCCAAGTTTGAAAACAATATTAATGGTAGAAAGAGTTCTAAGAACTACAGAAGTTATGATTAATCGTGAAGAACTAAAAAGGAGATTGCCCAATAAAATTATGCATCAAACTTTAAACATTATTTTAGATTATATGCATAAAAGAGGACTTATTACAGATAATTCTAATGGACTACTTTGGGTTTATAATCCGAGTCCAAAATTAAAAAGAGAAATTAATAAAGGTAGAGGGATGTAGATGTTAAGTGATAAAAATAATTAATCACTTTTTACCTTCGGAATTCATTTGATTTTGTTCTTTTTGCAATTGTTCTTTTAACTTGTCTAATTGCTCAATTTGTTTTTGCAATTGTTCTTTGCTTGTTTTTTGTTGTTGTCCTTGCTGGTTTTGAGTCCCTATTCCTGGCATTTTTTTGATATAATCAAGCATTGAAGCCCTTTCCATTTTTAATACTGTTCTCGAGTTATCGTCTACGTGAGCTTTTAGTATTTCCATTCCTGAAAGGACACAGTTTAAAACCCATAGCTTTTTGCCGTCTACTACTTGAATTACTGCAACACATTTCTTTATTGATTCTGTGATACTTCTGTTTTTCATTTCGTCTTCTAATATTCCTTTTAATGCGTCTAAGTCTACTTTTGTTTTCAAATCTAATTTTTCAGGGACTTTCTCTTTAGACATCATATCTAAAAGTCTGACTTCTACTTCGCCGTCTAGATTAAAAGCAGCTACTTGTTTTTTTGAAGGAACGTAGTAATCTATCTGATGCATGTTAACTCCCGATTCGTAATCTAAAATAAAGAAACCTGCAACTAAAAAGGATTCATTATTATCTTTTCTAAATTTTTTGTATATTTGTGAAGATTCTAGTTTTTGAACGTATGGTTGTATTTTCATTCTGCCTCTTGATATAAGTTAATTATCTAAAAGGTATATAAAGTTTTAGCTTGACTAGTCTAAATATTATTTTTTCACTATGGTCTTTAAATAGTATGATTTGTTTATATGTTGGTCATGGTAAGCTTTTCTAAAGATTACTTTGTTGGTCTTGTTGATGAATTAGAAAGGTCTAAAGATGCATTGATTAGAGGAGTTCAGTTAAGATTAGGAATTTCTTATTGTGATGCGCAAGATTGTTTTCAAGATGCTTATGTTGGATTGATTAAATCTTCTAATGAGGGTAGATTAGACTCGGATAAATCTGGAAGAGGATATTTTTGCGAGAGTTTGAGAAATGCTTGTATAGATTTTTTACGTTTGAAACGAAAAAGATTTTCTACTATTGATGATGTTTCTTCTTTTCCTAGTGATGTCAGAGAGCCTTTCGATGATGTTGTTATGCAGGAAGATTTAAGAAATTTTGAGAGAGCGCGGGCTTTAATGCCTTATTCTCTTTTAGAGACTTACAGACTTTATGTAATTGAAGGTCTTAGCAGAGATGAAGTTGCCCAAAGATTGGGATTAAGATTAAATGCTGTTTCAGTTAGAGTTCATAGAGCTGAAAAATTTTTGAGAAAAAATATTAAGGACTAATTTTTATTACTTTAACATATCGAATTTTTAGAATAAATGTTTAAATATAAGGCATTCTTTTTGTTTTGATGAGGCATGTCTTTAAGGTGTGTTTGATTGTTCTTGTTATGTTTTTAGTCGTTGTCGGTTTTATTAATGCCAAGCCAAATCCTGCCGCTTTAATATTTAATCAGCAGACTGCTAATCAAAATAATATGCAGATAGTCAATATTAATTCTCAGTTGTCATCTGTTGTTCAGAGTAATTCTGGAGGAAATACTCAAACGATGGCTGCTTCTGGAATTCCTGAAGTGATTGTTTCTGCGACAGGTAATTTTAATCCTGGAGGAACTGTTGTAATTAACGTAATTGGTTCTCCCACTATGGCAAATCATCCTTATATTTTGGCTTTCTCTCTTTATGGAGATTATCCTGGAACTACTTTTCCAGGAGTCGGTTTAATTCCTATCAATCAGCCTATTTTAACATCATTTTTTGGATTCCTTGGACCTAATGGAAATGCGCAGTTTATGATACAGATTCCAAACACTCCTTCATTAATGGGACTTCCTTTAACTGCCGCTGCCGGAGTTCTTAATCCATTGAGCAATCAAATAGATATTTCTAATCCTGTGAGCTTTGAAGTTGGTCGTGGCTTGAAAGGAATTAGTTGTTGCACTCAGGGAGTTTTGAATGGTCCTGGGGGACAGTGCACTCCGAGAGGTGTTTCAATTAATTATTGTAGATATATTGCAACTGGAGCTGTTCAGGAATGCATCCCTAATGATATTGGAGTTGACCCTGCTCCATCTAACAGAAGCGCTCTTAATCAGAGCACTGTAACTGTAAATTCTTCTTTTATGACTAATTTGACTAGAAGCATTGCTTCGAGCAATATTACCACTAGGACTTATAATGCAACGGCTTATGATTGTGATGATTTTGCCGACGATATGGAGCAGTGGTTGCAGACTCATGGATATAACGCGACTTTCACTCAATTTGTAAAGTATGTTGGAGCTAATTCATCTACGATTGATTATGTTCACGCCGTGATTGATGTTCATCTTCCTGATGGTTCTATAATTTGGATTGAACCTCAAACTGGAAGAGTGATTAATTTGGATTTTGATGGAGATGGAAACGTTGGAGCAAATGTTAATCAGCCTTATAGAAACGGACATCACGTTACTGATGACAATGCCAAAATTTATGTTTATGACAGCGCTGCCGGAGCGGCTGCGAATGGCGCTCCGAGAGATTGAGTAGAAACTGTTTTAAAGGCAAAATTTAGATTTATTTAGATGTCCTTAACTGAAAAAGCGGATACTAGATTGACTAGCCAACAGGTAGCAAAAATTTCAAGAGAATTGCTTAGTCCATACCAGAGATGGGCAAGCATTGAGGTTAATAAAACTCCTGCTCAAGTGAGGGAGGCTTTTCGAAAAGTTTTAGGCAGACATGTTCCACTTGATAGGATGCAACTAGCCCAGGGTCTTCTTCTGCCCGATAATACCTATTTATATATTATTTCAGTCAGCGTTGTTCCACATCAAGCCTATGGAGTTTATAGAAGCCCAAGTCAAAAGGGCTTGGATTTATTTTAATTTCTTTCTTCTAATTCTTTCTTTAACTCTGTGAAGAATTTGTCTTTCTTAATTCCGAATTGAGGCTTTTGTCCTCTTGGTCTTACTGCTAATGTGCCGTTTTCTTCTTCTTTGTCACCTACGACTAATGTGTAATTCACTTTTAACATTTCTGCATCTCTGATTTTAGATTGCACTGTGTCTGAACGAGTGTCAGTATCTACTCTTAGCAGAGGGAAATGTTTTTTTAATTCTTCTGCCAGTTTTTCTGTTGCTTTGTTGTTTCTGTCTGTGAATGAGATTACTCGGACTTGTCTTGGTGAGAGCCAGAGTGGCAAGGCTCCGTTGGTGTGTTCTAGCAAGATGCCGATGAATCTTTCTAAAGAACCGTAAATCACTCGGTGAAGCATTATTGGTCTTTTTTGGCTATTGTCTTTGTCTGTGAATTCTAATTCAAAGCGTTCAGGCATTGCGAAATCTAATTGTATGGTTGATAATTGCCATGTTCTTTCTAAAGAGTCTTTTACATGGAAGTCTATTTTAGGACCATAAAATGCTCCGTCTCCTTTATTAATCTTATATTTAATTTTTATTTTATCTAATGATTTAGATAGCATTTTTTCTGCCTTGTCCCACATTTCGTCAGTGCCTATTCTTTTTTCAGGACGAGTAGATAATTCTACGTGGTCAAATTCAAGATTAAACTTTTTGTAGAATTTTTGAATTAATTTTGCAACTTCTATTATCTCTTCTTCTGATTGACTGTCGTCTGCACAGAATATGTGGGCATCATCTTGAGTAAATTGAATTACTCTAAATAAACCGTTTAGAACTCCTGAAAGTTCCGTTCTATGAACTGTCCCCATCTCTGATGTTCTTAAGGGCAAATCTCTGTAAGATTTTGAATTTGCTTTGAATACTAACATTCCCCCAGGACAATTCATAGGTTTTACTAAAAATGGACGACCTTCATAATCTGTGGTAAAATTATTTTCTTTGTATTTATCCCAATGTCCTGAAACTTTCCATAATTTGCTGTCCATTATTTGAGGAGTTTTTAGTTCTTGATAATTTTCTTTTATGTGTTCTTCTCTCCAGAAATTTATTAATTCGTTATAAATTATTAGTCCTTTGCCGTGCCAGAAAACCATTCCGGGAGCCACTTCATTGAAACTGAATAAGTCTAGTTTTTGACCTAAAATTCTATGGTCGTTGTCCTTGAGCTTTGAAGTGTCTAGTTTTGACCTCGATATTTGATTTAGGAGTTTTTTATGGTCTATTGGCTCTTCTTTTACAACTATCTTTGATTTGGTTTCGGTTTGACCTTCGCTTCTAAATTCTTTACTTAATTCTGCTAACGGGTGACCTTTGCATTTAAATTCTAATTCTTTATAATATCCGAATGGGGCTCTTATTGTGTGTTTGAATTTTTTACTTAACTGTGCTTCTGATTCTTTTAATAGTTCTAATGCTGTATTTGGTTTTGCAAGATTTGATGAGAGGTGCGCGTAAGGGTAAAGAACAATATTGTCTGTTTTGACCTCTTTTGCTGTTTTTTCTATTGCTTCTATTAATTGCTTTACTTCTTTTGATGAGTCTCCTTGTTCTATTGAGGTTAATACTAAGAGGCATTCTTTTACTTCATGTTCTTCTTTATCTTTGGCTGAAAGTTCCTCTACGTCTTTAAGAGCTTTTTTTAAAGACTTGAATTTGACATAGTCGCAATGAAGTGTTAGTATTTTCATGTAAAGGTGTGGAATTAGGCGTATTTAATATTTATTACTCCTTTGATTGCAGTAATGTTTAAAAGTTCTATTATTGCATTTATTATAATATGGATTTAGAGATTAAAAAACACCTCATTAGACATTGCCTTTATGATACTCTTCAAGATGATTCCGAACCTAATTCTAAAGTTATAGAGGCCTCTAAATATATGTCTTTAAATCGTTCATCCGGACTTTACAGGCCTTTATTATTACTATCTACTGCAGAGGGTTATTCTGTTCCTATTGAAAGAGCATTACCTATTGCTACGGCTATTGAATTTGCACATGTTCTTAGTCTGATTGCAGATGATATAATTGATAAGTCTGATATGAGACGAGGCAGTCCTTCATGTCATGAGAAATATGGGCAGTATATTGCCACTCTTACTCATATGTATCTTAGAGAAGTTGCCCAAGAAATGATTGAGGAAAGCAGTTTTTCTGATGCCCAGAGGCAAGATATTAGGCGCAGAGTGATTCATACAGCAAAGGATATGATTTATGGTCAAGAGAAGGATGTTCTTCAAAGAGATTTGGACACTCCTGAAAAAGTTGTCAGAATGTATGAACAAAAATCTGGCGCTTTGATTGGCGCTTCTCTTGCATGTGGCGGAATTACAGGAAATGCTTGTCAGGAAGATATTAATAATTTGAATTATATGGGCATTGCCCTGGGGGTTTCTTATCAGATTATTGATGATGCTTTTGATAAAAGGGCGTCTTCTGAAACTGGAAAACCATCAAATCAAGATTTAAAAAAACAAACTCTTGTTAAAATGGTTGGATTGAATGGAGTGATTAAAATTAAAGAGGAAAAAGATGCTTTGGTTGATGAACTTATGAATAAAATTCATGGAAATACTTATAGTTTAAAAGAGTTAGTCATGCAATTTAGACGTGAAAGAGATAAATATTTATTATAGATTGTAACTACTGATTTATGACACTAATAGCAAGGTTTAAAAATGAGGTTTATTTAGGGTTTTTATGAAAATTAGGAATGCGTTGGGACTTGGATTGACGGCAGGATTGCTTGGATTAGTCTGTGGACTTGGTAATGCTAATTCGACACAAAGACCTGATTCTAATAAGCCTGCTGATGTTGGCAAGCCAATAACTAGTGTTAAACTATATGATTATAGGACTGGTGAACCTTTTGAATTTGAGAGATATAATGTGCCGAAAATAGGAGAGGAAAAACCATTCTCATTTAGACCTGGGCCTATTTATAGTGAAAAACAAGTTCCTCCTCTTCATTGCTCGAGATATGTGCGTTTAGCTGCTAACGACCTTTTTGGAATAAAATATCCTGAAGATAACGCTTGGAACATTAGAAATTATCAAGGAGTCTCTGAAATTGTGGTCAATGGAACTCCTCTCGAGGAATTGGTTGCAAATGGAAAATTAAAACCTGGAATGATTATAGGAGTTGCTATAAATCATCCTTCTAGGTACGATGCTAGTGCGGAGAGGAGCGGAGCGGGTTATACTCATGCAATACTCTATCTTGGAATGGATAAAAATGAAGAGTTGTGTTTTGCAGACCAATGGGGGACAAGAACAAGACCTAAAATTTCTTTGGATGACCTTAAAAGATCGGGAACCCCAAAAGAGATTCTATATATTAAAACGAATTGATTTTTATTGATAAATAAATTTACTAAAATGACTCAAAAATTTAGATTAGATGGAAATTATAGAGGTAGTGGTTTGAATAATAGAGGTGGAAAATTAGAAGGAGAGATTGAAATTGCTGACAATTTATCTTTTGAAGGAATTGTTAATGATTTTGGAGCTGAAACTCGCAAATATGTCGTTCAAGGACATTTTCGTTCTGAGGATAGGTTAGACAAGATGTGGTTTGTTAAACTTCCTTTTAAAGAAAAAAGAGCTAATGTTGCGTTTTATTTAGATAAAGGTTCTTG
>Ga0209542_10016972_pt1 | contig 11996 bp, 8 predicted proteins | sample RifCSPhighO2_01_FD_184028 | JGI IMG/M metagenome (GOLD analysis project Ga0209542, IMG submission 184028) | Soil microbial communities from Rifle, Colorado - Rifle CSP2_plank highO2_0.1 (SPAdes) (version 2) | ecosystem: Environmental > Terrestrial > Deep subsurface > Rock core/Sediment ...
AGCTTTAGCGTTGGCCTTAACAGGGTTGTATTCTCCGTTGGTGCTGTTGTGGAGAATTTCATAGGAGACAGTGCTTTTGCCTCTGCCTAATGCTTTGGCAATTGATCGCAAGGAATACTTTTTATCCAGCAAGATTTTAATTTCTAAACGCTCTGTCCGACACAAATCTTTGACCTTTTTCATATCACAATTCTATTACCAAGTGTCCTAACTGAGAACGGAATGGGGGCTGAGATGAAAGCATTGGCCGAGTGGATAAAGAATAGTTTTATCAATGGTGAATTGTCTGCCGAACAACTAGAGGCCATCACCGCAGAAAATAGAAGCGAATAAATTTGCTTTCAATCTATGAGGTTTTCTCACACAGCGCTGTCTGTAAAAAGTATAGAGAGGTCACAGAAATTTTATGAGTCTGTTTTTAATTTGAAATTTAAGTCTCGGGGTGAACGCAAAGAATTACGGGTCAGATTTGTGAACTTGGTGGATAATAAGGGCAGTATGTTGGAATTATTTGAACATGATGAGTCGTTGGCTTTAGAAGAAGATTTGATGGAGTTTCAAAAGGCGGGCATAAAACACATAGCTTTCGAGGTTGAGAGTATAGAGGAAGTTTTAGATAACGCAGTAAAACACGGGGCGTCTATTGAGTGGCAACCCAAGCCTGGTATAACGGTAAAACGGGTTGCCTTTTTAAGAGACCCGGATGGTATACCGATTGAACTTATTGAACCGAAAGGTTAAATTATTTCTGATGAAAAAAGGCAAGCTAATAGTTATTGAGGGGATAGACGGATCGGGCAAGGCCACACAGGTTGCGCTTCTTGTCGATCGATTGAGGAAAGAGGGGGTTAATGTGCTTGATACGGATTTCCCGAGATACGGGGAACCGTCCGCCTATTTTATTGAAAAATACTTGAGAGGCGAATTTGGTTCGGCGAGAGAAGTGGGGCCCTATGTGGCCTCTCTTTTTTACGCGCTTGATCGTTTCGATTCTTCCAAAAAGATTAAGGAAGGTTTGGAGATGGGCATAAATATTATCTGCAATCGTTATACTTCAGCCAATTTAGGACATCAGGGAGGAAAAATCAGCGACAAAAAAGAGCGTGATCGTTACATCGATTGGCTTTTGAATTTTGAATACAAAATGCTCGGCATTCCGGAGCCCGACTTGACCATTCTTCTCGACATTGATCCAAAAGTAGCGCAGGAGCTTATCAGTAAAAAAGGCTATAGAAAATACACCAAGGGGAAAAGTGATATTCACGAACAGGATCTTGGTCATTTAGAACAGGCTCGCGAAGCATACCTCTACGCGGCCAAAAAGTATGGCTGGAAAGTAATCAGCTGTATGGATGGGAAGAAAATTTTGCCGGTCGGTGAGATTGGAGAAAAAATTCTGCCTTTAGTCGGTTTGGTTGTTTAGATACCGGAAAGGTCTTCATTTTTTTTGCCGAGTGAGAACCAGTCTATATTTCTGGTTGTGTACATCATGACTGAAAGGAGAACGAAGAGGATGAGCGCGCCGAAGAGGAGGGCGTAGTCTTCGAGTTGAAGGACGAAGTAGAGATAAGAATAGAGAAGGATGAGAAGCGCGGCGACGGGCGTTGCTCGGCGCGCGCTTTTCAATACAAAGCGGCTGTAGAGCGTAACCATTCCGGCGATCATGGTTGTCGAAATGATGTAAGCTCCGCCGAAGCCGATTTGTTCGGAAAGGGCGAGTAGGAGCAGATAGAAGAGTGCGATGGCAGAGCCAATGAGGAAATATTGTATTGGGTGGATGCGGACTTGCGAAAGAATGTCGAAAAGAAAGAAAGCGGCGAAGGTAATGATAATAAAGAGAATTGCGTATTTTACGCTTCGAAATGTCATGTCGTAAGCATCGACTCCGGAAAGCAATTCAACGCCAGCCGCGGAATTTTGGATATGATATAGATTGACTTCATTATTTTGCCAGACTTGAGGATATGAACGGCCGAAGGACGAAATTTGCCATTTGGCATTAAAACCAGAATCACTAATTTCGTGAGATGAAGGCAAGAAGTTGCCGATGAATTTGGGTGATGTCCAGGGCGAAGTCATGTCTATACTGGTCTCTTTTCCAACAGGTGCGACGGAAAGACTTTTACTGCCTTTAAATTGCAACTCGAAAGAAAAGGGGATTCTCGCGATATTCCAATTCATCGGAACGGATACGTGGAGGCCGGAGGAAGTTTCTTTTTCAATTCCAGCCAGACCGGGCTCAAACGGATAAGTTTTGCTGTCCCAAACGAGGGAATATTGTTTTTCCAAACCTCGGGTGTCACTTATGGGAAGCGAAAAAACAACTGAGCCGGTTTTTATATCGCTCGCGTTAAATTCGCCAGAAGCTTTAACTTTTGTGGTGTAAACGATTGATTTAAAAATGCCTCGTTGGCGTACCTCGGGCTCTATCTGAATGTCATATTTAATACTTTCTGGAAGAACGTAAGTGTTGGTGTCGCCATCCGAAATGAATTTTAGTATTGGACCGGTGAGGACCTGCTGACTGCTCCAGAGTGAAGCGATTTCATCTTCCGCCTCTTCCGCGCGGCTTTGGCGCTCTTCGACAAGAGCCAAAACCAAGAGGCTCGCAATAAAGCAAACTATACCTATCAATACTATGGCCAAGAGCTTGGCGGAAGCAGAGTTTTTTATCATATCCATGAGTTATACATTAAACCAAGATAAATGCAAAACGTGTCCAGGCCTACTCTTTATTTTTAGCGATAAAAGTGATATTTTAATTATGCTGCAAGCGAGCCGTGTCTCTCTGGCGACGACCGGACACGGCAAAAAGTACACGTGGCATTAGCCACTTCGGGCAGTCCCGAAACCAAGAGCCGTGTGCACCCTTCGGTGCCACGGCTTAACTTTTTAAAAATGTTCGCATTTCTTTATAAACAATTTTGTGTTATTTTTATCCCGCTTTGAAAAAAGAAACTAAAAATAAAGGAGAGGAATCGGTTGTTTTGGTGGGCGGTGGCGGAGGCGTTTATCGTATCGCCAAGTTTTTGAAATACGTTAGGGGAAACATTACAACTGTCCAAACAATTTTCGATCACGGTGGGCATTCAGGAGAACTTCGGGATGAGAGAGGCGTTTTACCGCCCGGTGATATCAGGCAGGCTATTGTGGCTCTTTCTGATGAGGAAATTGAGGGGGATCTCCGCGCTCTTCTCACTCACAGGTTTTCTCCGCATAACGGGTCTTCTCTTGATGGCGCAACTGTTGGAAATATTTTGCTTACGGCTCTTACGGAGATAACCGGAAATCCAGTGTCGGCAATCAATGTTTTAAGTCGCTGGTTTCGAGTCAAAGGAAGGGTTTTACCTGTTAGTTTGGATGATTGTGAACTTTGTGCTCTGTTAAATGACGGTTCGGTTTTGGTTGGAGAAGGGAAGATAGACAAACGCTCAGAGAACGATAAACGTAAAATAAAAAAAGTTTTTTTGTCTCCTCCGGCGGAAATATATCGCGAAGTCCCCGAGGCGATTGTGGCCGCTCATAAAATAGTTTTTTGCCCGGGGGATCTCTATACCTCGCTCATACCCTGCACTTTGGTTCGGGGCTTTAAGGAGGCTTTGTCGAGAAGTAAGGCGAAACTCATCTATGTAACGAACATTATGACAAAAAAAGCGGAGACGGATGGTTTTAAGGCTTCGGATTTTGCCAAAGAACTGCTTCGCTACATCGGACAGAAGCGCTTCGACACGATTATAGTAAACACGGGAGAAGTTAGAAAAAATCTTTTGGGGGAATACGAAAAACAGAAAGCTCATCCCGTTGTTTGCGACATTTCTCGACTAAAATCTTTTGCCAAAAATATTGTTCCAGAAAATTTTGTGGATGATAAGGGTGAAGTGGTTCGTCATAATCAAAGAGTGGCGTCCATAATCGCAAGATTATAATGTTCCGTCAAAGCACTGCATAAGGCCAGATACATATTGCAGTCTTTGGTATTCCCAAAGAATTGAGACATTTCAACAGACTAGGAATGCTACGATTGCCCGCGGCTTCCTCTTTTTATGCCCTATGCGGGTTTTTTCTTTTTCTGTTAAGATACTTTTGTGGATCCCGTTAGAAACCGCGTCGCTACGGAAACACGGGAGCCATAATATTAAAGATGCTTCGTTTAAAAAAATTAATTGAACTAGGTTGCGAATCACCACTAAAGCAAAGCGTTTCCTGCCTGCCCGCCAAAGCCGGAGCAAACGCACATCAAAATGATAGAAACAATGATCCTCTTTACTAATGATAATTTGCTCACCTCTTTCGCTTTGATGCGATGGCAGGCGGGTTTCTAACGGGATGAATATCGGTGAAAAATTAAGCAAGGCTATTACTGAAGCAATTTCAGACCTCAAACTGCCGGACTCTGCGGTGTCTTTGGAGCATCCAACCGAAATATCGATGGGCGATTATTCATGCAATGTTGCTTTGGGACTTGCAAAAAAAGCCGGAATGAAGCCGAAAGAATTGGCCGAGAGGATTTCTGAAAAACTCACAGAAAAGATCGGCCAGATTCCAGAGGTTGAAAAAATTGAAGTGGCCGGACCGGGTTTTATAAATTTTTACTTGTCACTCAGTTTTCTTGGCGAAAGTATAAAGGCAATATTGGCGGACGAAAAATTTGGTGAAAACAAAATTTATGAAGGGAAAAAAGTGTTGATGGAGTACACAGACCCAAACGCTTTTAAAGTTTTTCACATAGGTCATTTGATGTCGAATTCTATCGGAGAATCGATTTCTCGAGTTCTTCAATTTTCAGGCGCGGATGTTGTGAGGATTTGTTACCCCTCGGATATCGGTCTTCATATTGCTAAGGCCGTCTGGGCTATTCGAAAGAAAATTTCGGAAATACCGAAAGACGAGGATCCAATAGACGAAAGAACGGGTTTTTTGGGTAAATGTTATGTTGAGGGTACAAATGCTTATGAAAGCGATTCAACCGCAAAAAAGGAAATCGACGAAATAAACAAATCATTGTTCGAAAAAAGTGATGATAATATTCAGGCGATATATAAAAAGGGCAGACAGTGGAGCCTCGATCATTTTGAACAAATCTACAAAAAGTTGGGGACTAAATTCGACAGATATATTTACGAAAGCGAAGTCGGGAAGAAGGGGATAGAGATTGTGAACAATTTTATTGATAAAGGAATTTTTGAAAAAAGTAACGGGGCGGTTATTTTCCCGGGAGAAAAGTACGGTCTCCACACCCGTGTTTTTATCAATTCGGCCGGCTTTCCTACTTACGAGGCGAAGGAGGTTGGGCTCAATGTGTATAAGTTTGAGCAATATAAAGGAGTTGATGAGTCGATAATTATTACGGGTAACGAGCAGAATGAATATTTTCAAGTCTTGCAGAGAGTACTCGGTTTGATTGATGAAAAAATAGGTTCACGGACGAAGCATTTTGGACACGGAATGTTGCGTTTTGCCGACGGAAAGATGTCTTCACGAACCGGAAAAGTCATAACCGGAGAGTCTCTGCTAAAGGATGTTGAAAAATTGGTTTGGGAAAAAATAGCCAATAGGGAACTAAGCAACGAGGAGAAGCAAGATATTTCGCAAAAAGTAGCGGTTGGTGCCATAAGATATTCGATATTACGTCAGGCCAAAACCGGAAACATTGTTTATGATTTCAGCAAATCCATTTCATTTGAAGGTGACTCCGGTCCCTACTTGCAGTATTCCTACGCGAGGGCCGCTTCAATTCTGAGAAAGGTCGGCGCCGTGAAATCGGATTTTGAAATAAAAAATGACAATTTTATCGCCAGGCTGTTGTATCGATTTGGGGAAGTGGTTTCGCGCGCAGTCACAGAGCATGAACCGCATCATATTGCTACCTATCTAATAAATATTGCCGGGGCATTCAATAATTTTTATGCTAACAATCCGATATTGGATAGCGGTGAGGAAGAGACTTCTCGCATTGCCTTGACCTCTGCTTTTGCCAAGGTGATGAAAAAAGGGCTCTGGCTTCTTGGAATAGAAGCCCCGGAAAAAATGTAAATCTCGTTTCCTGAAAAGAGTTTGATGCGTGCAACGACGGTTGACATTTTGCAATCGACATGCCATAGTTCTGTTCAACGTGTTCTTAAAACAGAAAGGTAATGATTGAAAATACTGATAGTTGAAGACGAAGGAATGCTCGCGGTTACGTTAAAAAGATTGCTCAGGTCTAACGACTTAACGGACGTGGAGAAAGCAGGGACGGTGGAGGAAGCAAGGCGAATTTTGACAGAAACACCTATCGATTTTGTCATGACAGATTTCAATTTACCGGATGGCAACGGCGCGCAAGTTATCCGCTTTGCCAAAGAGAGGATTTCTGACATAAAAACGCTTTGCATGAGCGGGCGAGAGGAAAATGAAAGCGCGGCGTTGGAGGCCGGCGCAAGCGCCTTTTTGGCCAAGCCATTCACATCGGACGAATTTTTCGGCGCACTGGCGCGAATCGGGGTAATTTAGAGTTTCGCTCTAAAATTTTCCGAATTATTGACCAAATGCTAGAATAACAAAGTTCTGGCATTTTTTGTTGAAAATGCGGAGAAAATTCCCTGTTCGTTTAATGCCTGCAATCGTTGTATCTAAAGTAGTCACAAAATATTTTTCATGGAAAAAAAGGAGCAAAATCAAGAAAAAAGCAAAACTGCCCTGCGCGAGGAAGAGATTCTACGGTATTGGCAGGAGAATAAGATTTTTGAAAAGACCGTAGAGAAAGGGAAGGGTTTTTTCAGTAGTTTTTTTGGCGCGAAAGACAAAGAGTATACATTTTACGATGGACCTCCTTTTGCTACTGGCACGCCCCATTATGGGCATATTTTGGCTAGCGCCATTAAAGATGTGGTGCCGAGGTATAAAACCATGAGAGGTTTTCGAGTTGAAAGGCGATGGGGTTGGGATTGCCACGGATTGCCGATAGAAAATATTGTCGAGAAAGAACTCGGCATTTCCGGCAGGAAAAATATCGAGAAATTCGGCGTGGCGAAATTCAACGAGTATGCCCGGTCAAAAGTTTTGACATATGTAAACGAGTGGAAGCGGACTGTCGACCGTATGGGGCGATGGGTTGATTTTGACGGCTCCTATAAGACCATGGACAACACTTTTATTGAGTCGGTTTGGTGGGGTGTGAAGGAACTTCATGCGAAGGGAATGGTCTATGAGGGCACTAGAGTTTTGCCGTATTGCCCAAGATGCGAGACGCCGATTGCAAACTCGGAGATTGCAATGGATGGCAGTTATAAGGACATCAGCGATATATCAGTCTATGTAAAATTTCCAATAAAAGGAGAAAAAAATAAATATCTTTTGGCTTGGACTACGACCCCTTGGACGTTGCCGGGAAATTTCGCGTTGGCCGTAAATCCCGACGCCGATTATGTGGTCGCGGAAGTTCTGGGCGCCGACGGCAAAAAAGAAAGTGTTATTTTGGCCAAAGACAGAGTGGCTTCGGCCAAGGGAGAACTGAAAGTTGTGGCTGAAATAAAGGGTAGTGAGCTTGTCGGTGTCCCATATGAGCCGGTTTTCGATTATTTTACGAAAAAAGATTTTACCAACAAGGAAAATTCTTGGAAGGTTTACGCCGGCGAATTTGTGACCATGGAAGATGGCACCGGAATTGTGCATATCGCGCCCGGTTACGGCGAAGAGGATATGGCTTTGGCCAAAAAAGAAAAAATCCCGTTTATTCATCATGTCACAACCGAGGGTAAATTTACCGCCGAGGTTAAGGATTTTGCAGGCGCGAATGTCAAGCCAAAAGACGATGAGGAAAAAGGTATAAAGCACGAGGTTGCTGATGTTGAAATAATTAAATATTTGGCGGAGAGAAGTCTTCTTTTTGGAAAAGAAAAAATCGTTCATTCCTACCCTCATTGTTATCGTTGTTCCACCCCTCTTTTTTACTACGCCATTCCGTCATGGTTTGTGAAAGTGGGGGGGGTAAAACCGAAACTTTTATCTTTAAACGAAAAAATAAATTGGATACCGTCTCACCTAAAAGAAGGCCGATTCAAAAATGGTATTGAGGGGGCGCCGGATTGGAACATTTCGCGCAATCGTTTTTGGGCTTCGCCTCTTCCCATTTGGAAGTGTCAGAAGTGTGCCAAGACAAAATTTATCGGCTCCTTGCATGAACTCGATAAACCGACAAAAAATAAATATATTTTGATTCGCCATGGTGAAGCGGAAAATAACGTTAAACGTATTACAAGCTCACTGACGACGAGCCCGCACCATTTAACGAGGAAGGGAAAAGAGGAGGTGAGGCAAGCCGCCATTCGTCTCCAAATTGAAAAAATAGATTTGATTTTCTATTCGCCTCTTATTAGAACAAAAGAAACCGCCGAAATTATCGGGAAAGCTCTCGGCATAAAAGGTGAGAATTTCATTGCTGAGGATCGTTTGAGAGAAGTCGGGCACGGCAGTTGGGAGGATAAAGCTCTTGATGAGTACAGAAAAGTTATTGGAAATGATTGGGAAACAGAGAGATTTGACGAGACCAAAGACGGAGTAGAATCTTACAACTCTGTGAGGAGAAGAGCCGGGCAATTTTTGCAATTTCTAGAGGAAAAATATTCCGGAAAAAAAATTCTTCTCGTTACTCACGACATAGTTCTTTGGCTTACGGAAGCAAACGCTAATGGTGTGGATGAGGAGGGTGCGCTTTTACTAAGGGGGAAGAAGGATGCCGCAAGAAAAAATGCGGAAATAGTGCATCTGAATTATAAGAATTTGCCAAGAAATGAGGATTTTGTGCTTGATTTGCACCGGCCGTATACAGACGTCATAAAAGTGCCGTGCGTTTGTGGCGGTGAAATGAAAAGAATTCCTGAAGTTATTGATTGCTGGTTTGAGTCGGCATCGATGCCTTTTGCCTCCGCTCATTATCCTTTTGAAAACAGAGACTGGTTCAAATCTCATTTTCCGTCTCAGTTTGTTGCTGAATATATCGCTCAAACAAGAACGTGGTTCTATTACATGCATTTTCTGGGTTCGGTTTTGTTTGGCAAGGCACCTTTTGAAAATGTGGTTACGACCGGAACGGTTCTTGCCGAAGATGGGGAGAAAATGTCCAAGTCGAAAGGAAATTTTCCCGATCCTCTCATAACTTTTGACAAGTATGGGGCAGACGCTCTGCGCTTTTACCTCCTTTCCTCTCCTCTTATGAAGTCGGAAGATTTAAGTTTTTCGGAGCGTGATTTGGACAGTGTATATAAGAAAAATGTGATGAGATTGGATAACGTTTTGTCTTTTTATCTTTTGTACAAGGATACCATCAAGCATTATCCAAAGGGAGGCGAATCACCAAAGCAACTTGATATCTGGGTTCGATCGAGGCTGGGAGAAACAGAAAAAGAAGTTTCCGCGGCTATGGAAAAGTACGAGATAGACAGAGCCCTTCGTCCCGTCGCGGATTTTGTGGAGGACTTGTCGGTTTGGTATGTAAGGCGGTCGAGAGAAAGGGTTAAGGGTGACGACGACGCTGACAAACATTACACATTGGCAACCCTTCGTTTTGTTCTTGGTAATTTGTCCAAATTGATCGCGCCTTTTATGCCGTTTTTGGCCGAAAATATTTACCAAGAGGTCAACGGCTTTGCCTTTAAAAGCCCCGGCCAAAGCGTGCATTTGGAAGAGTGGCCGAGTGAGCTGTCCGATTATATTCATGAGGATAATTTAAAAACTATGGCTGAGGTTAGAGAAATTGTTTCAAGTGCTCTCGAACTTCGCTCAACCGCTGGTATCAAGGTTAGGCAACCTCTTTCGAAATTACGGATAAAAAAACAGAAGTCGGGCATCATGAATAATGCGGAAATACTCCAACTTATTAAAGATGAAGTTAACGTAAAACACGTTATTTTTGACAGCGGTTTGGACGATGATCTCGGTTTGGATACCAATATCACTTCGGAATTGAAGGAAGAAGGACAGATTAGGGATTTGATTCGGGCTATACAGGAACTCAGAAAAAAAGCGGGGTTAACCATAAAAGATACGGCCGATTTAGCCGTTGAAACTGATGACGTTGGCAGGCATATAATCGAAAAAAATAAGGAGATGGTTTTGAAATCTACACTTCTCAAAAATATCAATTACGCGACAAACCTACCTTCCGAATCGGTGAATGTTGGCGATGGAGTCAGTTTTAAACTGGGGGTTATCAAATAAAAGGCGCTCGCCTTTGGTTTGACGAAGCACGGATATTTTTCTGCTGAAATTTTTCTATGTTTCGCACCGTCGTGCTCACAATGTTTTTGAAAACCAAAGGCTCGCTTAGACCCTTCGCTTTGATTACAAAGCTCAGTAGAAGAAAGCACGGATATTTTTCTGCTGAAAAATTCCTCGTGCTCGCGCCGGTCGCGCTCGCAAGTCTTCGTCAAACCAAAGGCTCGCTTAGATTTTCGCTTTGAGTACAAAGCTCAGTTTAAAACTAATGGCTCGTTCTAGTCTCGCGCCTGAGTACGAGGCTCGGTAGGGGGGAATTCAGGGACCTCTACTTGACGAATGCGCATTAGTCGTGTTAAAATACCTGAGATTTGAACTTCCTAAAGGCTTTTGGCCACAGCCTTCTATTCCTTCGTCTTATCCGTCCATACATTCCAATGATTCGAGTATCGGGAATTTTATGAGGAATAGAAGGCTGTGGCAAATGAATTGTCACACATCAACAAACAAGTCTGCTTTTAGTGGCGATATCGTCGCTTTAAGTGGGCAAAAAGGAAAGGTGTGTTCGTATGAGTACGAGTGCGTCTCTATCGTCGGAGTTTGGGAAAGATCACGGTCTGATCCACGAGGTTGTAGTGACAGGCAGGAAAGTTGGGGCTGGCGCGGCTTTTTGGTCTAGGTTGGCCCACAATGAGGACCTCTTTCGAAGTATCGTGAGTGCGGTGGCGGGCATGGTGGTGGCAACACGCCCATTTGATCCTGTGCGGTTCATCGGAGAGGGTTGGGGGATTATTCCAGAAGAGCGTGATTTACGCTCGGCAGAGCTTTCCGAAGTGGATTTTTTCACCGCTATTTTTGAGACTTGTCTCAAGGAGAAGGAAACGTCCATCAAGGGTGAGGAAAAACTCACTCGTCTCAAGGTGGGTAAGAGTGTTCGTTTCGGTGTCACTGTCTTCATGGGTTTGTGGTTCGACTATGAACAATGCAAAGAGGACAGCATACTTGAGCGTCTCTATAAGGAGAAGGGTATAACTTACCTCGACTTTTTTGGAGATGTTCTGCTCGGCCCGCGCGGTTTCCGTAGCGTTCTGTGCCTTTGCCGCAGCGCTGGCGGCGTGTGGGGATGGAGCTACCGGTGGCTCGACTATGACTGGAATGCCAACAACCACTCTGCGTCTCTCGCAAATGGGGACTTGGGCCTTGGTGTTAAGTCCTCTTGAACTTTGGCCTTTAGTCCTTGCCCCGATTTTTTCCGAAAGGAGGAAGTCGGGGATTTTTTATGATAATATTTTTTTGATATTAGGCGAGTATTAGCAGGGGTTTACGGATTCTTGCCGCCGAATTCAGTATCCGCACGCCAAGAGCGTTAGTGATTAGGGTTGCAAACGGAGGGTGTGCGCAGAAACTTCACCTGAAAAACTTTTTGCAAAATAGTTTTTCAGGAAACATTAAATGAAGATACTTGGTGTAAAGCGCTAAAGCATTATGATGCTAAATTCGATACGGCCCCGAGAGTAATCAAGGGGTAGTGGCGCAGGCGGCGCTTTGCGCAATTCTGCTCGACCCGAACGGTAACCGCTACCGCATTTTGCGAACCGCTACCAAAAAAAGAATGTTGGGAAATCTCTCTAGGGATCCGAAAAAAGAAAGTATCGAATCTTGTTTCGGGCTACTAATACCATCTCTAAATAACATCTGAACATTGTTTTAATATCCACTCATATCCCAACATTTTTTTCATCGCGGGAATATTGTCTGCCAACGCTTTCAACTTTTCCTCAATTGCCATCTCTTGATCTTCA
>Ga0209542_10016973_pt1 | contig 11996 bp, 13 predicted proteins | sample RifCSPhighO2_01_FD_184028 | JGI IMG/M metagenome (GOLD analysis project Ga0209542, IMG submission 184028) | Soil microbial communities from Rifle, Colorado - Rifle CSP2_plank highO2_0.1 (SPAdes) (version 2) | ecosystem: Environmental > Terrestrial > Deep subsurface > Rock core/Sediment ...
GTCTCTAAATGAACCAAAATCTATTGTATAATTAACAGTTAAATTTCCAACTTGCCCTAAATACTTCGGCAATTCGGTTTTTGGAGGTCTGGAATTTAATAATTCTCTAAATGTCTCAAGCTGAACTTTATCAATCTTGGTAAAATCAACCACTGGCTGGAGTGGAGAGTGTGGATCGTGGAATAAATAATTAGTAGCAATGATTTCTTGGTATGTCTCTGTTGCCCCATATCTTTTTTGTCCAAATGAATTCGGATGATGCCGATTAAACGCCTGTTCTAATCCTCTACATACTTCTCTTACCTCTTGTAATGGGTGGTGTCTTAAGAAGAGCATCTTATCGGCGAATTGACGTAAATTTGTATGCCATGCAAGGTTAGTTGAAGCACCGGCAGGAAGCAGACTTCTAGTAATGTCAAATGCTCGAACAGTGATTGCTTTTTCATATATTTTTTCGTCTTCTCCATCCTCTCGTGGATACAATTTTTTTAGCATTTCTCTAGTTGGTTGCTCTGCCTCAATATATAATATTCTCTGCATTTCCAACAATTCTTTTCCAGTATCAGTCTTAGTAAGGTCAATAAATGGCTGTTTCGAAAAATCAATAAATCTTGTAGAAGTCTCTTGTCCAGAATAAAGTGGGCTGTCTTGAATCGCTTTTGCAGCAAGCATAGAGACTCCTTCTATAAATGCAGTTGTAGTTCCACAATCGCCTATAGACTTATGACCATATCCTACATAAAAATTACTCATAAAGTTTGCCGAACCCTTTTTAGCCAAAGATTCAAGATGAGATCTAAGTCCTCCTGTAGAACGAGAGTGTAAAGCTTGAAGCATTGCTACAGATTCAGAATCAATGATGGCTCCAGTATTTAAGATGATTACTTCTGCCCCATTATCTAAATTAACGGAATGGTGCATTAAATCAGAAATTGAATCACTCATTAAATAAAATAATTTGATTGGTTTAAAAATAAATAGATAATCAAAAGCATATAATTATAATTTATTCAAATAATCTTTAATAAACGGCCATGAAGCAACAGTCCATCTTTCAATTTCATTAGAAGGATTTGAAAATATATCTTCAGTTTCTTCAACAGAATAAAATCTCCCTTCCGCCATATCTTCAGCAGGTTTTACTTCATGAGAAGTCTCTCCAACAGCAATAATTCCAAAATGAACATCCTCAACATCAGAGTTGTAATTTATATATCCCACAATTTTTGGTAGGGGATATTCAACAATAATTGTTTCTTCTTCAAGTTCTCTCATCATAGCTTGAGTGATAGGGTCTCCTTTACTTTCAACAAGTTCTTTCTTGTCAATATGCCCCCCAACACCTCCAGAAAATTTGTTATATAATCTTCCTTCATTTCCAGTCTTTGATCGTTTATATAAAAATACTTTTTTTGTTTTTGGATTAATTAACCAAACATAAGGTATTGGTTGTTGCCAAGTTCTGTCATTTTCAAGTTCGAAGGTTCTTATTTTATAATCTATATTATTTAGAATATTTCTAATATAATCCTTTTCCGTAGCATGAATAAAACCTTCAAAATCTCCATCATTAAACAAAATATCTCTCTTAACAACCAGAATTTCATCTCCCATTCCCATAATAAAAAATAATAAAATATCTATTTAAACATTTATATAAATTATTTCCTAAACCCAAACATAACCATCTTCTCAATAAAATTCTTCAAAAATGCAGGAAACATGCCTGTTAAAACAAAATTCTTATATTCAATTATACCAGATTTCTTTCCAAGACTTATAACCATCAGCCTTTTTTTTAGAATATATTTTTTCATTTCTTTTTTATTTATTGAAGATAGAATGTTATGTGCTACAATTTCTCCATGTTTTTCAGCATTTTGAGCTGTTTTTTCTTCAACAATGTTTGAAACATCACCAGCTACAAATATATTTTTTTTATCAGGTAATTGTAAATAGCCATTTACAACTATTCCCTTTTCAACATATTTTGAAAAGCTTTTTTTCATGAATTCCATGTTAGGCCTTATTCCCACTGTAAAGAATACACAATTATATTTGTAGGTTTTTCCTGAATTTGATATCAACTTCTTATTTTCTTTTTTTATTATTTTTTCATTGAAAACTATATTTACATTATGTTTTCTAAGAAATTTTTCTGCATATCTACTCGTTTTAATATTGTTGCGTTCCATTAATCTTGAGTGTGAATGTATTAAATTTATTTTTTTATTTTTGTAATGTGTTGCCAATTCTGCTGCTAATTCTATTCCGACTATGCCTCCCCCTACAATTGATATGTTATTTGAATTTTGTATTTTCTTATGTGCTTCTAATAAATGCTTTACTCTTGTGGCGAGTAATGTGTCTTCTTCTTTAATATAATCATTATAACTGCTTCCTGAAGCTACAATTAGATAATCATAATTAATCTTTTTTTTACTTACTAAAGTTACTGAATTATTTGAGACGCTTTTTACATGTCCTAAGGATATTTTTGCATTTTTCAAATAATTTGCATGTTTCACATGTAGTTTTTTGTAATGCTCCGGCTCAACTAATACTCTTAATATACCAGGAGTATATTCAAAATAATCTTCTGTGTCTATTAATGTTAAATCACATTTATTTTGCAATATTTTTGCAGCCGTTGTTCCAGCAAAGCCACCACCAATGATTACTACTTTTTTATCCTTCATAAGCTCAAAGATAAATCAGAATTATTAAGTTTATTCCTTGATGTCTATCTTAATCTGAACACTTCTTGGTATTTTGAGCATCATCAACGGCCTCAAAACTCTATCTTGGGCAGGCATGTCTATTATTCTTTTATGGACTCTCATTTCAAATCTGTCAAAAGTAGCTGTCCCATTTCCACATGGAGATTTTCTGGTTGTGACTTTCATATGTCTTGTTGGAAGAGGTATTGGTCCCCTCATGTTTATCCCAGACTTATTAGATAATTCTTTGATCATATCTATAACCGAGTTCAACTGACCAATATCAATGCTTGATAACTTTATTCTTACTACTCCCATTGTCGCAAGGAGTAAAAATCGGTTTAAAAAGGCTTCTATTCTTATTCAAATTTTCTCTGCACAGCAATTCCTACCATGCTTAATATAAACACAACAAAAGTTGTTACTGCTATTGCTGTCCAGTCCCTCATATTTAGAGCAACCGCATCAAATAGAGTGTTAAGAGGAGTATATAATACCAATAATTGTAAACTAAAAGATAATACTACTGCTAATAAAAGCCACACATTGCTAAACATTTGGACTCTGGACTCTGCTCTTACTACATATACCCTTACTAACTCTAAAACAACAAGTGTAGTGAAAACCATTGTCTGCGCATGAATCAATGAATCTACCCCTGATGCGTAATTTCTTAGTGCCCATACAAAGATTCCAAGTGTGCCTCCTGCAATAAGACACGAAGTATATAATGTACTAAACAACCTTGCCCTGTTTAATATTGGCTCGTCTTTTTTTCTCGGGGGTTTTTCCATTGCTCCTTTTGGATATGGGTCAACACTCAACGCTAGTGCAGGAAGACCATCTGTTACTAGGTTTATCCACAACAGCATTAAAGCCGTCAAAGGTAATGGAAATCCAAATAATACTGCTGTCGCTACAACCATTACTTCTGCAAGATTTGATGAAATTAGATATTTAACAAAAGATAAGATATTTGTGTATATTCCCCTTCCCTCTTCCACTGCTGAAACAATTGTTGAAAAATTATCATCTGTCAATATCATGTCGCTGGCTTCTTTAGAAACTTCAGTTCCTTTGATACCCATTGCAATGCCCAAATCAGCTGATTTCAATGCTGGCGCGTCATTTACCCCGTCCCCAGTCATTGCAACTATTGCTCCTGCTTCCTGTAAAAATTTGACTATCTCTAATTTTTGTCCAGGCTCTACCCTGGCAAAAATATTTGTTGTTTTGATTAATTGCCTTTTTTCCATGTCTCCTAATTGTGAGAAGTGTGAACCCTCTATTCCATCTCCATGAAGACCTATTTCATGAGCAATGGCTCTTGCTGTGTTTATATTGTCTCCAGTTATCATAATTACCCTGATGCCTGCTTTTTTTGTACGTAACATGTATTCTTTTATTTCCGGCTTTGGAGGATCAATCATTCCTTGAAGGCCGACAAAAACTAATTCATTTTCTTTGAATTTGTCTTTGTTTCTTACTATTTTATACGCAAAACCTAAGACTCTTAGTGCTTTGGACGCATAACTTTTGTTTTGATCTAAAATTTCTTTGCGTTTTTTATCTGTTAATTTTAAAATTCTTGAATTTATCAAAATATGAGTGCATTTTTCAAGAACTCTTTCTGGAGCCCCTTTTACATAAAATAAAAATCTCTTTCCATCTTTATGTACTGTGCTCATCATTTTCCTTCCTGAATCGAAAGGTATTTCATCAACTCTATGATATTTTTCACGTAACTCTATATAGCTAATTCCTGCTTTTTGAGCACTAACAAGCAAAGCAGCTTCTGTCGGATCTCCAGTTATTGTAGTCTGATAGTTATCATTATGAATTACTGCATTATTACACAATGCTCCAATTTTTAATATTAAATCTTCTTTTTCTGTAAATGGCTTACCATTTAGAGAAATTAGCCCTTTGTCAGAGTATCCTTCTCCTGACACAACATAATCGTTGTTATTAGTATAAATGTGTCTTACGGTCATTTCACTTTTTGTTAAAGTTCCAGTTTTATCGCAACATATAACGTTAGTTTCTCCCAATGTTTCAACAGACGGAAGCCTCCTTATTAGGGAATTTTTTTTAAGAAGCCTTTTCACACCGATTGCCAGAGAAATAGTTACTACTGCAGGCAATCCTTCCGGAACCGCTGCAACAGCAAGGGCTATTGCAACTATAAGCCATGTTTTTGCATGAATAAAAAATCCTGAATAATTTTTATCTAATAATTCATAGAATAATCCTTCTCTAAAAAATCCTATAATAAATATCAGAAGTGAAATTAAGATGACTCCAAAACCCACATACTTCCCAAATTTATCTAATTTAATTTGTAAAGGGGTTGGCTCCTTTTCAACATCACTCAATAAATGTGCAATTTTTCCCAACTCTGTTTTCATTCCTGTAGATATAACTATGCACTTGCCCCTTCCATTTGTTATCAATGTCCCAGAAAATAACATGTTTTTCTGATCGTTTATTGTTAGAATACCTTTGATTGTATCACTGGTTTTGCTTGATGGATTAGATTCTCCTGTAAGGGAAGATTCTAAACAAGATAATGAATGGCTTTCGATTACTCTTGCATCTGCAGGAACTTTGTCTCCTTCATCTACAATTATTATATCACCTGGAACAATCTCTTTTGAATCTATTTCTCTAAGTTCTTTATTTCTTATGACTCGCGCCTTCAATGAAGAAAGCCTTTTAAGAGAATCTATTGATTTCTCTGCCCTGTATTCTTGGACAAACCCAAACGTGGCATTTAATATGAGAATAACAAAAATAACAGTTGCATCTACATATTCTTTTAGAAATGCTGAAACCAGCATTGCAAATATTAAGAGATAAATTATAAAACTCTTGAACTGCCTGAAAAAAATGGCAATACCGCTTAAATGGCTTTCTCGTTTTATTTCATTTGCTCCAAAATCTTTCAGTCTTTGTGAGGCGACTTCTGAAGAGATACCTTTCTCTTTATCAGAACCGAATGAAGAAATTACTTTTCCTATATCTTGAGAATAATATGAATCACCCACGACTAACTGTTGCAAAACTACTATAAAAACTTATCAACAGAACTCGCAGACTTCTTTCTTTTTACCAGACTCTTTCTTTTCCTTTTCTTTCTTGCTCTTCTTCATATCTTTACTTTTTCTATCTTCAGCCATGCAATATATAGATATTTGATATATTTAAATTTTTAGAAAGGTGAGTTCGGCTCGCCGCGAGCCGAACCCTTTCATCTCAGTCTTAGAGAGATGAACATGAAACGCTACAATTTTTCTTGTAAGCGTACTTTTTTAGGAATTAATCCCTTTTTAACTCTTATCCAATAAACTACTGCAAATATCAAACAACCAAAACCAACTATAAAGTAAAACTTATGCATCTTCAGTCCAAGAAACATAAAACAAAACGTAAATATTGAAAGAGATATTGCTAAAAATAAATCACTGTCCCTTTGAGATGTAAACTGCATTTTAGTATTAAGAGCAATACATTTAAAATCATTTTGATTCTTTAACTGAAGAGGAGATGGAAAGCTTACTTACACAAATAGGAATAATTGTTGGTGTTGCTGCCATAATCGCTCTTCTGGGAAGGGTTATTAAGCAACCATCTATAGTAGCTTACCTTCTTACTGGAGTTGTTGTTGGACCCCTGATTTTTAATTTGGTTGATCCTGCGACACATTTGCAGTCTTTGGCTGGAGTTGGAATAGCCCTTCTTCTTTTCATTATAGGCACAAGCCTTGATTTCAGAATTCTAAAGAGTGTAGGGGGAGCTTCAATTATCGGAGGCATATCTACTGTTGCAATAGTATGTTCCGCCAGTTTCATTATAGCTCAAACTCTTGGTTTTACGCTTGTTCCTGCTTTATATATCGCTCTGGCATTTTCCTTCTCTAGCGCAGTTGTTGTTGTTAAAATATTATCTGATAAAAAGGAAATAGATACATTGCATGGGCAGATAGCCCTCGGTATCCTTATAATAGAAAGTTTCATTGCAGCCTTAGCTTTAATGATAATTCCTGTTGTTTCCAGCGGAGGTGCTTCTGCAGTTGCTTTCCAAGTCTCTAAATTTATCTTTATGATTGCAACAGTTATTTTGGTGGGACATTTTATATTTTCAAAATTGTTGAGTTTTGCTGCTAAGAATCAAGAAGTCTTGTTTTTAGTTAGTGTTGCATGGGCTCTTGCTGTTGGAGCGATATTTGAACTAATGCACTTGTCTACTGAAATAGGCGCTTTAATTGCTGGAATGGTCATAGCTTCTTCTAAATATAGTTTAGAAATCAAATCAAAAGTAAAGGGTATAAGAGACTTTTTTGTTATATTATTCTTTGTTTACTTTGGAGCACAGCTTAATGCTCCAATTACCACTGAATTAGTTAAGCAAGCAGTTATCTTTTCTGTTTTCATCTTAATAATCAAGCCAGTAATCGTAATGAGTCTTACAAGGTCTTTTGGATTTAAGAAAAGAACCAACTTCATGATAGGAACCAGTTTGACCCAAGTAAGTGAATTTTCACTTATAGTAATATTATTGGGATATTCTTTAGGACACATACCTCAATCCGTATTTTCGTTGACCGTTTTAGTCACTTTGATAACTGTTTCTCTAAGTAGTTATGCAATATATTTCTCTTCCCCAATTTATGAATCTATGTCCAGATTCCTAGGCCTTTTTGATGGAAAAAAGAGGCACTTTGGAAATATAAATAAAAAGGAAAAATATGACATAATCCTTCTTGGATATAGTAGGCTTGGATTTAATTTAGTAAAAGCATTTAATCTAGCCAAGAAAAAATATCTTGTTGTTGATTATAATCCTCTTACTATAATGAATTTATCTAAGAAAGGCATAAGTTGCGTTTATGGAGACATAAACGACTCTGAATTTTTAAAGAGCATTAACATAGGCACTGCAAAGATGATTATTTCTACTGTTCCAGATTATTCTGCAAATATTAATGTGATGAAATTCTTAGATAATAATGGAACCATATTTGTAGCAACATCAAATCAGATACATAATGCTATAGAACTCTACAAGAATGGAGTTGATTATGTTATAATGCCTCATTATCTTGGAGGAGATTATATGGCAAGTATGCTTGTTAGGGACAGCTTTAACAAGAAAACAATCAGAGAAGAAGGAAAGCTTCATATAAAACAAATTAGAGAAAGGTTAAGTGATAATTCTATCTAGTCTTCCTCATCATCTTCTGCATTTACAATTATTCTTTTGAATAAATCTAAAAATCTTAGTGCCATCTCTAGAACTATTATAAATATTAAAGCATAACCAACTGAAAGAATTAATTCTGGTATTTGATTTATTGAATCTACAAATCTACCTATATCAAAAAATCTTGGGCTTAACAAAGTTATTGCCAAAATAGTGAATGGTAGAAGCTTTGCGACATCCATTGCTATTTCATGTTTGTAATAAGCAAGTAATCTTATTGAGCCCACTACTGCCGCAGATAGCAATAATATTCCTTCTAAAGAAAGATTTTCCGAGAAAAATAATAAGACTAGAGCAAATAAGACATACCAAAACAGTATAAGGAATGGAAGAACTATCAAATATTCAATAAAGTAAAGTATTCCCGCAAACATCTTGTTTAAGGCTGAATGTTCAATTGCGTTGTATTGCGCTAAGTTCAGTGAAATAACATCTTTTTTTGATATGGCTCTATAAACCTTCCATATAAAAATCGAGTATATAACTATTAATCCCATGTACATGGCTACTGTAAATATGTTCTGATACGTCTTGGATAATGTACTCATGTAGCTTATGAAGCTGTTTAAAATATCTACTAGACCAATCGCCATCTTGAGTATTTCAAGATTAAAGTATATTTAAAATACACTATAGATAAGGAATAAATACCCTTTAGAATAACATGTTTTTATGGTTTATATAATACTCTTCTATAAATTCACCCTAATAGAAAATCCCCATAAATTGAGAGAAGAGCATTTGAAGTTTTGTAAAAATCTTGGCGTATTTGGAAGAGTTCTTATTGCTAGAGAAGGGATAAATGGTTCTATTTCTGGAAATAAAAAACAGATTGAGAAATATAAATCATGGCTTTCTAACAAAGAACTATTCAAAGGAATAGAATTCAAAGAAGAGAAAGGTTTGCATCATCCATTTGACAAATTGATAGTTAAAATAAAAAATGAGATAATTAGAATTGATAAAATTCTTGATTTAGGAAAAACTGGAAAACACATTTCTCCCAAAGATTTTCTTGAACTACATAATAATAAAGATGTTTTAATCTTAGACACTCGCAATAGATATGAAAGTGATGCTGGTAAATTCAAAAATTCTCTTGCCTGCGATATAAATTCATTTAGAGAATTTCCTGATTTTGTGGATAATTTGAAAATATCTAAGGAAACTCCAATTGTTATGTATTGCACTGGAGGAATAAGGTGTGAAAAGGCTTCTGCTTACATGATTCAAAAAGGATTTACAAATGTTTCACAACTTCATGGAGGAATAATTAATTTCTGCCAGAAGATTCCCAATACAATTTGGGAAGGAAGCTGTTTTGTGTTTGATAAAAGATTAACCTCAAATATTGGACAAAAAGAAAACCCTGTTAGTAATTGTATACATTGCAAGACTTTGAGTGATCAATACAGAAGATGTAAAAACAAAGTTTGCAATGAATTAATTTTTATCTGCCCTTCGTGCCAGAAATCCAAACATAATTGTTGTTCTGAAGAGTGTAAGAAAGAGTTGCTTAGATAGGCTCTCATTCTTCAAGCATTTTATTTGTTAAAACACTAGAATAAACAGTACTGCGATGACCAACACGATTTACTATTATTTCTTGAGATTTATTTTGATAGATTATTCTATGATTATCAACAATTAATGTCCAAAATCCAGTCAGTTGGGCAGTAAGTGCCTTTCCTTTTACTTCACCATTAGCAAGTCTTTTGAGCGCTTCCTTGACCTTTCTTTGAATAGCAATGTGCAAAGAATGTAATGTGCTCTTACCCTCTTCTGAAAATCTAATACGCAAAGGAATTATACCTCATCAATATCATACAATCTACTATTTTTTATATCTTCTAAGCTACGCGCAAGACTAGCCATTGTCTCTGGGTCTGACAATATCTCTACTGTTTCCTGCAAAGACTCAATATCTAAATTATTTGATGCATGAGGAATAATTCTACTAAGCACCTCATTATAAGACTCTCTGCGCGCACGTTTTAAATTGTCAAGCATCTTCTTGACTTTCAAATCTATCGTAATTGTTGTTGTACTCATGAGTATTCATGAGTACTCATGATATTTAAAGATTTCTATTACTTAAATTTCCTCTAAAGAGTGTAAGAAAGAGTTGCTAAGTTAAATGACTATATCTTTTTCTCAATTTAGTAATTTCACCCAAATTTAAATCAGCAAAAATTATGCCTTCTCGGTTCTTGATTTTATTTAAAACTTTTAATGGGCTACATATATAACTTTCAGAAAGAACTTCATCAGTGAAAGCATCACAACTTACAAAATAAGCTAAATTTTCAAATGCTCTGGTTAATGGATAGCTCCTAAAAACATCTTTGCTAATTTTAGCATCATTCAACAAGTATGAAGGACAAAATATGATTTGTGCACCACTTTTTGATAGCTTTTTAACATATTCTGGGAAGGCAAAATCCCAGCAGATAATTATTCCAATCTTTCCAAAGTCTGTTTCAACGACTTTATTATTTTTGCCAGAAGATGTTTGCCTCAAATCAAGACTTGGAAATAAATTTACTTTTTTATAAATATATTTGATTTTACCTAATCTGTCTACTAAAATTGCAGAATTAAAGATTTTGCTATCATCTTTAATATGAGCACCAAAAATACAATAAATTCTCTTTTCCTTACACTTTTTTAGGATACTCTGAATTTGTTTACAATCAATATTTATAGAATCTTCACCCAAACAAGATTCAGGAAAACAAACAATATCTGCATTTTTTAATGAGGCTTGTTCTATAAAATTAATAACTTTTTTAACATTCTTATTCAATTCATCAAAAACTTCAATTTGGGCAACGGCAACTTTGGGCATAATTTTTATGGAATGGATATTACTTAAATATCTTTCTGGCTCATAAATAGATTACACTCAAACACTATTATATAACTTAGCTAAAACCCATCCTAAAACATAGAACATAACATAACTTTGTAGAAGCCCGAAAAGCATTGTCCAGTCAAAAAATGAGAATGCTATTGGATATTTTGCGATTATAAATGCTGATTGGTAATTGCTGAACCATACAAACAACCCATAGAAAACAAGAACAATCATACTAAGCATTCCTAAGGCATGACCTAGAGCGTATGGCTTGAGATTGCCATGTTTTGCATGTTCCACATAACTATGTGACTGCTTAGAAATATGCCTCATCTTCCTTCTTTTCATAACTATTTTAAGTTTAGATTATATTTAAACCTTATCAATTAACAATGAAATTTCCTTTCATGCCGTTTTCTCTGTGTTGCCCTACACTACAATAATATTCAAATGTTCCTTTTTTGTCCGCTACAAATTCCACAAATGTTTCTTCTTCGGTATCTCTTAATTGGGGTGTTGCAACATCTAACTCATCTATCACAAAATCATGAAGGCCTTTTGTGCTTGAAAATTCAATTCTTACCTTATCTCCTTCATTTACCACAATATCTGGATTGCCCTTTCCATCCATTACAAATTTGAAGTTTTCTCCTGTTAAAACAAAAGTTTTTACATCGTTTTCCGAAACAACATTTTCAGTAATATTTGAGTTTGAGTTTACTGCCATAGCAATAACTATTATTCCTAATACTATCAAAATAATTGAACCAATTAGCAATTTACTCATGATTTAGCTTATTATATGTGTTTTATAAATTTATCGGGCTTTAAACTTCAAGGAATTTAGTCTCTAAATTCTTGAATGGGTGCTCTCCCCCTATGTTGCAATGAGTTAATAAAATTGTAAGCATCATGAAGAGTCCTTGCCACAGCAAGTCCACAATTATGTTCAACAGCCATGACATGTATAAAAAAATAGTCTTATAAAGATTTATTTGCTTATTGAATATCTCGCCTTTTAGATAAATTTAAAAACAAATTTCTTATCAAATCATTAAGCTCGTCTAGTATAGTGGTTAGTACGACGCCCTGTCGCGGCGTAGACCCGGGTTCGATTCCCGGGACGGGCGTAATACCATCTTGACGTAATCAAGGGG
>Ga0209542_10016974_pt1 | contig 11995 bp, 11 predicted proteins | sample RifCSPhighO2_01_FD_184028 | JGI IMG/M metagenome (GOLD analysis project Ga0209542, IMG submission 184028) | Soil microbial communities from Rifle, Colorado - Rifle CSP2_plank highO2_0.1 (SPAdes) (version 2) | ecosystem: Environmental > Terrestrial > Deep subsurface > Rock core/Sediment ...
GAAAAGAGGAAGACTAGTGTGCCGGCGAGATCTTCAGGTGTAAGCATTCCCGGCGCGAGCCGGGCGTGCTTCGCGTATTCTTTGAGGAACGATTCAGGTTGGTTGTTCAGCACGCCACCGGGGGAAATACTGTTGACTCGGATATTGTCGCCACCAAAAAGCGATGCGAAATATTTAGCGAGCATTATGGTACCGCCTTTAGCAGCCGCGTATTCTGGTGGGTTTATCATGCTGGTGCCTTCGTAAATATCGAATTTGGGGGCTACGACGCCGTAGATGGACGCGAGAAATACGATTGAACCTCCTCTCTGCTTTTTCATGTGTGGCGCAAAGCTCCGGACTGTCGAAAAATTGCTACCGAGCATGAGGGAGATATTTTCCATGCTCTCCTCATGTGTCGCCGTCCCGAACGCCTGTGGGTATTTCGCGGTGTGTGGGTAGGCAGCATTCACTACACCATCTATGCGACCAAACTTTTCGACCACGCGTGCAGCGAGAGCGTCTATGGACCTTGGGTCAGCGATATTCGCATTCTCAAACGCGATATCTCCTTTGGCGCCCTTCGAAAGCTCGGCGACGAGGTCTTTTGCCTTAGACTCGTTCTGATCAGCGACGACCACATTACCACCGGCCTTGGCGAGCGCGCGCGAAAACGCGGTACCTATGAGACCGGCGCCACCGATTATCACGAACGTTTTGCCACTAAGGTCGAACATATTGATATCCTAAGCCAATTTACGAGAAGTTGCGAATCGCCTTCGATATTTCGTCCTGACGCTCAAAAATGACCCCACCAGCGACGAGATCCTGCGGCTCGTCGATATCGATGGCGCGCCAACGCTCAATCTCATACCCGACGAGTTTGCCCGCGAGGAAGGAGTGCTCTTTCAACAAAACATCTGCTTTTACGAGATAGATCATACTTCCATCAAGTTTGTAGCATTGCTGCAGTTCCTGACGGTTGGGACTCGTGTTTCCTTCGGCGTTGAGCATTGAAAGAGCGTCGCCGGCGTCTTTTGTAAAAAGTAAGTTTTCTGTACGACATACACTCACGAGCGAATCCGCGCCTCGCTTTTCCATGAGTTCGACTGCTTTCTCGATGTCGTCCGGCGTGCGGAGTGGGCTCGTGGGCTGCAGCAGGAGCACATGAGTCGGAGTGTACCCCTCATCTTTCTGGAGTTTTTCGAGCAGGTATATGACAGCGTCGACGATCTTGCTCTCATCAGTTGCCAGCTCTGCCGGTCGAAGGAAGGGGACTTCAGCGCCAGCAGCGCGCGCAACGCTGGCTATTTCCTCGCTGTCGGTCCATACAATGACTCTGGAAACGGATGAAGCCTTCTTTGCTGCATCGATCGAATGGACGATAAGCGGCTTACCAGCGAACTTTCGAATATTCTTATTGGGCACTCCACGGCTGCCCCCTCGAGCCGGTATTACAGCCAGTATTTCCGCGGGTTTCCGGGCCATTACATCCATTGTATAGTGGCATTCATCGCTATGAAAGCTTGCCTAGTCTTGCAGCGGCGCTTTGCCTACCTCGGCCACGAACTGGGTGTCTTACTTAAGGAGAAGCACGGTATCGATGAATTGTGCGCCTATGTTCACGAACGCGACAGTTTCGATTTTTTGCGCTCGCAGACCGATATTCCATACACGCACCTCGTCCTCGACGAAGATATACAGAAGAAATATAGGGCCGAGAAGCTCGACATAGAATTTCTTGAATCGTTTGAACGAGAGTATGGCAATCTCTGGTCGTACATTTCGGTCGATCGCGTGATACGCCACGGTCAGCTTGTTCGTGAATATCCGCACGATTCGTCGCCGTACTCATATGAAGAAATACTTCGCATCGTCCAGGTTTATGCGAAAGAACTACTCGCATTCATCGAGAAAGAGAAGCCAGATTTTATATTTGCATATCAGCCGGGTGCTCTCGGCACGCTAATCCTGTACGCGATTGCGCAAAAGAAGGGCATTCCCACCCTCACCATCGTGCCTACCGTCACACGCAATCGCAACGTTGTCAGTCTGCGATTCGATCGCATGACGTGGGTCGAACAGAGCTTTGCCGAAAACCTGAAGAAGAAACCGACGGAAATTTCAAACTATGAAGTAGCGAAGGCGTACATCAAGGAATTCCGGGAACGGCCGGTTGTATATTCTGCGGTGTACTCTTCGTTGGTAAAACATGGCATTTGGCGACAGTTTGATTTCCTATCGCCACGCAACATTCGTCGCTCACTCCGATCGCTACGAGGTCTCTGGCACGATTGGCGAACGAAAAAAGAAAAGCGAGATGATTATACGACTATTCACCCACTCTGGTATCTCTACGACAGGACAAAGCGAAAATTGCGCAACATGTTTGGATTGAGCGATCTGTATGACACGTTCGACAAGAACGTACCCTTCGTATTCTTTCCACTACACTTCGAACCAGAACTTTCTATACTTCTACTTTCTCCCTTTGATACGAATCAGAAAGAAATGGTCAAGCGTCTCGCGCGCTCGCTTCCTGTTGGTATGTACGTCTATGTGAAGGAGCATCCGCAAATGGCTCCGTTCCGTCCACGACGCTTCTACCGAGAACTCAAGAAGATCCCCAATGTTCGTTTGCTCCGTCCAGAGATTACCGGTTTTGATGTCATACGCGAATCGAGGTTGGTAGCAATTATCACTGGTGCAGCTGGATGGGAAGCGACTCTATTGGGAAAACCGGTCATAACGTTTGGCGAGGTGTTTTACAACGCGTTGCCGACCGTTGCGCATTCAAGGACTCCCGACGAATTGCCTGCGCTCGTGCAAAAGCAAATATCGTCGAAAAGCGATGACGAAACGCTTACGCGGTTCGTCGCAGCGCTTTTCGAGGACAGTGCCGAGTGCGATCTTTTGCATCTATGGGAATTCGAGCACGATCCACGTAAAAAGCGCGAAGGTTTGCGAGCATTCGCTGATCTCATCGGAAAGAAAATACCACTCGTTGTTGCACGACACCATGCCCGGTAGGACAATTTCGAATCGCCTTGCATGAATCTTCGCCAGCGCATAGATAAGAAGGCTCGTCCCCGGTATCTTGCCAAACATTCGTTGCTGTGTATTCGGCAAGAATTATTCGAAATTGTACTAACCGGGTATGCGCATTAGTTTTCTTACGTTGAGCCTACGACAGCGTGGCGGAGGCTCACATCAAAACGCGATACTTTTCATTCGCGCGCTCCGCGGTCACGGACACGCGGTATCTGTTTTCACGCTAGGTGACGACGACGATCCGCCGCACGATATAACAGTTCACAATGTGAAGGATGGAAGTGGCGCCTTTTCTGCAACTCTCAAATCTCGTGCCCGAATCATGAAAGGATTGGAGACACAAACAGATGTATTTCTCGCGTATGGACATGCACTGCTATGGGCAGCGGGCCTCTATCGCATGCAAGGCACGAAACCAGTCGCTGTGTATATCGACAGCCACCTCGATTCTATGAAGGAACAGCATCGCTTCAGCTTGATACATAGGCTGAAGCATAGGGCTTGGGAACTAGTGCGAGGTCGTGCCTTGGCTCGGGGTGTCGATCTTATCATCGCGGTATCCCCGTATCTCAAAGGCCGTTTGATCAGAGCCGGATTTCCGACCTCGAAAATAAGCGTCATTCCAAATTCATTTGATTTAATCCCACCGGTGTCGCGCATTAAGAACAGTCCCAGTATTCGTGTACTGTACGCTGGAAGGTTGTCTCCGGAAAAAGGTGTGGATATTCTCATCGATGCGTTTTCTCAACTGCCGACCGATGTGTCCGCTTTTCTGCGTATCGTCGGTAGTGGAGCCGAACGCGACGCGCTTCAAGAGCAGACACGACTTCGTGCAATTTCGAACAAAGTGGGATTTGCGGGATGGATGAGCCGCGAAGATCTTGCCGACGAGTATGCGGCCGCCGACGTTGTTGTTGTACCGTCACGAGTGCCGGAACCTTTTGGGAGGACAGTCGTTGAAGCGTTAAATGCAGGTGTGCCCGTCATCGTCCCGGAGGGAAGCGGAGCGGCCTGGGTAGCAGATTCTGCAGGCGTGACGTTCGCACGAGGTGATGCTGCATCTCTGACGGGTGCTCTGACGAAGGTCATCAGCGATCGTACATTGCGACAGGCTCTCGGTGAGCGTGGCCGAGCGCGTGCTCGAGATTTTGCTGTGCAAATCGTAGGTGTGCAGCTCGCGCACTCCCTGGAGGCGATTTTGAGCTCTTAATTCCAATAGACGTTTCTCTCTGATATGGTATGCGAATGAAGAAAGGGACTCCTGGGGCGGTGAGATGGGTTGCTGTCTCTGGCGGCTTTGACCCCATCCACATTGGTCACGTCCGCATGCTCCGAGCTGCGCGAAAGCTCGGCGATAAGCTCGTCGTCATACTCAACAACGACAATTGGTTGCGTGCAAAAAAAGGATTCGTCTTTATGCCCCAAAGTGAGCGTGCGGAGCTTCTGCGAGCGTTTGCCGAAGTCGACAAGGTAGTTATCACAGATCATAAAAAAAACGACCTCGATACGAGCGTCGTTGGGTCGCTAAAGAAGTTGAGGCCTGCGATTTTTGCGAACGGCGGCGATCGAAAGCCCGGGCGAGATTCAATTCCCGAGGTTGCACTCTGTACAGAGCTCGGCATCAAAACGGTCTATAACGTAGGCTATGGTGGGAAGATACAGTCGTCATCATGGATGATCAATGCGGCTCGTCGCCCGGCATCGAAAACGGTTCGCCCTTGGGGTGAATACTACGGGTGGGATAGCGGGAAGGGATGGAACCTGAAAACGATTTATCTCAAACCGAGAAAACGAGTGTCTCTGCAATATCACAATAATCGTGAGGAGTGGTGGCTGCTCGTTGAGGGGGACGCAACGGCAGTAGTTCCAGATGGCAGAAGTACGCATTCATTTTCCCTAAAAAAGGGAGAAGTGTTTCGTGTGCAAAAAAAACAGATTCACCGCCTTTCATCGAAGCTGGGGGGAGTCGTGGTTGAGGTTGCATACGGCAATTTTGACGAGAACGATATTGTCCGACTCGAGGACGATTTCGGCAGACACAAGAAGAGCACATGAATCGTGAATTAATGCTGCGGATTGTGCGTTTTCTCGTCGCAGGCAGTCTTGCAACTGCGGTAAGCGCGACAGTTCTTCAAATATGCGTCAGCATATTTGATATGTGGTATGTGCTCGGGTCGGTATTTGGCTTTTTCGCCGGTTTTTTCGTTAGCTTTACCCTGCAGAAATTTTGGACCTTTCGCGATAAGCGACGCAGCCGCGTGATGGCAAAGCAAGCTTTCATGTACCTTTCGCTCATTATGCTCAACCTCCTCTCCAACACTGCGCTCGTTTACGCCGGCGTCGAATTTGGGAAGCTTCCCCCGGTAGTCGCGCAGATCTTCGCGTCTCTCATTTTGGCGGTCCAGAATTTCTTTGTATACACCTTCGTAATTTTTCGAGGCGTGGAGCGACCGGATGTGCTAGAGGAGAAGGCGAGCAATCCAGCGTCGTAGATCAGGCGTATGAAATCAAGCGCAAAACAGTCTGCCCCCAAAGACATTCCGGTCGTCATTTTTTGCGGCGGGCGCGGCAGCCGACTGAAAGAGGAAACTGAAGTGATACCAAAGCCATTAGTGCCGATTGCAGGTCGACCCATTCTCTGGCACATAATGAAGATCTACTATGCGCAGGGCTTTCGGCACTTTATCCTCTTACTTGGATATAAAGGAGAGCAAATTGAGTCTTACGCAAGAAATCACCTCCGGAGATCATCAGAGCGTTGGACTATCACGTGCCTCGACACCGGCCTCGACACACAGACGGGCGGACGTCTCAAGCAGGCTCAAAAACTCATTACATCACCGATCTTTATGCTCACGTATGGTGATGGTGTTGCTGACGTAAACCTTCGGAAACTTCTCGCATTTCACCAGAAGGAAAAGCGCACGGCGACTATGACGGCGGTCCACCCACCGGTGCGCTTCGGTGAGGTCGTATTCAATGGCAATGACGTGGTCGCGTTTAGAGAGAAGCCGGACCCGAAGAGGCATCGCAGCGAACACCTCATCAACGGCGGTTTTTTTGTGCTCGATGCCGAAATTTTCAATCACATGTCAAGCGACTCGCAGCTGGTTTTTGAGCGCGACGTTCTCTCAAGGCTCGCCAAGAGGAGGCATCTTGCAGCTCTCCCGCACCGCGGATATTGGCAATGCATGGACACGATTCGGGACAAGGAAGTCTTGAACGAAGCATGGGGGAGTGGAAAGGCCCCGTGGAAACTGTGGGACTGACATGCGCATATTAATCAACGGGAATCTTGGATACATAGGCCCTATAGTCGTACGGCATTTTCGCAGCGCGTTTCCAGATGTGCATATCATCGGGTTCGACACGGGTTTTTTTGCCGATTCACTTATCAATGCGAAACGGTTTCCAGACGAACGTGTAGATACTCAAATATTTGGCGACGTGCGGAAATTGCCCGAGGAAGCGCTCGAAGGAGTAGACGCCGTGATTCAACTCGCGGCGATATCCAACGACCCGATGGGGAAGGAGTTCGAGAAAGCGACCGATGAGATAAATGCACAGGCTGTTGGCGAAAATGCGGCGTGCGCGAAAGCAGCGGGCGTGAAAGCATTCGTATTCGCGTCGAGCTGTTCGGTTTACGGCGCGGGAGATGAGGAAGCAAAAAGCGAAGATTCGCCGCTCGACCCTCTCACCGCATATGCACGCTCGAAAATAGCTGCAGAGCGAGCGCTAGCGCCACTTGCAGACGAGGTATTCAAGGTCACTTCCTTACGATTTGCGACCGCGTGCGGTTTCTCTCCGCGTTTGCGACTCGATCTTGTATTGAACGACTTCGTCGCTTCCGCTGTCGCGGTAAGGAAGATAGAAATACTCTCCGACGGCACGCCATGGCGCCCGCTCATCCACGTAAGGGATATGGCGCGCGCGATGGAATGGTCTATAACGCGCTCGACCGAAAGTGGCAACTATCTCGTTGTTAATGTTGGATCGAATAGCTGGAACTACCGTGTGCGCGAACTTGCGGAGGCTGTCAAAGAGCAAATGACCGATGTCGAGATCTCGGTGAACCAAAAAGCTGCTAGGGATATGCGTTCGTACCGCGTCGATTTCGGGCTTTTCCAGAAACTCGCGCCTGAGCATCACCCAAAGATGACTTTGCAAGACGCCATCACAGATCTCATTCAAGGCCTGCGCGCGAGCGCTTTTTCTGACGCAAATTTTCGTGAATCTATTTATATGCGTCTCAAAGTTTTGCGGGAGCTTCAAATGTGCGGACGACTATCGGACGATCTATTCTGGAAACGCCAAAATTGACAGGGTAGACAACGTGTCGTATAAATCCGATAGGAAATCATAACCATGAGGAAAGATCATGACACACATGAATCCTGACGCCGCAATTCTCCGCATTACGTCTGTCGCTCTTGCGGACACACCTCCGCGACGTGCAGACGCGGCCTACGTTTTTTCGGAAACGGCGGATAACGCTAGACAGCCTCTTGCGATGGCAGCAGGACTGTTCGGAACAGCTCGCGTTCTACGGATCTGTTGCTCTGGATCGCCGCCGCACCGACCGGACCCGAATGTGCCGGAGTCCTTTCCGGGCTTCGAGACCTGGAAAAGTCATCTGATCGAGCACGGTGTTCGCGCGAATGCGATATACGCTATCCCGATGCCCATCGAAAGGTGGCACACGGGTGTCGAGGCATATGAGCTCGTGATGCGCGCGAAGCGCGAAGGGTGGAAGACTCTTTTCGCTGTGGCGCCGCCACTCCACTTGCCGCGGTGCTTTGCGAATACGATCTCGGTCGCTGTACGCGAAAAGGTGGACGTCAAGATCTACGCAATCAATCCGACGATGCCGAGCCCGTGGCACGAAACGGTCCTGCATTCGTGGGGTCGCGTTACCGCCCCGCGCATCGAGCTTGTCGATGGCGAGCGCGAGCGCATGCTTCGCCGCTATGGCAACAAGTACGACATGGCGGACCTTGAGGACATCCTCAACTACCTCGCCCGCCGAGATGGTTATCTGTGATTCGTCCTCGTGGATCGGCTTCAAAGCCACGGCGTTATGCGTCGTGGCTCTTTCTCGACTGTGGGGCACGGGCCGTGTATTATCGTGAAATCGTATGGGCACTCGAGAACTTTCTATCGTTGTTCCCGCATACAACGAGGGCAAGAATTTGAACGATGTTTCGGAAAAAATGGTTCGCGAACTCGATGCCTCGGGAATTGATTATGAGATCCGCATTGTGAATAATGGCTCGACAGATGATTCGGGCGATGTTCTCAAAGAACTCTCGGAGCGCCATTCACGGATCGTGGTCATATCGCTCGCAAGAAATGAGGGGTACAGCAATGGCATTTTGGAAGGTTTGAAGGGCGCGGATGCGGAGGTCTTGGGGTGGGCTCATGCCGATGGACAAGTCGATCCCCACGATATCGTGCGCCTCTATCGCGGCATGAAAGAGAAGGGGCTTCCGCTCGCTAAAGCAATTCGCAAGATACGGCATGAGTCCGTCTTCAGGCTCATTCAGAGCACGACGTACTATCTCATTTTCCAACTCTTGTTCCGCTCACCATATCGCGACATCAATGGAACCCCGCGTCTTATGACGAAAGCGGCCGCACAGAAATTGCAGCTCTCCTCGCGCGATTGGTTCTTAGAACCCGAATTCATCATTAAAAGCTTGCGGCTAAAGATGCCAATCTATGAGGTGGAAACGGTGTGGCACTCGCGGCAGAGCGGATTTACTCGAGCGCGACTCTGGACTGGGCTTGAATTCCTGAAAAACCTGATCCTTTATCGGCTCGGTCTAAAGTAATGAAGCTCTTCAACACAATCCCGCTTTGGGTTTTAGGATTATTCGCGGCGCTCGTACTCCTTATAGAAGCGCCGCTGATTGCGTTCCCGTTTTACGCCGGCGATTTCTATCAAGGAATAAATATCGCGCACTACGGCAACGACGAGCATCATTATCTGACGCGAGGTAAAGAAATCCTGGAAGGACATGCGCTCGGTCAAATGTACCTCTCTGAATGGAAGGATTCTCCCGATTCGTTCCAGATGAATATCGAACAGATCTATGTGATGCCGATTCGACTGCTCGGAGGCGAGAAGGCCGATGTGGCGATGCTCTACAACGTGATGAACGGGATTGGCGTTTTTATATTGCTCATTCTCATGTATTTGTTTGCGTACCTCCTGTCGCGCAACACGGTCGTTGCCACAGCAAGCGCCATTTTCACCGTCGGCGGATACGTGCTGATTGAGAACGGAACCATTCTCAAGGTCCTGCTCACCGGTGGTCAGATCATCTACTCCAATTTCAACGTATACGGCCGCTCGGCGGCTCCCTATATGCCGCTCGTTCCGTTCTTCGGGTTTCTTATTCTTACGTATAAGAGCGCAACAGCACAATTCGAAAGAATCTCGCGAACGACGTACGCTCCCTATGTGTATGTCGCCGCTGCGGGAACCCTGTTTGGTGTTCTCTTCTACAGTTACTTCTATGCCTGGACATATGCGCTCGCGCTCCTTGGGTCGCTCACACTCTCCGCCATTATATTTCGCAAGTGGCACGCTGCGATTGCTACGGTCGGTATCGGGTCGCTCGGGCTTCTGGTAGGATCATTCAAACTCTATGGATACTACACGCTCTTTACGTCACCGCTCGGCGAACAGTTTTCCTATTTCTTCCAAACCATGCATAGTCGCGAGTTTATCGAAAGTACTACGGGCATTGCGGTAACTCTTCTCCTCGCTCTTTATGTATATACAAATCGAAATGACAAGAATGCATTCTTTATTACAGCATTGGTGATGGCGAGTTGGGTCGCGCTGGAGCAACAAATGATAACAGGCCGCACCGTTCAATACGGGCACTACTATTGGTACTTCGTGGTTCCTCTCGCCATATTGATCTCGGTCTACATGCTATCGCGGATTATTCCCTCCGACTGGAGTCGCTGGTGGAAAATGTTTTGTCTTGCACTCGTATTGGTCTCCTTCCTCAATACCGCTGCCGGCCAGTACCGGTCATTCTTTATCACGGCGCCGTATAAGATGCGCGAGCAGGACTTTGCACCGCTCGTTCAAAAACTTGCCTCGTTGCCTAAAGGTGTAGTTCTTACCGATTTTGGAGGTTCGAGCTATCCATTTCTCATTACGATTTACACGGACGACGATTTGTACTGGATTCCTGCTGCGACGACGTCTGCGTTTCCCTATGAGCACATGAAAGAAGCGCTTTTCGTATACCTCTATATCAACAAGGATTCACGCCGCGACCCGGTCGCATATCTAGAGAGCGCACTCGCGACGTCGACTCGCTCCGCGTACGTCGATCTGTATGAGCACGTCGAAGGAGTCGAGACAGGAATTCCGCGGCCCAAGTATGAGAAGGCGCCGTTCCCTCGTACTGATACCGAGGTCTTAACGAAACGAGCGGCATTTTTGCCTGAAATAGGGAAGGCATACCAGGAGTTCTTGCGCTCACAGCAGAGCATTCGCGCAGCCCTCATCGCGCGCGATGTAAAATACATTCTGTGGGACGTGCGGCAGTACCCCGAGTGGGACCTTGCACCGCTTGGCCCGCTTACTCTCATCGCAACCTCTACCGATCTAGTACTCTACAAATTTTGACTAGATAAAATAGATGGGATCAGGCAGGATTAAATCTCTAAACAGGACTTGCAAGCGCGCACAGCGCTAGTACTCTTTAGTTACATGAACATGAATACTCTCGTTCTTAGAACCACGCTATCAGTTGCCGTTGCAGCCATACTGTTTAGTTTTTCATTGGTCTCATACGCTGCGGACAGGTCTTCCAGCCTTCGAGTAGGCAGAGATGTCATGTGTTCTACCGGCATGTTTTGCCAGACACTGGTGTTTAATAAGGTTCAGACTTCTTCAGTGCGTGACAGGGCAGTGAGTGTTAGCTGTAATGGGGCTTTCGGGGCTCCGGGATTTAATACATCAAACGGGTTTCTTCTGGTAGGAGATTACTATCTTCAGTCGTCGAACGTGTATGTGGCACATGTCGGCGCTTCGCTTATAGCGACCACTTCACCGCAAGGAAATAGCTGTGTGGGTCCGCATATCGTCACGAGTACTACCAAGCCGAGCGGTATGAGGGAAGTACAGGCGATAGGCAATGCATTCTGGCAAAAATGCGCGTTAAACGGCTCAGAAATTTTCGTATCGATCTCTGCTGCCGATTATGCAGCCCTCGCGACTGCGCCCGGGATCCCACCTCTAAAGATCGACGCGAACCGACCGACGAGCTGCGTCCATTCACCGGTCATTCAAAATAACTCTCCTCCCAGAAGGTAAGGCCGCGGACGCTTTGCTTTCCGAGAAACGCTACCACTAGCGTTTACTATTTGATTTGTTCGCTTTCCACCACGAGATGGTATTTTCGAGTCCTTCGCGAAGTGGATAGTGCGGTTGCCATCCGACCTCATCTCTAAGACGTTGCACGTCGGCGACGAGTCGTGCGGGCTCATGTGGTCTTTCGGGAAGCGCCCCAAGGCGCACAAGTTCACTTTTGCCGAGTATGTCGGCGATCGCATTGACCACATCTTTCAGCTGGAGGGGCGTACCTGAGGCAATGTTTACCGCCCCTTCGACATCGCTATCAAGGAGCGCGACAAATGCCGAGGCTACATCTTCCACGTGCAAGAGATCGCGGACCTGTTCACCGGATGTGGTACGCGCTTCTTTCCCGTCGAGAAGCGAATTGACGACCGAAGGCACGAGGCGCTCGGGGGCCTCGTGAGGACCATACAGGAAGAAAATGCGTCCCCACGCGAGTGAGGTCCCCTCCCTACGAGCGAAATTTTCGGCCCATTCATGAATTTTGTTCTTACTTTGGCCGTAGAGCGTCGCAGGCGCGATGGGAGAATCTTCTTTTAGGAATTCTTGCGGTTTCGTCCAATCGTATTCGGCACAAGTACC
>Ga0209542_10016976_pt1 | contig 11993 bp, 12 predicted proteins | sample RifCSPhighO2_01_FD_184028 | JGI IMG/M metagenome (GOLD analysis project Ga0209542, IMG submission 184028) | Soil microbial communities from Rifle, Colorado - Rifle CSP2_plank highO2_0.1 (SPAdes) (version 2) | ecosystem: Environmental > Terrestrial > Deep subsurface > Rock core/Sediment ...
CTGGCAGTATGCCAAACGGCAAAAGACCTGGTTTAAACGAAATAAGAACATCCAGTGGTTTACCCCGAGCATTGTCGAGGGGTTTTCTCCTAAAGACAGAAAAAAGATAGAAAAAACGGTGGCTCTATTCCTTGCCGAAAAATAACCGACACCCCATGGGGGTGTCGGTTATTTTTCCTATTGCGGGCCCACCAGGACTCGAAGCTTACAGCTTCAGTACACCTTGCGGATACTTTTCTTCCCCGCCTATTCGGCGGGTCGAAAAGATATCTCACAAGGTTTTCGAGTCCCGGTCCATCCCCGTAATGTACGAAAAGAAATGGTGAAAAACCATTTTTTTGTAGCATTGCGGGCCCACCAGGACTCGAACCTGGAAAATCGCTTTTGGAGAGCGACAGTTTACCATTAGCTTATAGGCCCCTTTGTACAAAACACCTCCGCATGTGCGATAAGCTGTTTCGTTATCGCAGAATCATTATATCGTACAGAAACACAACCATTATAGCCATCTTTCTTAGTCTTACCAGTATTTGGTTTTTGAAAGGTCTTCAAGAATTGATTCCGTGGGATTCTAGTTATACGAGACCAAAAGGCGGCCATGCGTTCGGGATCGTGATATGAATGGAGGTGCATACAGACTCGAAATTTTGTCTCATCAAGAAGAAAAGAACTTCGTAGCAAGAATAAGAATAGTCTGACCAGTTGAGGATCGGAGTTTGTAAAACGGACTCCGCTATGAAGATTTTTTTCTCCTTCACAGTAGTACAAAAGAGACGCGAGCAGGCGTTTCATGTTTTTATCTAAAACAAGACCTTCTATATACTCACTTGCTTCACAGACATGAGTGTCGAATTGTAGACGGGATTTTGAATGCCGAGTCCTGACAGCATTCTTATGCCCCTCTTTTGATCGTTTTTCTAATCTCTTGAACGCCTTCGGGGAAAGAGAAACACCCCGAAGCCACAAAGAAAGTGAGCTTTTGGAAACAGGTACCAGTTTCTTAATCTCCGACAACGACTTGCCTTTCTTTCGCAAATTTATTGCTTGTTCTTTTTCTTTAGTTCGGAACCCCATGCTCGGTTATATAACCAACACCATTATTATAACGCCGACATTATCAAAAATCTAAAGGGGGTTGTGGACTACCCAACACAAAAGCGCTCAAGTCTCAAGCGCTGGTGCGTTTCCCTTTCAACTTTCTACTTTCTACTTATTACTTACCCCTTACCACTTACTACTAACCCCTATTTCCGTCCCTCTTTATGAATGGTGTTCTTCTTGCACCATTTGCAAAACTTTTTGAGCTCAATCTTTCGTTCAACGAGCTTCTTATTCTTGGAAGACCAATAATTAATCCGTTTGCAGTCCGCGCAGGCGAGTTTTATCAGTCTATCTTGTGACATATCAATATTTTTAGTCCCACCACTCTACATGAAGCCCTTCTGAACGTCAATAAAGGTTCCTGGCTTTGCCACGAGGTATTGTCGGGACTCGCTACACTCGTACTTTCCCGCAGCACGCTATGGGGGATAGAACCTATATAGACTCCTCGGCTCGGAAAAACGAAAGTGTGCTTTCGCTTTTCTCTCGCTCTACGTCGTCAATTAGTTCCCTGCTGAATCGAGTCGCTCCCGTGCCGCTCGCACATTGGGGACATATTTCCGAGTTGGTTCATATGAGTCCACCCCTTCGTTTCGTTTGCAATCGGTCTTTCCGGTTCCATAGCACCCGGGCGAATCCCATACGCATTCCCACTTGTGCAGACCCGGGCAGTCTTTGCTTGGCTCGTTTGCCTTTGTGCCGCCGTTGTAAGCAGCCGTTGTAAGATCGTAATCACCATACTTTGTGTAGAGCTGGCCGTAATACTTATTGCCTAACTCCATATTTTTATCAGGATTATTCACCAAAAGACTTTGTATCTGCGCATCAGAGAGATTTCGGAGTGACGGGTCCATTTGACGTGCGGTCGCAGGTTCTACCTGCATCAGTCCCCGACTATTTCCCTCTTGCGCTTTCGGGTTTCCTGCGGACTCCATCGCCATAACTGCACGAGTTGCATTGCAATTATCGATGTTTGCTTGCTCGGCATATGAGCAATTTTGGCTAGCATAGGGAGCTGTTTTTGCGAGTCGCGCGTCTATCTCTTTCGTGCCAAGAGTTGGGGTACCGCCAAGTGGCTGTGTACCCGCTTGAGGAAGCTTATCGGGGTCTTGCCACGGTTGTGCCGTTCCGCCCGTTCCACTTGTTCCCTGATTTGCATTAAGTTTGTCGGGGTCTTGCCACGGTGCCGCCTTATCTGGGTCTTGCCATGCAGGCGCCACAGATGAGCTACCGCACCGAGACGGGTCAAGTTGGGTAAAGACACGCACACCTTCTCCGGCAAGGACGTGGAGAATCACGTCAATGATGAGCCAGGAGCCGAGCACAAAGATGAGGCCGATGAAGGTGTTCTTGAAAATGGCGTGAGCTTTCTCGACATTCCCGGGGTTTGCGCCTGTCGTGAAGTAGAAGAAGCCGGCGACTGCAAAGGCAAGTGCGGCGACAATGAAGGCGACCCGTACGAGAAATTCAATGACGTTCTGCGCAAGGATGGTGAGGTGACATACCTGGCAATCTGGGCCACTGCAGGGAACAATTCCTCTGGCTTGAGCAAATGCGGGATCTGGCGCTATCAAGAAAAGAGATCCTCCAATGAGGAGAAAAGCAACGGCAAGAGAGAGGAATATGTGCTTCATGTATACAGCTAATGATATGCGAGAAATAGTGGCTCTACAAGGAGAAATACTGGATATGTGCTGAAGGTTAAGCGTGTCTTGAGAGAATGTCATAAAGAGGTTACAATGACACAGATTATTGCGTCGGTGGCGGAGTGGTCAATCGCATCAGACTGTAAATCTGACGGGCTTAGCCCTACGGGGGTTCGAATCCCTCCCGGCGCACAGCGACGGAAATAGCACGGCCTTTGAGGCCGTGCTATTTCGTTGCATAGGCAACGAGGGAATCGAAAGCCGGAGGTGCGCGTGCCTAAGCACGATGAAGCACCGAGGCGGGGTCGCGAGTACTTAGCAGATTTCAAGCGAAGCGAAGAAATATGCTTAGTAACTTGTGACCGAATCCCTCCCGGCGCACAAATATGCCAACCGCAATGCGAAAGCGTTGCGGTTGCTGCATTTTGTAGCGCCGGGAGGGATTTGAAAGACGGAGCCGGTACCTGCCTGCCGGCAGGCAGGTACAAGATGAGCGAAGCGAATGCTTGTCGGCGAGTCAGGGTAGCTGAAACAGTGTCAAAACACTGTTTCAGAACTTAGCGAGTGCAACGAGCTTAGTGAGTCACGCCGAATCCCTCCTCACTTTTTATTCAAGTGAAGCGAGACCGCGAGCCGCGTCCAGCGGTACTTAACGAGCGTGAGCGAGTTTAGTACCCGCAGGATCAATCCCTCCCGGCGCACAACGTAAAAACTGCACACTTTCAAGGTGTGCGGTTTTTACATCAGTATCGCAGATTTACGTCGTGATCTTTTGTTTTCGTGAGGTACGCATTCCTTTGCGAACAGGGGTTGGTTTCTTTTTGACGTCAAAGACGAATTCCCCGTCTCTAATATCAACCGATACCGATCCTCCTTCCATCACACCGCGAGACACCATCATGCTTGCAACCGGAGTGAGGATTTTCGATTGAATGAGCCGCTTTAGTGGCCGCGCACCGTACTGCGGGTTGTACCCTTCTTTGGCGAGGTACGAAAGTACGTCATCGGAAACGGTAAGTGTGATCTCTTTGGCAGCAAGCCGCTCCTTAACAATGCCGACTTGGATCTTGACGATAGATTCGATTGCTTCCTTGGAGAGGATGTCAAAGACGACGATTTCGTCGAGACGGTTGAGGAATTCAGGGCGGAAATAATTTCGAAGCGCTCCCATGACCTTGTCCTTTGCGTCATCATACTGTGTGTCTGTGGTATCCGTGCTTGCCGAGAAACCGAACTTTGACATGCGGTCAATAAACTCCGCGCCGATATTCGAGGTAAGAATGATGATTGAGTTTTTGAAGTTGACCTTCCGGCCTTTCGCGTCGGTGAGGTGTCCGTTATCGAGCACTTGGAGCAAGATATTGAAGACTTCCGGATGCGCTTTTTCGATTTCGTCAAAGAGAAGTACAGAGTATGGGCGGTGCCGAACAATTTCGGTAAGCGCACCTCCCTCTTCATGGCCCACGTAGCCCGGCGGCGAGCCAATCATCTTTGAGATGGAATGTTTCTCCATGTACTCGGACATGTCCACACGAATGAGTGCTTTCTCATCGTCAAACATAAACTCCGCAAGCGCTTTCGTAAGTTCGGTTTTGCCGACTCCGGTCGGGCCCAAGAAGAGGAACGAGCCAATCGGCCTGTTGGGGTCTGATATGCCTGCGCGCGAGCGCTTGACTGCATCTGCGACGAGCTTTACTGCGTTGCCTTGGCCGACAATGCGCCGCTTCAACACCTCCTCCATGCGGGAAAGTTTCTCTGCTTCTTCTTCGAGCATGCGCACGACCGGAATGCCGGTCCAGCGCGAGACCACTTCTGCGATATCACTTTCCACGATTTCCTCCTTGAGAATACGCCGTGAGCTCTGGAGCTTCTTCAGACGCTTCATTTTCAAATCAAGATCTCTCTCGCGTTGGGGGATTTTTCCATATCTGATCTCCGCCGCCCGCGAAAGGTCCGCGGTTGCTTCAGCGGCCTCCGCTTCAATGCGCAGTCCCTCCAACTCTTTCTTCAGCGTCTTTATCTCGCCGAGCACTTCCTTCTCATTTGTCCACTTTAATTCCAATTCCGATGTCTTTTCCTTCAGGTTGGAGATTTCTTTTTCTATTTTCTTCGTGCGGTCTTTTGCCTTTTTCTGTCCCGCTTCCGCCTCTTTCTTAAGGGCCTCGCGTTCTATTTCAAGCCGCATGACTTTGCGGTGGGTTTCTTCAAGAATCGGCGGCTTGTTTTCAAGGGAAATCCGCAAGCTTGAGGCCGCCTCGTCAATCAGGTCAACTGCCTTGTCCGGCAGAAATCGGTCGGAGATATAGCGGGACGAGAGCGTGACTGCGGCAACAATCGCGTCGTCCGTAATTCGCACGCCGTGAAAGAGTTCGTATTTCTCTTTTAGCCCGCGCAAAATGGCTACAGCATCCTCAATAGACGGCTCCTGCACGTGGACCGGTTGGAATCGCCGCGTGAGCGCCGGGTCGCGCTCAATGTGTTTTTGGTATTCTTTGAGCGTGGTTGCGCCGATAACGCGCAACTCTCCCCGGGAGAGCGCGGGCTTCATCATGTTTGACGCGTCTACCGCGCCTTCTGCCGCTCCCGCTCCTACAAGAGTATGAATTTCATCAATAAAAAGAATAACTCGACCTTCAGCGCGCTCGATTTCTTTCATAATATTCTTCAAGCGCTCTTCAAACTCGCCGCGGTACTTGGTGCCCGCAATCAAAAGCCCCAAATCAAGGGAGACAAGCTCCTTTCCCTTCAATGAATCGGGAACGTCACCGGAAGCCATCCGTGCCGCAAGCCCTTCGGCAATTGCCGTTTTCCCGACACCTGCTTCTCCGATTAGAATCGGATTGTTTTTGGTGCGTCGTGAGAGAATTTGTATGACGCGCGTAATTTCGCTGTCGCGCCCAATTACAGGGTCGAGCTTGTTCTCTGCGGCAAGCTTGGTCAGACTTCGCGTGTAACGCCCGAGCGAGCGGTTTTGCTTGGGCTGCATGGCATCTTGATCATCGCTCTCGCGGAGCTCATTAAACACATTGAGTACTGACGTTCGATCAATGCGAAAGCGTGCAAGGATTTCCCGCGCCGGACCCGGATGGTCAATAATTGAAATCAGCAAGTGCTCGGTTGATACAAACGAGTCGTTGAAACCGTTCGCAATCTTGCCGGCGTTTTCGAGCACCTGTGCAAGCTCGGGCGTAAGGTAGAGTTGGTAGGACGGAGAAATCACAGAACCCGCTTCGTTTCCCTCTATCGCCTCGAGCAGTGAATCCGTGAGGTGAATTGTATCGACATCCATCCGCTCAAGAATAGAAAGCACCATGCTTTCCTCCTGCAACACAAGCGCCGTTAGGAGGTGCAGCGGATTGATGTGGTTCTGGCCGCGTTCTATGGCAAGCTCGTGCGCCTTACGGACGGCTTCTTTTGCTTTAGTCGTGAAATTATTAAATGGTGTCATATGCGTATTACACGTTACGGATACTATATACGAGTATACAATATTGCCTTTGTGCCGCGGTTTTCTGAAGAACTTAGCGTCCCGTCTGGACATCCGTCTTCTTCTCTGCAGCTTGTGCAATCTGGGCCTGCACAACTTGGATTGGCGTAAAGCGCGCGGCACCACCTTGACGGCTCTGAGAAGTGCTGATACCAATGACTTCTCCGAAGATGTTCAAAAGTGAACCCCCTTTTTCGATACTTTCTGAATTAATATTTGTTTCCACCGCTTTAAGGACCGAAACCTTGGATAGTTCGGTAGAAGTTCCAGTGTCGCTCTTCACCTCTACTAATTCTTCATCAAGACCGGAGATAATACCCAAAGAAACGCCGAGCCGACTCGCTCCATAGAGGGTCAGAACCGATTGACCAAGTTTCATCGCATTGATATCTCCGTATTCAATGCCGGCAGGAGCCACTTCGTCTTTCGCAAACGAGAGTTCGAGAAGCGCTGTGGGACGCTCGCCCCCTCTGTCGAGGATAGTTGCCGTCATTTCTTTTCCGTTCCCTAAGACCACCGGAAACGAGGATCCTTCAGCGACGATTGAACGGTCAGTCGCAATGGCGATGACGCCGTTTTTTGAAACAATGGTGCCTAGACCAATAAGTACTGACCCGGTTTCCGTATTGCGGTAGATTCTCGCGATTCGCCCGGCATTTTTTTCAATGGCCTTCGTAATGAGGTCTTCCTCGTTAACGACAACAGTCGTCTCTTTCGTTACTACGGTTGCCTTTTGTGTCTCACCCGGGACCACTCTCTCGACAGTACGTTCAACGATACGGTTAATGGTTTGGGTGATTGCAGGAGGAGCTTGGTCAAGAAGTGTGACCGTTACGATACCGGTTGCAATTGAGGTCACGAAGGAAACAAGAAGCGTGAGGAGCACAATCTGTGCTTTAGTGAGCCGTTCTATATCCATACACGTATCATAATACTAACGGGATATTTTTCCGCAAGGAATTGTGAGCATATGATTGCACACCATACATCTCCCGTGCACAAAAAGTATCACTTAAATTTGAATTTGTCAATAATTTGCACAGTTTTGACGAGGGCATAGACGGTCTGCTCGAGGTCTTTTTTTGTTGTGTGTTTCCCGAGCGTAAATCGTAGCGCGCTTTGTGCACGGTTGAGGTCTTTGGTAAGGGACGTAATCACGTATGAAGCCGCACGCAGACGAGAACCGAGACACGCGCTCTTCGTTGTGGCGGCAATCCCTTGCTCATCAAGAGCAATTACCACATATTCGTTGTCCGCACCAGGAATTGAGATATTGACGTTTGAGGGGGAACGCAATGTTGCGTCGCCATTGAGGATCGCGCGGGGAATCTCCTTTTGTATCTTTTTGATGAAGTAATCGCGAAGCTGTGTAAGCCGAGCGCTCTCTTTTTCTCGCCCTTCCACCGCACGCAAGAAGGACTCTCCCATACCAACAATCAAAGGGACGTTCTCGGTCCCTGGGCGAATCCCCCTTTCTTGTCCGCCCCCTTTGAGGATTGGCGCAATATTGATTCCTCTTTTACTGTAGAGAAAACCGACTCCTTTGGGTCCGTAGATCTTCTGCGCATCAATGGACATAGAGTCGACCCCGAGGCGTTTGGGAGAACAATCAAAATACAGCGGCGCCTGACATGCGTCCGTGTGAAAAGCTATGTGCCCTTTTTTAGATTTTTTCTCGTATCGCAAAATCTCGTGCGCGATGTCTGCAATGGGCTGCAGCGTGCCGATCTCACTGTTAACAAATCCTACCGAGACGAGGCGTGTCTGCGGCATGAGCGCTTCATACACGCGCTTCGCCTCGACAAACCCCTGCTCGTTAAGATCAATGTAGGTAACCTCCCCGCCGCGCTTTTCAAAATCTTTGAAACACTCAAGAACTGATGGGTGCTCCGCAGAGGAGGTGACGGCATGCATGGCAGCGAAGGGTAATTTTAGTCCCTCAAGGTACCCCGTAATGCCGAGGTTATTTGCTTCTGTCCCGCTTCCGGTAAAAATAATTTCATCGCTTTGCACCAAGAGTGTGCGGGCGATTTTTCCGCGGGCCTCATCTATCGCCTCTTTCGCGCGGCGGCCTTCTTCGTGCAACCCTCCCCCATTCCCAAAATGCAAGGCCCAATACGGCATCATTTTCTTTAGCACAACACTATCAAGCGGCGTCGAGGCCGCGTAATCAAGGTAGATGCGCTTTTTCTTTGAAAAAATTCCCATGGATGTCTTTAGTGATTGTACCTTGCGCGCGTCTTTTGCAAAAAGAGCAAGGCGGAGTATACTACATAACTGTCATTCGCTTAATTCCCTCTTTTCATGATTACTGCACTTTCAACCACTCCTTTTGAAGCAGGTTTCTATGCACTTGGTATTGTTTCTCTCGTGCTTCTCCTGTGGAACATCCGCCTTGAACGGAAGATGCGGCGGCTGACTTGCGGGAAGAATGCAAAAAGTCTTGAAGACACCATTGCATTTATAAAAGAAGGATGCGAGGACCTTGCGCGGTTCCGCGTGGATGTAGAGAAGTACCTAAAGAGTGTCGAAGAGCGACTCCGGCGAAGTGTCCAAGGAATTGCGACCGTGCGCTTCAATCCTTTTAAGGGAGCGGGCGTGGGCGGCAATCAGAGCTTCTCGACCGCCTTCTTAAGCGAAGACGGCAACGGCGTCGTCGTATCCACGCTCCACGCCCGCGACCGCATGAGTTTTTATTCCAAACCAATCGAGCATTTCTCGTCATCGCACGAGCTTTCAGACGAAGAGAAAGCAGCTATTCTTCAAGCACGAGAGTCTGTCAAAGTGAAGCGCTAGTATGTACAAAAAACGCATATGCCAAAGAAAGAACACAACTTGGTCCATCGGGCTCCCGTTATTGTCGTCATGGGGCATGTTGATCATGGCAAATCGGCGCTCCTTGACTACATTCGCAAGACCAACATTGTTGCCAATGAGGCGGGCGGCATCACCCAACGTATTTCTGCGTACGAAGTAGAACACACAGATCGCGAAGGGCATACACGCACCATCACCTTCCTTGATACGCCCGGCCATGAATCTTTCTCAAAAATGCGCGCTCGGGGCAGTGTCGCCGCCGACATCGCAATTCTCGTTGTCTCGGCAGAAGAGGGGGTGAAACCACAAACACTTGAAGCGTACGAGTCCATCAAAAAGAGCGGAATTCCTTTTATTGTCGCTATTAACAAAATAGACAAACCTGGTGCAGATATCGAACGCACGAAAATAACCCTGCTTGAAGCCGGCCTCTACCTCGAAGGTATGGGTGGGGATATTCCCTTTGTTCCCATCTCGGCAAAGACTGGAGAAAAAGTGAGTGAGCTTCTGGACATGATGCTTCTTGTCGCGGACCTTTCAGAACTGAAGGGAGATCGTGAGAAGCTTGCGGAAGGTGTGGTTATTGAATCAAACCGCGATGCTAAAAAGGGGATTTCGGCAACACTTCTCATTAAAGACGGCACCCTGCGCAAAGGGATGTACGTGCAAGCAGGGGCAAGCGTCGCTCCAGTGCGCATCATGGAAGATTTTGCGGGTCTGAATATATCTGAAGCTTCATTCTCAAGCCCGATTCTCCTCGTGGGATTCGATTCATTGCCGTCTGCAGGAGAACAATTCCGTGCGTACGAAACAAAAAAAGAAGCCGAAAGTGCGGCGCGCGCACATGCCGCCGCCATTAAAGAAAATCATAAAGACATACTATACGCCGTCGACGAGGACAGCCACGTCATCCCTATCATCTTGCGAGCCGACGTTATGGGGTCGCTTGAGGCCATTGAGCACGAAATCAACAAGCTAAAGAGTGATGGTGTAGAGGTGCGGCTGATTCAAAAAAATGTCGGCCCGATCTCCGAAGGAGACATTAAACTTGCGCTTGCAAGCAATCAGGCGATTATCTTGGGATTTAATGTCCCCATCGACAACGTAGCGCGCGATTTTGCGCTTCGAAACGATATTACGATTCAGATCTTCGATATTATTTATAAGCTCGCAGAGTGGCTACAGGAAGAAGTGCACAAGCGAACTCCCAAAAAAGATACAGAAGAATCAACAGGCAAAGCGGTTATCCTCAAAATCTTCGGCAAGACAAAAGACAAGCAGGTTATCGGCGGACGAGTCGAATCGGGCGTTTTGAAGGTGGGCAGCACTGTGCAGATTGTGCGCAAAGACAATCGAGTAGGTACCGGGACTATCCTCAACCTCCAACAGCAAAAGGCCGATGCAAAATCGGTCGAGAGCGGCGAGTTCGGAGCACAAATCGCATCGCGGATTGACATTTCTCCCAAAGACACGCTCGAGAGCTTTATCATCGTCAAAAAGTAAGCTAGTATGTCGCAGAGAACCGAGCAAGTTGCAGAGCTTGTCAGAGAGGCAGCTGCTCTTTTTCTCAACCGAGAGTCTAACCACCTCTCCCTCATCACAGTCACCCGGGCGGAGATCTCTCCCGATCTAAAAAACACGACGGTGTTCATCAGCGTGTACCCGGAAGAAAAAGAAGTGGAGGCGCTTCACTTTACACGGCGGAAGCGAAGTCTTTTCAAAGAGTACCTGAAATCCCACACAAAGCTTCGGCGCATTCCATTTGTTGAATTCGAGATCGACCACGGAGAGAAAAATCGGCAGCGCCTCGATGATATTTCGCGCAATCTTTAGACATCGGCGTGGTAGCCAAGTGGTAAGGCAAGGGACTGCAAATCCCTTACACGCGGGTTCGATTCCCGCCCACGCCTCAAATAAAAATTTCGTGGATTCTTTCCACAGAAATTTTTATTATGAAGGTGACGGGAATCGAACGGAACTTTTGCGCCATTGGTTCAAGCAAAAGTCCGTGGCTCCAGAGGAGTGCCGCGAGTATGTTGTGAATGCTTGGAACAACACGAGCGGCACGGGGGAGGAGGATTCCCGCCCACGCCTCTTATGATTGAGTATTTTTTGAAAACGGGTCTTTTTCGAAACGCGAATCATGCGATTTGGTTTTCATTTTCGATCTTTTTTCTTTTATTCTTTCTTTTGAGCCAGTGGGGTGGTTGGGGAAAATTTATATTGGTGCTTCCAATCGTCTGGCATGCGAGTCCCCTGCTTCACGGCCTGCATGTAGTTCGAAAAAACGAAGTGAACGAAATTTATTCGGCTGACTGCATTTGGTTCAATGCCTTTATGGTAGGAACATACGGCTTTCTGATGTATATTCTGTAAAAATGCCCGGGTGGCGGAACTTGGTATACGCGCACGACTTAAAATCGTGTCCTTCACAGGATGTGGGTTCGATCCCCACCCCGGGCACCACGTAGGAAATTGCAAGTTTGAAAGGTTCGCCTCGCTTCGCTCGGCGACTAATTTGTATTCAATTTTGGGGGTAAAAACGAATTCACGATTTCGCAAAATATGGTTCGAGCCGATGTTTTTCAGAAATGTTGGCAATTCTGAAAAATTATCTGTCTGAATTAGATTCGCGGCTTGATTTAAGGATTTTACGAACTCACGAGCCGGTTCGAGCCAAGACAACCCTTTTGGGGAACAATCGCGAAATGACAAGAGAAAGCACTTTGCGCTTGGCTGAAGTAGCTGTGCAAAATGCTAAAGAGAAAAAAGGGTTGTAATAAGTTGAGATTTTCATTTTTGTATTCGCTTCGCGAATTTCGAATTAAATGCCGCCAAAGAAAAACTTGAAATTGTCAGCGGTGCGGCTTCGCCGCCTTTCCGGATTTTCGCGGGGGGGCTTCCTCGCCGCCGCAGGCGGCGAAAGCGGTTCGGACTATCTT
>Ga0209542_10016977_pt1 | contig 11993 bp, 9 predicted proteins | sample RifCSPhighO2_01_FD_184028 | JGI IMG/M metagenome (GOLD analysis project Ga0209542, IMG submission 184028) | Soil microbial communities from Rifle, Colorado - Rifle CSP2_plank highO2_0.1 (SPAdes) (version 2) | ecosystem: Environmental > Terrestrial > Deep subsurface > Rock core/Sediment ...
GACAAAGAGACCGCCAAGCTCTTTCACCTTTTCATAGGTTTCTGGCGTCGAAGGATTACCGCCGAGTTTAATGTCGACCCCACGACCAGCCATGTTGGTAGCAATAGTGACTGCCCCCACCTTCCCCGCTTGCGCAATTATTTCGCCTTCACGTTCATGATTTTTGGCATTCAAGATTTCGTGTTTGATGCCCTCGTTTTTAAGATATTCTGAAAGAAGCTCGTTATGCTCGATGGAAACAGTACCGATGAGAATGGGTTGGCCCTTTTTATTCAACTCCCCCACCTTTTTAGCCACTGCCTTCATCTTGCCAGCGTGTGTTTGGAAGATAAGATCGCCATGATCCGCGCGAGCCACCGGCTTATGCGTTGGAATGACGAAAGTTTCTAAACCATAAACTTTATAGAACTCTTCCTTAGAAGTTATAGCGGTGCCGGTCATGCCAGATAGTTTCCCATACATACGAAAATAATTTTGGAAAGTAATACTGGCAAAAGTACGACTCTCTTCTTTAATCTGTACACCTTCCTTAGCCTCCACAGCCTGGTGGAGCCCCTCAGACCAACGGCGACCCGGTTGAAGTCGACCGGTGAAGGCATCTACTATTACCGCCTCGTTATCTTTCACTACATATTCTTTGTCTTTATGATAAAGAGCTTTTGCCCTGACGGCTGTCTCTAAGTGATGCACGTACTTCACACCACCTTCGGCATAAATATTTTCAATCCCCAAAAGTTTTTCAGCTTTATTGATACCATCGTCTGTTAAAGAAATAGTACGGAGCTTCTCGTCTATACTAAAATCTTTCCCCTCTTCAAGTTCTCGGGCAATCTTAGCAAACTTCTCGTAAAGCTCTCCCGCCGCTCCAGTATTGCCCGAGATAATAAGAGGGGTACGTGCTTCATCGATTAGAATGGAGTCGATTTCGTCGACGATAGCATAGTGGTAATCTCGCTGAGAAAGATCGGATTTATTGTACAAAAGATTATCTCGAAGATAGTCGAAACCGAATTCGTTGTTGGTGCCATAAGTAATATCTGCCTGGTAAGCTTCTTTCTTTGTTGCCGGCCTTAAAAACTCGTGGACAATATGGAAGGACCCAATCTCATCACGTTCTTTGTCCGCATTCGTATGAGCTGCATCATAAATAAAAGATTCTGCGTGAGTGAGCACTCCGACGGATAATCCGAGATAGGAATAAATTTGCCCCATCCAGACGGCATCGCGGCGAGAAAGATAGTCATTGACCGTAACCAAATGAGCTCCTTTGCCTAGAAGAGCATTTAAATAAAGTGGAAGTGTGGCGACAAGAGTCTTACCCTCTCCAGTCTTCATCTCCGCAATTCCACCGTTATGCATTGCTATGCCTCCTAGAAGTTGCACATCGAAGTGGCGCATACCCGTAGTACGCTTAGCCGCTTCTCGAACAGTAGCAAAAGCTTCTGGCAATATGTCATCCAAAGATTCTCCTTGTCCAAGCCTATTTTTAAACTCAGTAGTTTTGGCCCGAAGTTCATCTGGTGAAAGCTTTTCAACAGAAAATTCAAGTGCATTAGTGCGCTCGACAATAGGTCCCCAAGATTTAAGTAATTTCTCCTCGGGAGTTCCGAAAAGGTTGCTTAAAAAGGCCATAAGACGGTCATTTTACCACGTTTGAGCCAAAGAAAAAACGCCCTTGCGGGGGCGTCTTTTCTTTGAAAGCAAAAGTTATTAAGCTCGCTTTTTTTTAGAAGTCTTTCTCTTCTTGGAAGCCTTTCTCTTTGCTGTCTTTCTTTTCTTTGCCATTTTATTATGAATTCTATTTGTATCGCAGATAATTTTTCTGCGCTTGTATTCATTATCTTCCTGAAAGCGCGCACATACAATAGATAAAAAAATAAAAGTGTGGATAACTATTTAAAAATTAATTTTAAAAATGTTTCTATTAGCGTCCGACAGCCTTATAAGCAGCGGAAACGCGGGAATCTTCCGTCACTCCCTCTTCGGGCAATTCTCTAATCAATTTTTCTTCCAGGGCACGATCGTCAGCATAGATTGCACCGATTAAATAAATTATTCCAGCTTCTGGATATCCCGGCTCCATTTCATAGGCAATCCTAAATGCCTCGAGTGCCAACACCCGTTCGTTCTTGTTTATGTGAACCGCGCCTATTTCAAAATATATTTGCTGTTTACCTGGCATCAGTTCCCGAGCACGCTGTAGATGGATAAGAGCTTCGTCAAGACTGCCAACAGTAGAAAGAAACGACCCGGCTATAAGTTCGTAGCGAGCGTCATTTTTTTTAAAATCTTCTGTTTGTTTAATTATAGAATCTTTGGCAAAGGCGTAGAAAACATTTTTCTCTTCCATAGAGATATTACTCATCAAGATGGGTACGGAGTTGGAAACAGCATGTTCCACCACTTCCGGTCGGCCAAGGCTCGAAGCATTATAAGCCTTGGCAAAATATTTTATAGCAGATGACATTCCACCTTGGGTCTGGAGAGACTTCAAAGCTTCTATTAAAGACACGTTGGTTATTATCGGTTTGATATTGATAAAATAGAGAGAAAGAATAAGTAAAATAGAAACGGCTGGCAGAACAAGCCTCTTTACTTGTATTTCGCTTACTGCCTGTTTCCAAAATAGTTCTCCGCTACTTCTTGAATGTATGTAAGCAAGGAGTGAGAAGAAAAGAATATAACTTATAAGATGGTCGAAGACGAAGAAATTATGGAAGAAATATGTCGCTATTAAACCAGTCAGGATGGATTTCTCAGCGTGGGATAGATCGACAGCAAGTTTCCAAATTGAAAAGATAAGCGCAACATAGAGAAGGAGATAAGATGTGAGACCAAGAAGACCACCTGTGACCGCCCAATCTAGAAAGATATTATGCGCACGATCAAACCACGGTTCCAAGTGATACATCTCGGGACTGTAGTGTTCTTGGAAAACATAATTGAAATTCTCCTGTCCCCAGCCGAGAAACGGTCGTTCCTTTACCCCTTGGAGCGCTATGGGCCAGACGAAATATCGGCCTTGTCTGTTGAGATTCTCGGTTGAGATAGAAGAGAAGCGTGACAATACGGGACTCGATGTCACAAATTCGCTATTACGTATTGATATAAAACCTCCAATCAAAATGACGAGTCCGACTAAGGCACTGATACTTACTTTTCTGACAAAGTGATTTTCCTTATTTCTAATATTAAGTACGGCCATGACGAAGAGACCTACGATGAGACCCAAGATTGCTCCGCGGGTAGCTGTATGGTAGAGAATGATTGCTTGGGTCAAAATAAGTATCCCGTAAACCCATCTCAATCCCACATTTTTCCATTCACGCCAAAAGAAGAGTAGGGCAATAAAGATGTGGAAGAGCATATAGACCGCGAGATAAATTGCGTTGCCAAATGTCCCATCTAATCTCACCCCACCCTGATGTATATCTTTCACGCCAATGATTTGGAATACGCAATACAAAACCATCAGAAATGAAGCGGCGAGTGTTGTATTCCACCACCTATTCCACTCAATTTCCCTAAAGACCGATGAGATGACTATAAAAAACATTCCTAGATGAAGAAGAGTGACGAATCCTTCCATACGCTCAAAGTTAGACCAGAAACTTTTTATCGGAGCAACGCCAAAGAGATCGGCCAGACCGATCACCGCAATAAAAGCCAGCACCGCATACAGAATAGTTGACTTCTTCGGGCGATACTCAGGAACCAATAGCGCCAAGAGCAGCCAAACCGCAAAAACTATCTCAACGATAATCCTCCAAGTAAAAGCCTTGGTGGTGATAAAGGGGAAGAAAAAGCCACTATAAACAAGAAAGGGTATGAATGGAACGAGGAAGAGGCCGGTAAAGATGACGTTCCGTAGTATTTGTTTATTCATTCCTGTTATCTTATCATAGTAGCAATATATGAAGAACTGGCAAAATAAGGCGTATCAGCTCCTACGCAAAAGTGAGAGCTTCTTCAAAACCGACATGATTTATCTAGTCAAGAGTGGTTCTTGGCTTTCACTTAGCCAGGGCGTCGCCATGCTTGCTGGTTTTTTCGTTTCTATTACATTTGCAAATTTGTTTCCGAAAGAGTCGTTCGGTACCTATAAATTCATTCTATCAATGGTGGCAATCTTGGGAGTATTTTCTTTCACCGGACTAAGCACTTCGGTTGTTCAATCGGTAGCGCGCGGCTTCGGGGGGTCACTACGTCAAGGATTTAGAATCAACTTAAAGTGGGGCATTGGTATGGTCTTAGGGGGATTAGGTCTTTCTATCTACTACTATTTAAACAACAATGCACTCTTAGCCTTCTCATTTCTTTTAGCCGGACTACTGTCTCCCCTGACCGCAAGCGCCGGTTTATATGGCGCATATCTTATGGGCAAGAAGGACTTCAAAAGAAGCACATTTTACAGCACAATCAGAAACATTATCCCCGCCCTCGCTCTCGTCCTAACTCTTTTGCTGACCAAGAGTCTTGGAATTATCATAGCTGTCTACTTCGTTACTGGGGCACTTGTTCCGTTATATCTCTATCAAAGAACCTTGCGCGTTTATCAAAACGAAAACAAGAAAGAGGACCCGGGGCTTGTCTTCTACGGTGGACACTTGAGCGCGATGGATATCATTGGAAACTTTGCCCACTATTTGGATAAAATTCTTATCTTTCATTATCTTGGCGCAGCACCCCTCGCTATCTACGCATTCGCCATCGCCCCCGTCGAACAACTCCAGGGAGGAAAGAAAATTCTTGCCACATTGATTTTGCCGAAAATAAGCGAGCGACCTTTTGAAGAATTACAAGAGTCTGGTCCGCGCAAAGCCCTACTGCTCACTGTCTATGCTCTCGGGCTTGCTCTCTTATGGGTAATTCTGGCTCCATACTTTTACAAATTCTTTTTTCCCCAGTATCTCGATTCAGTCTTCTACTCACAGATTTACTCCTTCACTCTACTGGCAGTTTCCGGCACGATATTCAATGAAACATTAATAGCCCATAAGAAAAAGAAAGAGCTGTACCTGCATAGAACTATTGTTCCTGTCGTTCAAATAGTACTTTTCTTTATACTTCTTCCCCTTTTTGGACTTATGGGCCTTATCGTGACACATGTCATTATCAGATCTTTTGGCGGCCTTCTAGGTTATTATTTCGTCATGCGCCCCTTCAAGAGTGCATCCTCCAGTTGATCCACAACCCATTTGCTGCCGTTCTTGTAAGGGTCGCCGAAGTATCTTTCTTGTAACTCTTTGAGGTCTTCTTTTGATACAGTCCACGCATTTTTTATCTTCTCCATAAGCTCAGCAGGGTTTTCTGCGAAAAAAGAGTGTTGTTCGTCATACTCCTTAAGACTATAATAATCTCCCCATTTTTTCGTTCGGAAAAAAACCGGAACCTTAGGTTGTAATAGCGCTTCCAGAACTGCCGTACTGTAGGCTCCTACGATAACATCACACTGAGCAATGGCCTCGTGTATGTCGCCACGAAGAATCTTTTCTTCACCAATTTTCTCAAGTATCTCTGGATGATATTTTCTTAACCATTGCTCAAAATTGTCACGATAGGGACGGAAAGTTATATAGACAGATAAATCTTTAGCTTCAACAAGCGTCAACAAATAAGGCATTGATTCCCTAGGTTCTGTCAATTGTCCCGCCACAAAAAGAACTTTAATAGGCCTTCGGTTGTTGGTTGTTGGTTGTTGGTTGTTGGTGGACTTTTCCAGCGGTCGCATCAGACCTGAAACGTAGAGTTGTTCCGGTTTGTAAGCTTTACTATATTTTAAATAATACTCTTTCCACCACTCGCTCCAAAGACCGTATTTATCAACCGATAACATTTTCGCACCGTCAAAACCGGACAGAAAATCGTACCCATTGTAATATCGGGAAGCAACCCCGTGCAGGATGCCGACTGTCGGTATGACGTTTAACTTACAACCCAAAAAGGCATGGAAGTTACGCTCCGTGGCTGCGGTAATGAATGCCGCCTTAACGCCGATTGCGCGCAAAATCCATTTCATAATTCGTATCGCCCAAACATCGTCATATACCTTGAGAAGATATTGGGTCGCGACTAAGAACTTGAACCGTACTTCCAGATTGGTTTGCGAATCAAAGACGTGGGCTCCGAATTTGCGTCTGGCGAGAGCCCGCCCGCCGGAGATAACACTTAGAAACTTTCCGACAAAAGCTATGCCTTCGGAGTAGATGACCGGACGCTTTCTGACAAACATATGTTGTAGTACCGCTTTCCAAGATTCCAGACTGCGGATAAATTCAACAAAAGGAATTTTTCTTTGGTGCAACTCTTCATAGATAAACTTCATCCTGAAATCATAGTCCTTGGACTTGGCAAATTTATCGCCAACAAAGATCATGAGGCCATGTCTCCTTACCATTAGTACGGGCAGACACAAAAGCGTAATAATAATTTGAAGAAAGATACCAAAAGGAAGAGCGGAAGGACTTTTGAAACCCGGCTCGCGAAGTATGACAACCTTACATCCATAGGCTTGGAGATAACAAGAGAAAAGACTCTTATATGGAGGCCGATAAAAATATACTCTCTGAAAGCTCTTTAAATATAGAAGTAACTTCCTATATTGTGTATACGGCAAGCCGAAGTAGAGAAAGAGACTAATGTAGTACATCCACCACAACTCATAGCCTTTATAGATAAAGGATTTTGCAATACGAGACCCGTCGTCAAACTTTAGATGAGAAAGCTCTTCTGTAAAAGTACTGGCTTCATGAACACTACCGGGCTCGATAAATTTCTTAAGCTCCTCACCACTAAGTACGGTATCGTACTGGCTTAAGTCCCCTTGCGGTAACTCTTCGCCAAACACCACCAAAATTTTCCCTCGCTTATCCATTTGATATTGAGACATAGTATCACTTAAAAGAATAGGCCGTCCACTTGCGTGGACGGCCTTGTCGTCGTGAACCCGATTACTCGGTGTCGGTGACGTTCGGGAGGTACTTGAACCTCCAGATCGTCACCACAGTATCCCAGCTTGGGAGCGGGCTGTTGTTGATACTCGCCAGGTGATACCTGACGAGCTCCGCCGTTGCTGTGTCGGGAGCAGTACCACGGAGATCATCCACGGTCAGATCCTTGATCTCCTTGACGATGACTCCCGTTCTCTCGAACGTGATGCCTTCGTCAGGGTACAAGTCACCGCACCTGTCTGACCCCACCGACGCCGAGACCCAGGGCTTGTCGATGAAGCGTATTGGCAGTGATCTGCCGAGCGGGATGTGATTCTTGTGTTCGGGATTCGAACGATCCATGATCCGAACCACGGCCGTGAGACTCTGATTTCTGACTATCTCCATGTATCCTTGTCGAATCCACAGAGATCGATCGCTGTACAACGAAGCGCGATTGAGCATGAACACCTCCATTCGCCATAATAGCACGTAGGAATTATTCTGTCAATAGCACCGCTCTAGCTGGTGCGGCTTCTGAATCAGTAATTTTTATAGGGAAGCAGACAAGTTTGTAGGTTCCTGATTTTACACCTGTTAAATTTAAACTTTCTATAATGTAGACATTCTTTCCTAGAAGAATTTTATGTACCGCTACAGCCTCACTAAACTTGGCGATGGAAAGATAGTCCATACCCACCAGCTTTACGCCTCGTTTTACAAGCCACAAAGCGGCGTCGGCGGTCAAACCTACATAATCTTTTTTAAATTTCTTCACCTTTTTCTTCCAAAGGAGAGAGTTGGAGGTTTTGAATAAAATTCGTCTGACATCTTTTGGTAAAGATAAAGTTTGCAAATCTTTAGCCGTGATTTCTTTTACTTTAGGTAGATTAGCGACAAATGCTGGTCCGATAAAAATATCAAGTGGTGATTTATCAATCGAAATACCTTTAGAAATAAAGTGGAGTGGAGCATCAATATGAGTCCCCACATGAGCATTCATTTCTATATGAGTTTCATTTACCACACTCTTTTTGCCTATCTTAGCGACTCTCGTCAAGCATAGGCCCGAAGAGTTCGGCCATAAAGGTATCTTGTGGCTTATGGGTACTGAGATATCTATAATTTTCATGGTTTTAGGAGAATCTTAAGATATTTGGACGTTTTATGAAGTTGCCAGGCTTTTTCGAAATTCTCAAGAGGCATGACCACTTTGGTAAAGGGGGCCATGTCTAACTTAGGCAACAGTTTCAGAGCTTGAGCAAAATCTTCTTTTTCTGATCCTACAGAACCGATCATCACCTTTTCTTCCCCGACCAAATTCTCAAAATTATAATTAATATTGCCGTATGGAAAACCTAAAAGCAGAATAGTGCTATCAAACTTACTGTGCTTCAAAACTTTTTCCAGAAGCACTTTTGAACCAGTGGCTTCGATAATAACATCAAATCTCTCCAAATTATCCATCGAGGAGTAAGTCTTGAATACTTTATTTTTCAAAAGATTTAAACGATCAATATTTTTATCAAACACGCTGACCTCGTAGCCTTCATGAACCAGTACTTTGCTACATAAGTGGCCGATGGGACCAGCACCTATAACTACGATACTAGCATCTTTAGAAAGTCTACTTCTAATCCGCCTCATTGCTCTCAAAACTACTGCTAGAGGCTCTGTCATAGCCGCCGTCTTTTGGTCGAGACCTTTCGGTACATGATGAACAAATGACCCGGGCATGAGTATGAATTGGCCATAACCTCCATTATGATTGATTACGCCAACTTCTTTTCTTACACCATCTTCTCCTCTAGACAAAATGCATTCCCCCACTACCGTCTCGCCGACCTTAAAACGTTCTCGATATTTGTTATTGGCGCCGATCTTGACAATTGTGCCAGAAAATTCGTGACCGGGAACAATCGGGTAATTCGCCAATCCATCCCGGTAATAACCAAGTGTCCCGTCATAGACTTCAATATCTGTCCTGCAGACACCTACATAATCCACTTTGATCAAGATATCCCCCGGCTTCATCTCTTGTAGCGGAATTTTGGTAAGCACGGCTCTGTGCTTGTTTTCTATCAGTACTACCTGATTAGCTTCGGAGAACCACAGCTCTTGTTTATCTTTATCCAAATCAAGATCTCTATCATGAAACCATCCCTGCCGGCTTCCCTTCCATTGGTAGTATCGAAATCTTAAAATCTCTTCCAGCCTTTTCGGTGACCAGTTAGGAGTAGAGTAGAGAAAATCTACTACAAGATTTTTAAATAAATGGAAGAATCCGAGCTCAGATTGAGGTGGGTGTTTAAGCCCAATCCTAAAAGCGGCTATAGCTTCTCGACGGTATCGGTTAAAGATTTGAGGCCATACTTCATTATGAATATGATAGACAGCGGCTTTCGGTTCATATCGCACTACATAGCCCTGCTTGATCATCGCTCTTGCCCAGTCAATATCTTCCAATCCAAACAAATACTCATCGAAAGGTTTCTTATCCCATAGACTCTTTCTGATGGCAGAGTTGGCATTATTTGCATAATCAACAGGTACATTAGGGTTCACACCGGATGTGCTGAAGAACTTTTTAAAATCCCTTTTTTCTGAAAACTTGGATTCTTTAACATGAGTGTGTCTACCGTAAACCATCGCCGCTTTCTCATCCTTTAACGGTGAGATTAGATTGGAAAGCCACTGATTATCGACCGGTAACACGTGAGCTGACGCGAATACTAAATATTTACTCTGACTTTCGCGACAACCGACATTGAGTGCGTATCCCCAGGTAAAATCTCTGCTTTCGATACTGATAGTTTTTACCTTGAACTCCTCTACGATCTCAAGTGTCTTATCGGTCGAACTAGAGTCAACCACTATTATTTCGTAATCTTTATAATCTTGCGTCCCGATGGCGCGCAGAAGATTGCCAATATGTTTCTCCTCATTATAAGTACGGATGATGATGCTGGTTTCCGGCATGATGGCTAAATTTCCTCAAATTCAAAATCCTTCATTTGTTCGAACTGCTTTTCGACTGGGCCAAATTTTTTTAAGCTGTGCGGATTTGGATAAAAAGCTTCCTTAGGTGACAACTCGACAAATTTACCCTTTAGAATATCCGATCTGATAAAAAACGCGTCGTGACCATGGGTATCGCAAGCGACTAAGATATACCCTTTTTCTTTGGACAATTTGGACAGGGCAGTTAAGGAGGCGCCGAAATATAGTGGATGTTCTTGTTTTGGCCTGTATTGATGCTCCGGGTCATACTTTATCGTAAGAGGACGATGTTCAAAAGCGGCATTATATTCAAGTATTACCACTCGCGGGTTTACAGCATTGAGAGCTCGCCAGACCCAAAAATCGTTGCCATCGATATCTATTGAGAGGATGTCGACCTCCCCCTTATATCCATTGCTGACAAGTAGTTGATTAATATTCTCGGCCGTGATAAAGCAGGTTACTAGTTTGACATTATCAAACAGACTTCCCAGTCTTTCTTTGAAAAAGTTTTTAGCTGACCTAATCCACTCCTCATTAGCATCAATCATGAGACCTTTCCATCCGAAATTCAAAGACAAATTAGCCGTATTGCATTCTCTACCGTTTTCCACTCCCATCTCCACAAAAGTGTGATTGGCTACCCCAATCTTTGAGAAAATGTAGGCCAATATGCCATCACCCCCATGTTTGGAATAAACCTTAAATTCTGCATTTCTGAAAGCTGTTTTTTGATCCAAATCAGAAGCAGCAAGAGCTTGATAATGTGCCTCGAATAAAGAATTTGTCTTATCCTCAATAAGATATATCCTTTCTGGATAAACCATCCTTCTTATAAACACGAGGATTTTTTGAGGTAAGAATCTTCTGATAAATTGTCTAGTTTTTGACATTATGCGCGTTTTGCCAACTCCTCAAGACAATAACCGACTGTTAGCTTATTAACCTTGTCCCGAGCAGCAAGGCTTGAATTAGCATTGTGTGGTGCCAAGAAAACATTATCAAATTTTCGCAATTTACTCTCTTTAGGTAATGGCTCAATTTCAAAAACATCAAGAGCCGCTCCGGCAATGGTCTTGGATTCAAGTGCCTTAACTAGTGCGTCTTCTTGTACTAAAGGACCCCGAGCGGTATTGATAAGATAGGCCGTCGACTTCATCATCGCTAATTCTTTTTCTCCAATCATTTTGGCCGAAGTTGGATTGAGAGTACAGTGCAGACAGACGAAGTCTGATTCGCGTAAGATTTCTTCCTTGGTCGCTATCTTCATACCTGTCTCATTTATAAATTCTTGGGAGATAGGTGCAGTGTCATTGCCGAGAAGCCGTGCACCGAAAGCTCCAGCCCGACGCAAAGTGGCTCGACCGGTATTACCCACCCCAATAACCCCTACCGTACACTCGTGCAACGCCACAGCCTCACGTTTCTTCCATACCCCTTCTTTCATATCCTTATCAAGTGGTATGAGTTGTCTTGCAAACATAAGTATGTAACCAAGCGTGGTATCGCCCACTCCAGAAGTAAAGGCATCCAAGGTATTACGCACCACGATTCCTAATCTTTGTGCCGTCTTTAGATCAATAGAGTCTATGCCTGTACCCCATTTCGAAATAACCTTAAGTTTTGGAGAGGCTTCCAGCACTTTGGCTGTAAAGTGATCGTCCACGCATATCACGCCATCTATGTCTGGCATGAGTTTTAAGAGTTCTGCTTCTGTCAAAAGCTCTGGGTTACGGGTAACTGTCAACTCAATATTATTCTTGTCGAAGAGAGGTTGGAATTCTTCCAAAACTGGCAAAAGATAAGGGACTGACAATAGTACTTTCCATTTTTTCATATTAAGTGTATTTCAATCGTAATTTATCTTCCTTCATCATCTCGCGTACTTCATCAAGATCCGATTGCGTATCAACACTAATCTTACCACCTTCAATCATTACCGCTCGCATACGGACACCATGTTCGAGCAGGCGGAGAAAGTGATTATCTTCAATTTTCTCTAGTGGCGTTTCTTCCCAAGCGGCGTACTGCTCTATCATTGATTTTCTAAATGGAACTATAAAA
>Ga0209542_10016979_pt1 | contig 11993 bp, 12 predicted proteins | sample RifCSPhighO2_01_FD_184028 | JGI IMG/M metagenome (GOLD analysis project Ga0209542, IMG submission 184028) | Soil microbial communities from Rifle, Colorado - Rifle CSP2_plank highO2_0.1 (SPAdes) (version 2) | ecosystem: Environmental > Terrestrial > Deep subsurface > Rock core/Sediment ...
CAATGCATCGATTCCGCCTCGTTGAACAGGGCATTGTTATAGGTAACGATTTCCATCCGTTTGAAAATATGGTTTCCTTTTCTGTCCTAGAAGACGTGGGGGGTGACCTTCCTCCGGTGTTGTCCGTAAAGAATGAGAGTTGGTTCTCACCACATCTCGTTATTCCTCTAGTGGGAGTTGATGCGGATATGGTTTACGAATACCTCCTCCAACACGTCGATGAGGGGGAACACAAACATTCTGTCTCCGACCTTGTGGCGGCATGGCTCGGGTTCTGATATACATTCATTATGGCCGCACGCCAAATACATGAACCCAGCGTGCGGCACTCCTTAGTTTCTAACTCACTCCGTTCATAAGAAACTAATGTCGCTCTCGTCGTTCAACGGATAGGACACCGGATTGCGGATCCGGCAATGACAGTTCGATTCTGTCCGAGAGCACCAGAAAGGAAATTGTTTTAGAGTTAGGATTGAAATACTCGTCCTCGTAGTTGAATGGATACAATGCTTCCCTCCGAAGGAAGTGGTGGCGGTTCGATTCCGCCCGAGGACACTATTTAGACTTTGCGCGTTTGATCGCGAGGGCGAGACGGGACTTTTTGTTGGCAGCTGTGTTCTTCTTAATAACTCCGCGTTTCATCGCCTTATCGATTGCCTTGTAGGCTACCGAGAGGAGTTTTTCTGCTCCGGCAATGTCCTTTGCAGCGACAGCTTTGAGTAGAGCCTTCGTCGTATCAGTGAGTGTCTTTTGGCGGCGTAGGTTAAACACGCGCTTTCGAGATGATGCGCGGATTGCCTTTTTCGCCGAACTGGTAATTGCCATAAAATAGGGTAGTAGGTTGTAGCTTATAGGTTTTAGTAAAAAAAGCAAATAGCGGTATGATAAGACCATGATCAGGCAAATCAACGGAAAGGTTCTATCGGTCTCGCCGACAAGCGCCGTTATCGAAGTGGCGGGCTTCGGTATTGAGGTGCGGATGAGCTCACCCCAGACGCTCGCTGTTGGAAGTCGGGCAAGCCTCGCGACACATCTGGTATTAAAACAGGATGGTCTGGAATTATACGGATTCGCCGATTTTGCAGACCGTGATTTCTTTGAACTTATTTTGTCGGTCTCTGGAGTCGGACCAAAGACTGCTCTCTCGGTATTGCGTCGCGCTCCTCGTGAAGCTCTCGAGGGGGCCATTGGCACACGTGATTTATCATATATGACAAAGGTCGTTGGTCTTGGTAAAAAGAGCGCGGAGAAAATGTTAGTGGAGCTAGCCGATAAGGTCGGCCCCAAATCTCACTCGCGCGAGGATGGCGAGGTCTTCGATACGCTAGTCGCTCTCGGTTACACAGAGCGCGAGGCACGAACGGCTCTTCGTGCTGTCCCGGATGGTGTTATAGGCAAAGAGGCGCGGCTTAAGGCTGCACTTTCGGATAGTCATTCATAATTTACGCATGTATCGCTTAGTTGATAGTGTCGTCAGAATTTTAAAAAACATACTGCCGCGACGGATCGTTCGACCATTCTTGCCTTTCTACCACTGTGCGATTTCTTTTCTAATGGCACTTTCGTACGGCTTCCCTGCCCGAAGATTGGTCGTCGTAGGAATTACTGGCACCAAGGGTAAATCGACGGCAGCTGAAATGGTTTTTTCTATCTTGCGCATGGCGGGCCACAAAACTGCACTCGTTTCTACCATTCGTTTCGCGATAGAAGACGACTCGGAGCCGAATCTCTACAAGATGACACTTGCGGGACGCGGATTCGCACAAGCTTTTATGCGTAAGGCGCTCGACGCAGGGTGCACACATCTGGTCATAGAGATAACCTCCGAGAGCGTATTACAGTACCGCCACTGGTTCCTCGACCTCAACGGACTAATCGTGACAAATATTCAGCGTGAGCATATAGAGAGTCACGGTTCGTTCGAGAATTATGTTGCGGCAAAGCGTACCATTGTAGATACTCTTGTCCATTCGCCTAAACACAAAAAAATTCTCGTGGCGAATGAGGACGTTCCGGAAAGTAGCACTTTTCTCTCCGCGCGTATATACAGGAATATTGGGTTTGGCTCCAGCGAACTGCAGAATCTCACCAGTAATGACCGCGATGTAGCATTTGTGTATGCGGGTACGAAATTCACCCTTCCTTTGCCAGGGACATTTAACGCAATGAACGCGCTCGCTTCGATCAAGCTATGTGAGGCGTTCGGTGTTGCTCCTTCGACGTCGGCAGGCGCGCTCTCTGCACTTCCAGTAGTGCGCGGGCGCGTCGAACATATTGACGTTGGACAAGATTTCTTAGTCATAGTTGACTACGCACACACACCAGATTCTCTGAGTGCATTGTATGGGGCATTCCCGAAGCATAGGAGGATTTGTGTTTTGGGGAATACTGGTGGTGGGCGCGATATTTGGAAGCGCCCTTTGATGGGTCGCATTGCGGAAGAGGCCTGCGATAAAGTAATTTTAACGAACGAGGACCCTTACGACGAAGACCCGCGTGGCATTGTAGAATCAATGGCGCAGGGCATGACGCGCCCGCCAGAGATTATCATGGACAGGAGGTGGGCAATACGAGCTGCTCTCAGCGCCGCACGCACCGGAGACGCTGTTCTAGTCTCCGGCAAAGGCACTGATCCATTCATAATGGGCCCAAACGGATCAAAGGAGCCATGGAGCGACGCTGACGTCATACGCGAGGAGCTTGGGAGACTTCTATCTAAAGTTTGATACTATTGTTGTATGGAGATGCATGATGCGTGGTTTTTCATAGGCGTCTTTGTGTTTATTTTCCTTATCTGGGTTGCCACCGGAGGTCCATTGCATCCGATAGCCTTTACTGGCCCACGGCTCTCGCAACCTGGCGCACTCGGCGGCGGTACGTATCTGCAATTACCGCGAGCACCTTATGGTGTGGGCGAAAACAAGATATCTCTGCCCGGGTCGTCAAGTGGAGAAAGTTCTGGGAGTAGTTCGGATATTCCACAACCGTCTTCCATCGGAGGTAGTACATTCGGCCCGCTCTCTCCATATCGCAATATTGTCAGGATGAGTCATTATGTCTCCGGAGCCGGCTCGTTAGACCCGACAAACGAATATATTGAAATATCCGTAGCACAGAATGCCGGAGTCCCAATAGACGTTTCCGGATGGAGGCTGGTGAGCGACGTCAGCGGAAGTATGACCGCAATTCCTAAGGGGACTGAAGTACCAATTTCAGGCACGGTCAATGCGTCTGAAAGTATCGTGCTTGCTCCTGGCACTAGAGCGATGATTGTTTCCGGACGTTCTCCCATCGGAGCATCGTTCCGAGAAAACAAATGCATCGGGTACTTCAGCTCCTTCCAGCGATTCTATCCGCAACTGCCCCAAAATTGTCCCACGCCGGCAAATGAACTCTCCTCCTTCTACGGAGACGGTTACGTCCGCGACCCAGTCTGTGTTGAATATGTGAACAACAATATCTCTCGCTGTCAGGTTATGCTCTCTCCGCCTACACGCGTTTCAGGGGCGTGCCAAAATTTCATGGTTAAATATTTTCACTACAACGGATGCGTTGATGCTCACAAGAACGATGTCGATTTTGAGGGCGATACCTGGCGAATTTATCTGAATCGCACCACTTCTCTGTGGCGCGCGAAGCGCGAGATCGTAAAGCTCTTGGACATCAACGGTAAGACAGTGGACGCCTTCAGCTACTAATTTTTAAAAGATTCTATGGCTCGTTTGAGCAATTCTCTTTTTTCTATATGCTTCTTCCATCTGCTATTTGAGCGATTCCCGTTTACGTACACGCCAGATGAGAAGTCTATTTCTTTTTTAAATCGCAAAAGATTCTCTTTCCCAACAATGACAACTTCATTCGGTAGAACAATTCGCGACTTGATACCAAGATTCTGCAAAAGTGTCCCAATAATCCGAAGTATCTTTGTATCTTTCTGATACCCACGAATACTTCTCCTGTTATTTTCTGGTCGGTAATCTATACACCCCTCATCATCAAAAAATGCCCTCACGAACTCCTTCTTGAGACTGGTAGGCATTTTGTGAACGCTTCGCAGTAGCTCGTAAACTTTATCCTTCATGTAAATAGCGAGGGCCACATTATAATAACTAATACGTAATACTCCAGTTAGCGGATTTGTGTAACGAGTCGGCTCAAAAACATAAACAGCGCGCATACATTCTTCTACATGATTTATTAGAGCCTTACTGCGATTATTGTAGACACATCCACTATCAGGATAAACCCCACCGTCAAAAAGAAGGTGGGCGACTAAAGAAACTGTGTCCGTATTCCATTCTTCAAATTCTTTAAACAGCCGTGTGCTCTTCCCTTTTCGCGCAAGCGCAAACTTCCTGATTCTCTTACCTGCAGCAATTTTGTACTGCTGTATGCGTCTGGCACTAAGCGGAATGTCTCTTATGTGTGTATGTATAGAACTCTTTGCTCTGCCTGTCGCCTTCATAATCTCAATAATGCTGTACCCTTTCTTCCTAAGAGTAATACATCGTTCTCTAAACAAGCTCATGTGCGCCCGGATGGATTTGAACCATCGACCAGCGGCTTAAAAGGCCGTTGCTCTACCAGACTGAGCTACGGGCGCATGTATATTTTCTAATTGCACACTATCATTTTCATTCCATATCAGCGACTCCCTTAATATAGTACCATACGGTAGTTCGTAATTTATTAGATAGTCTGCTCACCTGTCCAGAAGACCCCACGACTGAGCATGTCTCTCTGTGCAACCTCCACGAACTTTCTCATTGTCGGAAATCCTTCGGTAGCGCGCATCTTCTTGCCAGCTGAATCTTGATACGAAAATTTTGTACGTTTCAGCGTTTCCTCATTAACTGAATCAAGGAGTTCAAACAGGGGCTCGACTTTATCTAGTGCGTAAGCAAAACGTGCTTCTGGACTCTTCTGTTCTTGATAAAAGGACCAGCTGTCATAAGCGGTTTGTGCCAGCGGCTGCGGAAAGGATGAGAATATTTCTTCGGCATCCTTTCGTTCCTGCTCCTCGTGTTCTTTTGTTTTTATATGATATGGAATATCACCGTGCGTTATTTCTCCAAAATCATGGAAGAGCATAATTTTATAGAGTCGCTCCACGTTTAACATACGATTTGGATCTTCAAGAGGAAGAAAGTATTGGGCAAGAAAGAACAGCGAAAATACGTGCTCTGCTACCGACTCAGAGTGCGTAGTAAAATCTCTTTTGGTGTCATACCGCAACGTGCGTTTAAGTTTATAAGCGACTTGTAGCTGCCGAATAATTGCCATTATTTGCTCGTCGGTTTGTTCAGGAATGGGGGTGACATTTTTCATACGTCGTATTATACAGATAGTGCGAACTTCTCGAGCGAGGGAGATAAGTCCATTCCGTTCCTGCGGGAGGTTTGAAGGAGATTGATTAAGTCCATAGAAAGTTTGCGGTCGCGCAGGTCGCGCGCTTTCCAGTGAAGGAGACCGTGGAGCATTTCCGGCGCGTCTCCGGCTCGAAGCGCGCGGTTTATTTCTAACCAAAGTTTCTCACGCGAGCGACTCGCGAACGCGTTTACTAGGTTTGAATTAAACCCCTTTTCTTGCTTACCTGCCTGCGCGGGCAGGTCATATTTGTATTCAACTTTTGCTTTTGCCACAATCTTTTTCGCTTTCGTTGCGACGAGCTTCGGCGCGAGGATGATAATCGCGTTATCAGAATCGGCGAGACTGTCTGTATGTTCTTCAAGAAGCTCTGGACTGTCTCCTTCTTGAAACGGATCATCAATCAGTATCAAAAGTCTTTTTACAAACAGTCCACCAGACTGCGCCGCGTCTTCTAGCGCGATGCTCGTTAGCTCCTCGCGCGAAAGCCGTACATAGGCCAGATTCGGCTCCTTCGCACGCGCCTTCGCGACCCATTCAAACGCTTTTGTTCGCGTTTTCTCAACATCAGAGCCGTGAAATAAATAAATCATAGTGGTTCCATACTACTCCAATCCGAACCTGATTTCATTGTGACAATTATAGGTACGCCACGTGTATTTTCTCCATTCAAAACAGACTCCATAATTTCTTTTATTTTTTTACTAAGCTCGTTCACACGCTCTGTACGTATTTCATACACAAGTTCATCATGTACTTGAAGCAATAAATACGCATCATCAGATGCTTTTTCTTTTTCTATCATCTCGTCCACGCGCACCATTGCGAGTTTGATGATGTCTGCTGACGTGCCTTGTATCGGCGCGTTAATCGCCATACGTTCTGCCTGCGCCCTCACATATGATAAAAATGACTTCATTTCAGGGAATTGACGGCGGCGACCAAAAAGCGTTTCTGTATAGCCGTTTTTCCTTGCAAATCCTTTTGTACTCTCCAGATATTCTGAAAGAGTTTTGAACGTATTAAAATAATCTTCCAAATACTGATGTGCTTCGGCCGTAGTTGAGCCCAACTGCGCTCGGAGCGCATTGACTCCCATGCCGTAAAGAATTCCAAAATTTATAATCTTCGCTCTGCGCCGCATCTCTGCATCAACTTTATCAGGAGCTACATGGAACACTTGTGCGGCTACCTCCGTGTGAACATCTCTACCATTCTTGAAAATTTCGCATAGTTTTTTATCTCCGGAAAGTATCGCGGCTATACGCAGTTCAATCTGCGAGTAATCAAGCGCAACAAGTGCGAAACCGTCTGACGCAATAAACGCATGACGTATCGCGCGTCCCCGCTCGCTACGCATGGGGATGTTTTGAAGATTAGGATTTTGCGAAGACATTCTACCCGTTGTTGTCCCTGTCTGGAGAAACTCTGCGTGCAGTCTATTATCGGCACTGAGCATGAGAGGTAGATTATCAATATAGGTTGAGAGAAGTTTTTTTAATTCTCTATATTCAAGAATGTCAGAAATAATCGGGTGCGCGTCAAGCATCTTCTCCAGCTCGCTCTCGCGCGTGGATCGTTGGCCACTCGCAGTTTTCTTCATTCTCTCTGGAATAATCTTCAGCTCGTCAAAGAGCACTTCGCCCAGCTGTTTTGGTGAGCTCACATTAAACTCGCGTCCGGCTGTTTTGTGGATTCGTTTTTCAATTTTCTCAAGTTCAGTTCTATATTCTTTTGCAAGAGTTTTGAGAACGGTGGAATTTACCAAAATACCCCTCTTTTCCATCTTCTCTACGACCGGTATTAACGGTTTCTCTATTTTCTCGTACACATCGCGTACCCTGCCGAGCGCTGATAATTGCTTTTCAAGTACAGAGAACGCGGAGTCAAACACACGCTCTTTGGTAAACGCGAGAATGTCGTCAAGGGACGGGTTCGTGAATTCAGATGAGATAAGCCAGAGCACCGCTTTCGCTTCGGAGAGGCGAACAGTGTCTACTTTTTCTTCTGGTATGGGCTCAAGCGTTTCTCCAATTTCTGATTCGCTTCTAAACATTGTCTTGATTCTCTCCCTAAGCGTCCTGAATCCGAATTCTTCACACATGGCGAGCATCTTCACCATATCCACATTCTCGCGCCAAACGCGTTCGGGAAGAGTGAATGCGATTGGTGCGTCCAAACGTATCGTCGCGAGCGACTTAGAAAACCGCGCGTCTTCTTCGTGTTCTTTAAGTAGTCCAATCATTCTTGCTTTAATCCCATTCTTTATAAACATTTCTTCTCCCGTCTTCTTTTTTAACGCTGTGTAGATTTTTTCTATACTGCCAAAATTTATAATTAAGTCTGTCGCTGTTTTCTCGCCAATACCAGGCACACCCTTAATATTGTCCGATGGGTCCCCGCGTAAGCCCTTAAAGTCCGGAATAAGAGCAGGTCCGAATCCGAATCTATCAATGACAGCTTTTTCGTCGTATAAAATAGTATCGTTAATGCCTTTTTTTAAGGTATACACTTGGACGCGCTTGCCCTGAACTAGTTGAAGGGTGTCCATATCTCCAGAGGCGATTATCACATCTGCTGTGCTCTTTGTTTCTTCTGCAATGGTACCCAATAGATCATCCGCCTCAAAACCCTCTCTCTCGTATGTCGGTATAGCAAACGCTTCAAAGACCTTTCGTGATTCTTTTATCTGCGCGACAAGAGCGTCATCGGTTTTTATACGCGTACCCTTATAGTCAGCGTATGCTTCGTGACGAATAGTTGGCTTGGGCAGGTCATAACAGGCAGCAATATAATTTGGCTTGAGGTCTGTAGTAATTTTTAACAGCATTGATACGAGACCGTAGAGAGCTCCAGTAGGCGCGCCAGTGGGACCGGTGAAATCAGGGAGCGCGTGATACGCACGGTGAATAATCGCGTGCGTGTCCAATAGCACTATTCGTTTTTTGTTGGAAATTTTTTTAGCCATATGAAATTATACGCGAGCCGTCGGGGTTAGCGATTATAGAAATTTTTACAGAGGGTTCTGGCAGAGCTCTTGCAACTTTTTCCGGCCATTCAAGCAGAATAAGATTGCCGGAATCCTGCATGAGTTCGTCGAAACCGAGCGGTGCGAGATCTTCGCCTTTCTCAAGACGATATGCATCAATATGAATTAGTCGTTTGAATAGTTGACCCGAAAGCGGGTAATTTTTTTCAAGTACGAAAGTGGGGCTAGTGACAATTTCTTCAACACCGAGGGCATGCGCGACTGTTTTAGTAAAAGCGGTCTTCCCGGCCCCAAGCTCTCCAGAGAGCGTCACGAGTGTCGATCCCACCCCTTTTGGTGCAAGTGTCGATATGAATCTCTTACCCTCCTCTTCCAGTTCTGCGAGCGACTTAATCTCCTTTTCCATAAGCATTGATTGTACTGCTAAATATGAAAGTGCGCCCGACCGGTCTTCTGTTATTATATGCAGCATGGATTCTCCTTTTGATTGGGCTGGCACGAATAGAAAGCTCGCCGAGGTCCGAGAGCGCGAAGAAGAGGATGTTGTCCGTATCCTCTCTGATAAATATGGTCTGTCCTATACCGACCTGTCTCTTATGGAGATAGACAATGACGCCCTGCGCGTCATCCCAGAGCCTGCCGCCCGAGAAGCCGAGGCTGCAGCATTCGCCAAGACTGCGAGGGCTCTCTCTCTCGCCGTTCATAACCCGAACAATTCCTCACTTGAGAAACTTCGAGAAGATCTTACGGGCCGCGGATTTTCTTTAAAAGAATTCCTTGTTTCAAAAAAGAGCCTTGATAAGGCGCTGTCTCGCTATGCAGACCTCTCTCTCACTTCTGTTTCAAAAACCGGAGCTTTCAATGTCGCGCCCGAATTGCTTGCACGGTTGACGCATGAGAGTGCGACACGCTCGTCTCTAAAAAAAGAACTTGATACTGCGGCCAGAGAACACTCACTCGAACGTGTCTCTCTCATGCTCGAGATTCTCTTCGCGGGTGTCTTCGCGCTCCGAGCATCAGATATTCACTTCGAGCCGGGAGAAGGGGGTTCTCTTCTGCGGCTCCGCATCGATGGCCTTCTCTCTGATATATACACCTTTGACCCTGAAACATATCGTCAGCTCAGTTCGCGCATTAAACTTTTGTCTGGAGTGAAGTTAAACATCTCTAATCGCGCCCAGGACGGTCGCTTCAGTGTTACGAAGGGAGAGGGCCAGACGGAGGTGCGCGCATCATTCATACCAGGAAACTATGGTGAGTCAGTTGTGCTTCGTATCCTCGACCCGGAGTCAACCAAGGTCTCGTACACCGAGCTTGGCATCCACCCAAAGCTTCTCGCGCGTCTGGAAAAGGAGATACGTCGACCAAACGGTATGCTCCTCACAACTGGTCCAACCGGGAGCGGTAAAACGACGACCCTTTACTCTTTCCTACGTGAGATCCATAGTCCAGAAATAAAAATTATTACTATAGAAGATCCTGTTGAATATCACCTGGAGGGCATCGTGCAGACGCAGGTGGAGGGTACCAAATATACATTTGCCGAAGGCCTTAAGTCCATCGTGCGCCAAGACCCAGACATCATCATGGTCGGCGAGATACGCGATGGCGAGACTGCCAATATCGCCATCCAGGCGGCACTCACCGGCCACTTCGTATTCTCTACCCTTCACACCAACAATGCCGCCGGCACCTTCCCGCGCCTCGTCGACCTCGGCGCGGACCCAAAGTCGTTCGGCTCGGCCGTTACCGTCGCTATGGCACAGAGGTTGATACGTAAGTTGAATCCGAGTAAGAAAAAAGAACGTCCTCTCACAGACGAGGAGAAAAAAATGATTGAAAAGGTATTTGAAACGCTCGCCGACAAGTCTTTAATTCCTGAAAAAATAGAAACTGTGTGGGAGCCGGTCCCGTCAGGCGACGACGACACTGGGTACAAAGGCCGAGTAGGTCTTTATGAGGCAATCTTCATGGACGACGAGCTCGCTTCGTTCCTGCGTGATAATCCGCCGGAGAACGAAATTGCAAAGCTCGCGACAAAGCAGGGCTACCTCACTATGGCCCAGGACGGCATTATCAAAGCGCTCGCTGGCGTCACCTCCCTCTCCGAGGTCCTCGCCACCGTAGACCTCCCGCGATAAAAACACAAAATCCCATTCATAGTCCTCAAGGCAAAACCAGCAATAAATTGCTGGGTGGACGAGACACCTGAGGAACTTCCCAGCAACGCGACCGAAGTCGTGGAACCATAAAGTCCTTGGGGAAACGCCCGAAGGACTTTAGCCTTGCCTAGAGGAGTATGAACAGGATCAAACTTCTATGATACAATGCTAGCATTACAGCATTTTTATGTCAAGCTTGTCAAAAAAACCACTTTCTCTCCCCACTTCGCTTGATGCGGCTCTGCGCCCAGTAAATTGGGACGAATATGTGGGGCAGAAGCAGGTTAAAGCAAATGTTCGTATAGGTATTGATGCAGCTAGGAAGCGTGGGGGGATGCCAGAGCATGTTCTTTTCTACGGGCCGCCCGGTGTGGGGAAAACGACTCTAGCGCATCTCGTCGCAACTACTCTTGAGTCACCACTTAAGAGCACCTCGGGCGTCGCGATTGAGCGTGCGGGTGACCTGGCTGCTATTCTCACTAATCTTGAGCCGAACACTGTTTTGTTTATAGACGAAATTCATCGACTCTCTAGAAAAATAGAAGAACTTCTTTATCCGGCACTTGAATCGGGACATCTTGACCTAGTTCTTGGGAAAGGTCCGTCAGCGCGCACGGTGGAACTCGCCCTTCCTCCGTTTATGCTGGTTGGCGCGACTACGCGAGTCGCAGAACTGTCTGGACCATTGCGTTCTCGCTTTGGCGGTGGCACATATCAATTAGATTTTTATAATGAAGAAGATTTGAGGGACATCATTCGTCGCTCTGCCATTCTCTTAAATCTTAAGGCGCCTGAAGAAGTTGTTGAAAAAATCGCGGCGATGAGTCGTGCGACCCCAAGAATCGCGAACGCTCTTCTGAAGCGTGTTCGCGACTTCTCAGAGGTGCACGAGCGAAAGCTCTCTGCAGAGCTTTGCGACGAGGCGTGCGAATTGTTCGGCATTGACGCGCTCGGTCTCACAAAGGATGATCGCCGCTATTTGAAAGCTCTCCTCACCGGCTTCAGGGGCGGCCCCGCCGGAGTTCGCGCTATCGCTTCTTCCCTTCATGAAGATCCTGACACTGTCGAGGACGTGTATGAGCCGTACCTGCTCCGTCTCGGCTTCCTCGAACGCTCCCCTCGCGGCCGCATTCTCACTCAATCGGGCCGTGCGTATTTGAACGGCGAGAAATCTGGCGCTATTTTCTGATACATATGACCGAGGGATCTCGCCATCGAAAAATTGAAGAGAAGCACCGCGTGGAGTTTAATGAAGACGAGCGGACGGCCATAGATGGGTTGGATGAGCCAATCAGTATCATTCTTGAACAGCTACGCGCAAATATTGAACTGGGGAAATATCAGCTTGTCGTTGGTGATGATGCCTCCGGCCGTAGTCGTGTTTCTGAGAAGTTTCTCGCAAACTTCCCAACCAATTATACTTATGTCCGGGCACAGTAAGTGGTCGCAGATAAAGAGGCAGAAGTCGGTTACTG
>Ga0209542_10016981_pt1 | contig 11992 bp, 14 predicted proteins | sample RifCSPhighO2_01_FD_184028 | JGI IMG/M metagenome (GOLD analysis project Ga0209542, IMG submission 184028) | Soil microbial communities from Rifle, Colorado - Rifle CSP2_plank highO2_0.1 (SPAdes) (version 2) | ecosystem: Environmental > Terrestrial > Deep subsurface > Rock core/Sediment ...
GATCGTTCCCATGCGCGCAGGATGTTCATCAAATACACGCCTACCCCCGTGCGTTTTCCCTCAAGATCATGTCCGTCAATTCCGATGATCATACACCGTAACGAGGCACCGCAATGCCGAACTTCCTGAAATACCTGATCGCTGATCGGAAGTGGATTCGGGAAAGTTTGTTGAAAAACATATCCAACATCGGTCCGCGTTTTTTACTCGCCTTGCCGTGTACATGCACGATACGGGCTTGCGGCACCCAGACCACCTTCCATTTCGCCTCCCAGAACCTGCGACACCAGTCCACATCCTCCATGTACATAAAGTAGCGTGTGTCCATCGGACCTACCGCGCCGGCTGCTTTTTTTCGAACCAGCAGAACGGATCCCATCAGCCAGTCCACGGGAAGGGGAGGCATTTCGGCGACAGGTTCCTTTATGACATCGCGCATCAGGAAACGATCAAGCTCACGTTTCCCTGCTGCGGTTTTCCCATACGGTGTGCGCCGGGCGAGAATGGTCATTGGTGCGTAGTAGCGGAAGCAGGACGGTTGATGCTTCCCATTCATATACTCAAGCCGCGGGCCCACCATTCCGATATCCGGATGTTCGTTCAGATGGCGTAGTAATGTCTGGATGGCATCTTTGGTGAGTACCGTGTCGGCGTTCATCACGAGGATAAAATCACCCTTAGCGCGCTCAAGACCGGCATTGACGAGGCGCGCGTAGCCGACGTTGTCGGCATGCGGAAGGTACTGTGCGCCGGGGAAATCGTGCCGCAGGATTTCTTTGGTCTCGCGCTGCGCTTCCGAATCACTCACAAACACTTCGTGCGTTGTGTCGGTGAGTATCTCAGCGATAGATTTGAGACACAGCTTCAGCGCAACGGGGGATTTGTAATGCGTGACGATAATGCTCAACATATGTTTCGCATGCACGAACGAACACGAAACGGAAAACGAAATGACACGAAACGTTCGTACCCGTTCGTTTTCATATTAGTGTGTTTTTGTGCCTCATTTGAAAAATGAGTAGGGGTTAGCACCTTCTGTGCGTCGAGACATCGTATATTTCCGTTTCGCGTGGATGGCAGGCAAAAGCCGGATCGTGCGCCAAATTGCCGCGAGCGCGCGTCCCTCAAAGAGCAGTGCGTACCCCCAGGCACCGACCTCTTTGACGATCCACTTCGGCAGGTCCCGCAGATAGCGGCCGAAGTCCTCGTTCTTATAGAGCAGCAGTCGCTGATTCGAGAAGGAATAATATTTGAGCAGCGGGGAGATTTTCTTACGCTCCGCAATGATGCTTCGGTAGTCCGTCGCTGCATTTTCACCCGCGCCCCGGCCGTGCCATGCGACGGCCGTCGGCACGTACGCGGTCTTCCACCCTCGCCACTGCAGCCGCCACGCAAGATCCACATCCTCCTTGTACGCAAAGAAATCTTCATCAAAGAATTCAGGAATTGTCGCTTGTCGCTTGTCGCTTGTCGCTTTGGGGTACGCCACATCATCCAGTGCAGCTTTTCGATAAATCGGAACGGCACCGTCTGCCCCCCAGACCTCACCAGGTTCGTCATATTGTCCGCGATCCGTCTCGCCCATGCCGCGGTTTACGATGCGTCGGTTTTTGAGCGGAAGGAGACCCGTTGTATCAATAACGGCCATGCCGTCACGCATGACAGGTGAATCTTGCCTCTGAATATCCCAACGCAAGAGCTTTCCCTGAACGGCTCCGACCTGCGGATCACTGAACGCTGCAAGTGCTTTATCTAGGTAGTCGGGCTGCAGGACTGCATCGGCGTTGAGCGCAAGGATAAATTCGCCTTTTGCTTGCCGGAAGAGCGTATTATGCCCACCAGCGAATCCAAGGTTCTCGCCCTCGACAACGGAGATGCTACGGTTTGAGGCAGAACCAAGTTCCGAAGCGAGTTGTTCCAGCGCGACGAGCTCTTCAGGATCACTTCCTTGTTCCCGTATCAGAATTTCAACAGGTCCCGCATAATCAAGATTCCACGCCGAGGCGACTGCGAGTGGCGTTGTACTGAGGCTTCGGTACGCGAGACAGGTGATGGTGATCGTTGGTTTCTCCATGCTTCTGCACTCTAGCATTGACGAACAAGAACAAAGAGCGATCGCTGTGTTAGCGATCGCTCCTGTCGTGCTTACCGAGCGCAGCCAAAAGCATCAACACGATGCCCGCGCAGATGCCCGGCCAGCTGATGACGAAGGCAAACCCATCCCATGCATCAGGGAGATCGCCTGTTGCGCTCCGAACCCCCAGATATGCGCTCATGAGCGTGAGGGAAAAACCGATGAACCAGACGATAAGTCGTTTCATCGCCCACCTCCTCTCGTTGTCTTGGTGTAGGACTGAAGTCATAAAAGCATTTATATATCCAATCGTCAATGTTGACAGAGCATTTGGGCGACGTTCAGAATACCCTGGTAGGTAATCACCTAAACGCTCTACGCTAAACGCTGTTTCATTATGAAAGGTATCATTCTCGCAGGCGGCACCGGCTCACGCCTCCACCCGCTTACCAAGGTGACGAACAAGCACCTGCTTCCGGTCTACAACAAGCCGATGATCTATTACCCGATTGAGACACTCACGAAAGCGGGGATTAAGGACATCATGATCGTTTCCGGTAAGGGGCACGCGGGACATTTTCTTGAGCTTTTAGAAGACGGTAGTCAGTTCGGCGCCCGCTTTTCCTATGCGGTGCAGGCGGAGGCGGGAGGCATCGCGCAGGCGCTTGCGCTTGCGGAGGACTTTTCCGATCGCGAGAAAATTGTGGTGATGCTCGGGGATAATATCCTGGAGGACGACATTTCCGATGCAGTGAAGCGGTTTGGGGCGCAGGAGAAGGGTGCGCGCATTTTCCTCAAGGAAGTGCATAACCCCTCCAGTTACGGTGTGGCGCAGGTAGACGAGGCGGGGAAAGTAACCGGGATTGAAGAGAAGCCCGCAGAGCCCAAAAGCAACCTTGCGGTGGTTGGCGTCTATATGTATGACGGGGCCGTGTTTGATGTTGCAAAGGGGCAGAAGCCTTCCGCACGGGGAGAGATGGAGATCACGGATGTGAATAATGCGTACATCGGACGTGGCGAAATGTTCGCGGAGCGACTTGAGGGCTGGTGGGGTGACGGCGGCGAATCATTCGTGAGTTACATGGAGGTGTGTCTGCTTGCTGCGAAAAAGCACGGCTTCCTCGGAAGCTCGCAGTAGGGGCAAGCCCGACTGCGCAAGGACACAAGATACAAGAAACAAGGATACAGACAAATTCCAAAACACAAAAACCAAGGCACAAACCCTGACCGAACTTGGTTATTGATCATTGTTTCTTTTCTGTATCTTGTAACTTGTTTCTTGTATCTTCCCGCCTTGCCGGGGAGAATGTTAAACCCACAATCGTAGGTAGCAACGACTTTTTATGACAAAGCTTCTGGTCACGGGCGGTGCGGGTTTTATTGGTTCAAACTTCGTACATCTCACATTGCGAGAATACCCGCACTACCAAGTGACGGTGCTGGATGCGCTTACGTATGCGGGGAATAAAGAAAATCTTGCTCCGGTAGCGAAGGATATTGAATTCGTCCACGGGAATATCGCGGATGTTGCGCTAGTGGATGACCTTGTGGCAGATCACGATGCGATCGTGAACTTCGCGGCGGAATCCCACAACGATAATTCCCTCCAGAATCCGAAGCCGTTTATTGACGCCAACCTACTGGGTACATTCGTACTGCTGGAAGCAGTCCGGAAGCATAGGAAGCGGCTGCACCATATTTCCACAGACGAAGTGTACGGCGATCTGAAACTGGATGATCCGGCGAAGTTCACGGAAGCAACCGCGTATAATCCCTCCAGTCCATATTCCGCAACGAAAGCGGGATCAGACATGCTCATCCGGGCGTGGGTGCGTTCTTTTGGTGTCACCGCGACCATTTCAAACTGCTCAAATAACTACGGACCATACCAGCACGTGGAAAAGTTTATTCCACGCCAGATTACGAATATTCTCACGGGCGTGAAGCCGAAGCTCTATGGAACCGGTGAGAATGTGCGCGACTGGATTCATGTGGATGATCACAACACCGCGGTGCACCGCCTCCTTGAGAAGGGGGAAACGGGCGAAACGTACCTCATTGGCGCGAATGGTGAGAAGAATAACAAAGAGGTACTAGAGATGATTCTGGAAGCGCTGGGGAAGCAGCCCGGTGACTACGAGCACGTCACTGACCGCCCGGGTCACGACATGCGGTATGCGATTGATGCAACGAAGATTCGGGAGGAGCTTGGCTGGGAGCCAAAATTTGTGGACTTCCGCGACGGGTTAGCGCAAACTGTGGAATGGTACATGAACAATGAAGCGTGGTGGCGACCAATAAAAGAAGCGACCGAGAAAAAGTATGCGGCGCGAGAAAAGGTGATTACGTGACTTGTGCTGAGCGAGCCCTTCGAGTCTCTCAGGATAAACTCGCGAGACGAAGTATGAGTGAACACATCAAACCAACGGGAATCGCAGGGCTGTTTCTCATCGAGCGGCCGACATTCGAAGATGATCGCGGATTCTTCCGAGAAGTTTTCCGGTTGAGCGAGCTGGAAGAAGCGCTTGGTATGGAATTCCGGGGCCGACAGTGGAACCATTCGGTAAGTAGGCCAGGCGTGATCCGTGCATTGCATGCGGAGAGCTGGAATAAGCTGGTCTATCCCGTGACGGGCCGCATGTTTGCGGCACTCGTGGATATTCGCCCCGAGAGCAAAACGTTCGGGAAGGTGGAGACATTCGAGTTCGACGCGAAGGAGCCCAAGGCGTTATTCGTGCCGATTGGACTTGGAAATTCCATCTGCGTGTTGGGCGAAGAGGACGTGCACTATATGTATCTGGTTGACCAGGAATACACCGGGCAGGATACGCGCGCAGTTGCTTGGGACGACCCGGACCTTGCGATTGACTGGCCCATCAAAGATCCGATTATTTCTGATCGCGACAAGAACAACCCCACCTTAAGAGAACTCTTCCCTGAGAAGTTCTCTTAAGGAAGAAACAAGAAACAAGATACAAACACCAGACAAATCTCAAGGAACAATGACCAATAACCAGATGAGCCGGGTTTGTATCTTGGAATTTGGGAGTTGGAATTTTTCTGTATCTTGTTTCTTGTAACTTGTATCTTCTAGCGAGGAGGCACTATGCGCATTGCAATCACTGGCCATGGAGGAATGTTAGCTCAAGCGTTGGCAGAAACCTTTCAGGACGTCGACGAGTTGTTGCTCTGGAGCCGCGATGATCTTGATATCACCGATGCAAAAGCAGTCGAGACAAAGCTTGAAGAGACAAAGCCAGACGTTGTCATCAACGCCGCCGCGTATACGGCGGTGGATAAAGCCGAAGAAGAGGAAACGTTGGCGACCCGCATCAACGGTGATGGCGTTCGGAATCTTGCCGAAGCCGCAAAAGCGATCGGTGCCAAACTCGTGCACTATTCCACGGATTATGTCTTCAGGGGCGATCGCGCGGAGGGCTACGACGAATCGTTTGAGGGCTACGACCCGGTAAACGCCTACGGTCGTTCCAAGCTGGCGGGGGAGCAGGCACTTAAGGAGGTCGGGGGCGACTGCTACCTTGTCCGCACCGCCTGGTTGTATGGTCCCGGTGGTCCGAACTTCGTAGACACGATGCTTTCTCTTGCGGAGAAGATGCCCGAGCTCAAGGTGGTCAGTGACCAACATGGCAAGCCGACGTATACCGTGGATCTCGCCGCGGCGACGAAGGAGATTCTGGAAGGCGGCTACGTGCCTGGCATCTATCACGTCACCAACGAGACGAGCGAAGGCGGAATTACCTGGTACGACTTCGCAGTGGAGATTTTCAAACAGACAGGAAAGGAAATTTCCGTGCAACCCTGCACGAGTGAGGAGTTTCCTCGTCCAGCGCTGCGACCCGAGTATTCGGTACTCCTGAATACAAAATTGCCGCCTCGCCACGATTGGAAAGAGGCGCTTGCGGAGTATCTGAAGAAACCGGACAAATAAGTAACCGCCCTGAATACATCAGGGCGGTCTTCATTTATTTCAGCAGCGCGTTGCACTCCCAGACGATTTTGCCATGCGCGTACACGTGCGGGTCGCTCATGCGTTCTACAACGTAGCAAGCCCGAACGAACGCGCCAACTTGGAAGCGCTCCCAATCAGCTTTCGGCACACGGATGAACATGCTGGCAGTGACTGCTTCAGTGGCATCCCGTCCGGAAGCAGTGGCGTACCATGCAGCCTCTTCTTGCGGAAGCGGCCAGATCCGCGCACGGACACCAAAGGAATAGTTCGTTTCGCCGGTTTCGTTATCAATACGCATTGTCTTCTTGGTGACCTCTGCGATGACGACTTGCTCGCTTATCGTTCCATTCGAGCGGGCGCCGGTAAACGCAACAATCAATATGACGGTAAGCGCGATGCTGCAGATAAATATGCCGACGAGTGCGGCTTTGCGTCGGGCGGACAAGGAACCTCCTGAGTTGTTTCTAACTACTCATATCCAAGAATAGGCAGTATAAAGAGTCAACAGTGTACTGAACGAAGTTGAAGTATGGCACTCTCATTGGGCATTGTAGGGCTCCCAAATATGATCAAGACCGTCATTTTTGATTTTTTCGATGTGCTTACATTCGGTGAAGCTGGCTGGGACTACGTGGCCGAAGAACTAGAGAGGGCGTCCGGTGTTCCTAAAGAAATGATCTTGAAACAACTTTATTCCGAAGAAACCAAATATATTCTCGGCCAAGAAAATACCCTCGAGTTTTGGAAGAATGTATGCGGAAAACTCAACATTGAAATTTCTATAGAGGAATTCAGCAATATACTCGGTTCGTATGAGCTTAATCCTGAGATATTGTCAGTTCTCCGAGATTTAAAGAATACGCATCAGCTTATCCTTTTGTCCGATAACACGCCGATTGCCTCAGAAATTATAAAGAACGATGGACGGATTAGTTCGCTCTTCGATAAAATGTTCTTCTCGAATGAAGCGGGTCTTACAAAGCGCAATAAAAGCAGAAAGTTTTACGAATATGCACTGACAGAACTGCACCGGAAACCAGACGAATGTATTTTTGTGGATGATCGGGAGGATAATATCGAAGCGGCGCGAGAAGCCGGACTTCGTACTATTTTGTACAGGAACGCAGCCCAGCTTAAGCAAGAACTTGGGGTAAATCTTAAAATGAATTAACTTAAGAAAGCTCTATGGCTTTATCCTTGGGTATCGTTGGTCTACCCAACGTTGGGAAATCAAGTTTGTTTAATGCGCTCACTGGCAGCATGGCTGCCGATGCGCAGAATTATCCATTCACCACCATTGACCCGAATGTCGGTGTGGTGACGGTACCCGATGCGCGCCTTGCGGCCATCGGCGAGGTCGCGAAGGCGGCAAAGATCGTTCCTGCGACAATTGAGTTTGTAGACATTGCAGGGCTGGTGAAGGGTGCGAATGAGGGTGAGGGGCTAGGGAACCAGTTTCTTGCGAATATCCGAGAGACGGATGCCATCGTGGAAGTGGTACGTGCGTTTGAGGCACCCGATGTTATTCATGTGGAGGGCGAGCCGGATCCGCTTCGGGATTTTGAGATTATTGAGACCGAACTGATCCTCAAAGATCTGGAGTCCGTGGAGAGGCGGTGGGAGAAGGTGAGGCGTGATGCAGCAGCGGGTCTTAAGGAGGGGAAAGAGGCCGAGCCGGTCGTGACAGCACTTCGGGATGCACTCGGAAGCGGCAAGCCGGCACGAGTTGTTGCAGCAATGCTTTCGTCCGATCAGGACCGCGAGCGACTTGCGAAAGAGGCAAAGGAGCTTACGCTCCTGACCAGTAAGCCGCTGCTTGTGCTGATTAACGCGCCAAAGGACGCGACAGCGGATGCAGTACAAGTCGCACTGAAGGATTTGGGTGTGCAGTCCGTCATTGTGGACGTGAAGGAAGAACTTGAGGCCGCCGGGCTTTCAGTGGATGAGCGGCGGGAACTTGGCGTGGGCGAGATTTCCGCACTAGATGCACTTGTCGCATCCGCGTACGAACTGCTGAACCTGATGAGCTTCCTGACGGCAGGGGAGAAAGAGGCGCGCGCCTGGACGATCCGGAAGGGGACAAAGGCGCCGCAAGCCGCGGGCGTGATTCATTCCGATTTTGAACAGAAATTTATCCGGATGGATGCGGTGCACTGGGAGCTTTTCATTGAGCACGGTGGCTGGAAGCCCGCCCGGGAGAAAGGCCTCGTGCGCTCCGAAGGCAAGGACTACGTCGTGCAGGACGGGGATGTCGTGGAGATTAAGCATGGGTAGCATGTGCAGTAACGGAGCGGCCATACGTTGTACCCACCTGTCGATAGATGTCAGAACGGCGGAGTCGTCCCACCTTCATAATTTCACGGCCGTGAAATTATGAAGGTAAAGATATAATGACATCATTTTGGAGAAAGAATGATGTCATAAACTGTAGCATTCCATTGCTCGACAAGACAATGGTGTTTGCTATGCTGTGAAACGGTAAGCAAAGGAGTTGCATTGAGAACGGAACAAGTGAGGGCAATCGAGATCGTTGATGCGGTGGATGCCGTATACGACAAATTTGCGATGTCTCGTCGCGGAATACCCGCCCGTGTGCGCGAGTACCCACCACCACCCGAAGGGGCATACTTCTGGTCCAGTAAGGATTTCGTCCGCTGGTCGGAAAAGTTCGGCCGGTTTCATGCCGTAAATATTGGAGATGACCGCGGGCACACATCGTTCAGCCCGCTCGCGAACGGTGGAAAGTTCATCGTGTTCGTTCCTTGGAACAAGGAACGGATCGAAGTAACGCTCAAGGACGCGTTCGGTTGGACGGCTTTGCAGCGGCATGCCCTGGAAGATGCGATCCTGGATACTACCAGAGTGCTCGAAATCCCCGTGAAGTTCACGGTTGAATAGTGCAACGCCGCCCCGGTAACGGGGCGGCTTCACTTCAATACCATAGTTTATGATATCATTCTTTTAAAAGAATGATATCATAAACTATGGTATTTCTCTAGATGCGCAGCCGTTGACTCTCCTGCCTCAGCGTGTTGTCCTAGGTTCAGGTAATTGAGAAGGAGTGAGAAGTGGCGGAAAGACCGTTGAACACGTTTTCTATCGTGGCGCACGATGCCGAGACGCAGGCGCTGGGGATCGCCGTCCAGTCAAAGGTTGTCGCCGTGGGCTCGCTTGCGCCCTTTGCGAAAGCGGGTGTGGGCGCGGTGTGCGTCCAGTCACTCGCGAACCGGCCACTTGGCGAACGGATTCTGGAAGTCATGGAGCACCGCAATGAACCCGCAGCGGCGGTGGAATACGCCTTAGCGGAACGAGAGCAATCCGCTGACATGCTGCAGATCGCTGCAGTCACCGCTTCCGGTAAGGCCGTGACCTATACCGGGCAGGAATGCATTGCCTGGGCGGGCGGCATCCAAGGCGAGCACTTCGTCTGCCAGGGCAATCTCCTGACGGGGGAAGGGGTCTTAGAAGCTATGGCAGAAGCGTTTGCTGCGGATGGGGAGTTCGGTGCCCGCCTGATCGCCGCACTTCGTTCCGGGCAACGAGCCGGGGGTGAGTGCAGAGGACAGCAATCTGCAGCACTCCTGATCGTGCGAAGCGGCTGGGGATACGATGGTGGCGCAAGCGACCGGTATCGTGATCTTCGGGTGGACGAGCACGCGGAACCGATTGAGGAGCTCGCGCGCGTGTACGAAGCGCACAAGCAGCTTCTGCCACTGCCTCCGAAACAGGCTTATCAGATATGACAGACGCCGCCCCGGCAACGGGGCGGCCATACGTTGTGCCGAGTACTTGCTACTTGCTTCTTCCTACGGCACACTGTTCAGGGTTTCGTTAATCTTTCTCAAAACATGAAAAAGACAATTATTTGGATAGTAGTTCTTGCGCTCGTCATCGGTTGGTGGTTCTGGGCGGCACCGCCGGAAGACTTCGCATTTGATCCGAACCAGACACCGGATGCAGTAGAGGAACCTGAAGGCGCTGAGACAGAAGAGGGCAGCGTTGCTCGCGAACTGACAGAAGAAGAGCGCACTGTGCTTGATGCTGCGGTTGCATCCGCGAAAGACGAAACAATCATCGCGACGATCGTCACGGCGAAAGGGGAAATTGAATTGGAGCTCTACCCGCGCGTGGCACCCGGAACCGTGAATAACTTTGTGACGCTTGCCACGGAAGGGTTCTACGACGGCACCACATTCCATCGGGTGATTGCCGACTTTATGATTCAGGGCGGCGACCCGAACTCGAAGGACGACAATCCTGCAAATGATGGGCAGGGTGATCCCGGCTACAAATTCGAAGACGAAATCAACCCGCACGCGCTTGGTCTCGCAGTTGCGCAGATTACCTCGCTTGAAGCGCAGGGATACGGGTATACGATTGACCTCCCCTCGCTGCCAGTTGAGGTTGGTACAATCGCAATGGCGAATTCGGGTCCGAACACAAACGGGAGCCAGTTCTTCATCGTGACCCAGGAGGCGCAGCCGCACCTCTATGGAAAGCACACCGTTTTTGGGGAAGTGGTTTCGGGAATGGAGATTGTTCGGTCCATTGCGCAAGGGGATGCCATCCTAAACGTCCGGATTATCCAGTGATGTTAATCGTTGTCCACAGGTGTTGCCTGGCTTTGAGTGCCCTTCCGCGTTGCTATCCCCGTATTTCTGCGGCCCACACGACAGTGTGGATTTGACAGGTTGACAACAGTATTCTCATAGCCAATCATGAAGAATAGTCGAAGTCATAGCAGCGAAGCCAAGTACCATTCGGTACCTGGCGAAGCGGGGAGTGTCCAGGGTCTTGACATTTCTCCTCATGTTCGCTACTAATAAAATACTATGAGCCCACGAATCTCACCATACGACAAGGCAGCGCAGGAACTGCTGCGCACGCTGCCAGACCGGACGCAGGAAATCCTGCGGCGTCGGTACGGTCTCGGCGACGGCGAACCCGAAACACTCGAACGAATCGGGGATGATTATCACGTAACGCGCGAGCGTATCCGCCAAATCGAAGCTGCCGGATTGCGAGAACTGCGAAACCATGCCCACGATGTCGTTGAGGATATTTTTGCGCAGCTTGCGCAACACCTCGATACATACGGCAGCGTGCGTGCCGAGCATCACCTGCACGAGGATTTTAAGGAGGAGGCATCTCCCGAAGCACTCTCTTTTTTCCTTGATCTTGGGGAGCCATTTTCTCGGCACCGGGAAACTGACCATCGTTACCCCGTCTGGGCGACGAAGCGTGAATACGTGAAGAGCGCAGAGGCGTTTGAGCGTGGGCTGGTTTCCAGAATGAAAGAGCTGGATGAGGAGTTGGAGGAAGCCGCGTTTTGGGATCTGGTGGAGGATGAAGCACGTAAGCGACGGCTTGAGCTTTCGAAGCGCGCCATGCAGTCGTGGGTGGGTGTTTCACGGAACATCATGCAGGGGCCGACAGAGACCTGGGGACTTCGCGAGTGGGAAGGCATTGCTCCCCGAAACGTGGGTGACTGGGCATTTATCGTCCTGCGCGAAGCCAAAGAGCCGATGCACTTCTCTGACATTGTTGGGAAGATGAACACGTTCCGCGATGAATCAGATGACTGGGGCGAGGCAATTACGCCTCGGAACCGAAAGCCAGCGCACTTGCAGACGGTGCACAACGAACTCATCAAGGACGAGCGGTTTGTGCTCGTCGGTCGTGGTATCTACGCGCTTCGTGACTGGGGCTATCAGCCTGGAACGGTCAAGGACGTGATTGCGCAGATTCTTGCTGAGGCGAAGCGTCCTCTGACGCGTGAAGAGATCATTGCAAAGGTTTCGGAAGTCCGGCGCGTGCAGCCCAATACGATTCTCCTAAACCTGCAGAACAAGTCGTTGTTCTCGCGCACGCCCGAAGGTGGATATTCGTCCAGACGCGCATAAGCGCGGAGGTGGGAAAAGAAAAACGATGATGTTTTTCTTTTCCGG
>Ga0209542_10016983_pt1 | contig 11991 bp, 13 predicted proteins | sample RifCSPhighO2_01_FD_184028 | JGI IMG/M metagenome (GOLD analysis project Ga0209542, IMG submission 184028) | Soil microbial communities from Rifle, Colorado - Rifle CSP2_plank highO2_0.1 (SPAdes) (version 2) | ecosystem: Environmental > Terrestrial > Deep subsurface > Rock core/Sediment ...
TTAAAGAAATAGGTTCAATTCCTCCAATTGTTGAAAATCTTATTAAACCATTATCCTCTATTTTTTTAACCATTAGCCCTATTTCATCCATATGCGCAGCAACCATTATCCTGCGGCCTTTACCTCGCTTGTGGGCAATTAAATTACCCATTTTATCTACAAATACTTCATCGACACACTCTTTAATTTCTTTTATAATAAAAGCCCGAACATTATGTTCATAACCGCTTGGGCCATTAATTTCCATTAACTTCATTAATAATTCAGACATCTTAACACATCCCCCAATAAAGTGATTGCAGTATCAACATGATTTTTGTTAATTATCAAAGGAGGGCAGAATCTTATAACAGATTTGCCTGTTGGCAACAAAATTAAACCTCGTTTGGCAGATTCTACCACTATTTTATTTCTTTCTAGTATTGCAGGTTCTTTAGTTTTTCTATTCTTGACAAGCTCTATTCCAAGCATTAAACCAATTCCGCGCACATCACCGATAATCTCATATTTTTCATAAAGCTCAAGCAACCTTGTTTTAAAATAAAAACCAATATTCACAACATTTTCTTCAATTTTATATTTTTTCATATACTTTAATCCTGCTAATGCCCCAGCGCATGCAATTAAATTACCCCCAAAAGTGTTAGAATGAGCCCCAGAGACCCAGTCCATAATTTTTTTAGATGAAATTGTTACTCCAATCGGTAAACCGTGCCCAATGCCTTTCCCCATTGAAATTATGTCGGGTTTAACATCAAAATTACTAACAGCTAAAAATTTGCCGGTCCTAAAATACCCTGCCTGAACTTCATCATCGCAATACAATATATCGTATTTAGTGCATAATTTTCTAACGCCTTTAACAAATTCTCTTGGAGGCACAATATAACCCCCTTCGCCCTGGATAGGCTCCATAAAAAGCGCAGCAGTCTTTTTATTCATACCTAGAATTAATTTATCCAAATGACTTACACATGAAAAATCACACTTTCCGTATTCCTGTTTCCATGGACACCTATAACAATAAGCAAATTTAGCATGTTTAACTGATAAAAAAGGGTTATATCTTTCACGTTGCACAGGTTTGGAATTTGTCATTGATAATGAACCCATTGTTCTGCCATGAAAACAATTCTCAAATGCAATAACCCATCTTTTTTTTGTATGCCACCTTGCGCATTTGTAAGCAGCTTCAACAGCTTCAGTTCCAGAATTTGAATAAAAAAAAGTGTTTAAACCTTTGGGGGTTACTGTATTAAGTTCCTCTGCAAATTCAACAGGAAGAGAAGAGTGAAAATCAGCATATCCGATATGGAATATTTTGTTGGATTGTTTCTTTACAGCTTTTGATACCCATGGATTCCTGTGCCCGCTAGAAGCAACTGCAACACCTGCACCAAAATCTAAATATTTTTTCCCATCAGCATCCCACAAAAAAGGCCCTTTCCCATTTTCAAGAGATAATATATAACTGCGAGTCGCAACTTTAGAAAATAGTTGGTCCTCTCTCTTCACGATTTCCTTTGTTTTTTTCCCTGGATTAATGTATTCTAAATTCATTTTCCCTAAATTGTTTTATTTAATAACTAAAAAAATTTTTATTTTTTAAATTTGACAACATCAATTTGCGCTTTCTGCAACTTATTTGAATAATCAACATATAAAGTTTTTTCTTCTGAAAATTCTTCAATGCCGCCCCATCCTGCTTCTCTAGTACCATTGCCTGTATCCTTCACACCGCCAAATGGCAAATGCACCTCGGAACCAATTGTGGAAGAGTTTACATAAGTCAAACCCGCCTCTATTTTTTCCATTGCTTTAAACGCATTTCTAATATCATTAGTATAAATTGAAGAGCTCAAACCATAATCAACGCTATTGGCAAATTCAATTGCCTGATCTATATTTTTTGCTTCTAAAATAGAAACAACCGGACCGAATATTTCTTCTTTTGCAATTCTCATTGTCGGCGTTACATTCGTAAATAATGTAGGAGTATAGAAATTACCAAGCATCTTAACAATTTTTCCGCCGCATAATAATTTTGCGCCTTCTTCTTTTCCTATTACTGTATACTTTTGAGTCTTCTCAACCGCGCTTTTATTAATTAAAGGACCAACATCAGTTGTACTTTTTAAACCATGCCCGAGCCTTAAACCTTTAATTTTTTTTAATAATGCAATTTCTAACTTTTTCTTTATTTTTGAATGTACTATCACTCTTGAAGCAGCCGTGCATCTTTGACCAGTAGTGCCAAAACCTCCCCAAATAATACCATCAACTGCAAGATCCAAATTTGCATCATCCATTACAATAATAGCATTTTTACCCCCTAATTCTAAACCCACTTTTTTTAATCCGGCATTTTGCATTACATATTCTCCAACTTTTTTTGAGCCTGTAAACGAAATTGCGCGAATCTTTTTATTTTTAATAATTTCAGACCCCACCTCTGCACCGCTGCCAGTGATAAGATTAACCGCTCCTTTTGGTACGCCTGCCTTCTCTAAAATTTCAACCAGTTTAATAGCGCATAAAGGCGTGTCAGTTGCAGGTTTAAAGACAACACTATTGCCGCAAATTAATGCGGGCGCTAATTTCCATGCCGGAATTGCAATTGGAAAATTCCAAGGGGTAATTAATCCAACAATGCCAATTGGTCTCCGAATCGTCATACAAAATTTATCTCTAAGTTCAGAAGGTGTTGTATGCCCAAATAAACGCCGACCTTCCCCCGCCATATATTCAAATACATCAATGGCTTCCTGTACATCACCTCGGGCTTCTGGCAAGACTTTGCCCATTTCAAGAGTTAATAATCGAGATAATCTCTCTTTATTTTTTATAAGTAAATCGCGAACATTAAACAAAACTTTGGCGCGGTATGGCGCAGGCACATCGGACCATGGCTCATATGCTTTCCCGGCAGCTTCAACAGCAGTTTTAACATCTTCTTTTGTGCTCTTTTGAAAATAACCCAGAATGTGTAAAGGTCTTGCAGGATCAATGCTCTTGAAAATTTCTTTAGAATCAGAACTGACCCATTTACCACCAATATAATTGCGATAAGTTAGCATACATCACCTCTTTCTGATAATAGACATCTCCATTAAACATTGGCATTCTAGTTATATAAAGGTTATCTTTTAAGATTATCTAACAGCCATATCATCAAAGCCTTTTGCACATGGAGCCTATTCTCTGCTTGATCAATCACAACAGACTGCTTACCATCAATAACCTCAGCAGTAACTTCCATGCCGCGTTGCGCAGGCAAACAATGCATGAATATTGCATCTTTCTTTGCCTTAGACATCATAGAATATGTAACTTGATAATGTCTTAATATTTTCATCCTTAACTTTTTCTGATGTTTCGGAATATGATAACTCATCCAAGAATCAGTATACACAATGTCTGCGCCTTTAAAAGCATCAGATATGTTATGAACAACTTTAACTTGAGTTTCTTTAATAACCTCTGGGTTCGGCATAAACTTCTTATTTTTCGGACAACAAACAATCATTTCAATACCCATGATACTTGTTCCATACATGAGAGAATGGGTTACATTATTATTTGAATCACCTGCATAAACTAATTTTAAATTATCAGGCCTTCCCTTTTTTTCAATTATGGTCAATAAATCTCCCAAGATTTGGCAAGGATGAGAAAAATTGGTTAATGCATTAATAACCGGAACAGAAGATTTGCAGGCAAGCGCTTCAATGTCGGAATGTTCATAAAGCCGCGCCATTATAATATCAACATACTTTGATGCAACAGCAGCAGTATCATAGATAGTTTCTTTTTCACCTAGCGGAGAATCATTTATACTATAAAATATTGCATGCCCCCCTAATTGAGTCATGCCCGTTTCAAAAGACAGGCGAGTACGCAGAGAAGGCTTTGCAAACAACATAAGAAGAGTTTTATTTTTTAAAGACCGAGAATATCGCCAGGGAAATTTCTTGATTAACACCGCTTTTTTAATTATTTTAATCAGGTCTTTTTTAGTTAGGCCTTTTAAAGTCAAAAAATGTTTCATATTTTTTTAAAGTTACTTTTTTTCTTTAGTTTTTGAAAAACAACTTCCCCTAAAGACGTCCCTATCTCATCCAATACATAATCTACTGTAACTATCCTCTTTTTTATTTTAACAAGTTTTTCTAAATCAATAGGAGTCGCATCAATCACAACATCGCATGGCACCGAATTGATTGTTTTTTCCAAATCTTTCCTTTGTCTTGCAGAATAACCCATTGCAGGCAATAATTTACCGATATGCGGATAATCTCTGAATGTTTTCTTAATCTCGCCAACAACATACCTGCGCGGGTCAACAATTTGTTTAACGCCATGCTCACGTGCAGCTATTGTTCCTGCGCCATAAGTCATTCCGCCATGCGTTAGTGTTGGACCATCTTCAACAACTAAAACCTTTTTATCTTTTAACAGTTCAGGTTTATCAACAATAATTTTCAAAGCCGCCTGAATAACTAAAGCTTTCGGATTATATTTTTTAATATTCTCTAACACTGTCAAAATATCTCGTTTTGTGGCAGTATTAACTTTATTCACAATTATAATATGCGCCAGCCTTAAATTAATCTCTCCGGGGTAATAAGAAATTTCATCACCTGCTCTATGAGGGTCTACCACTACTATATGAATATCAGGTTTAAAAAATGGAAGATCATTATTTCCTCCGTCCCAAATAATTATATCAGCTTCTTTCTCTGCCGCGCGCAATACCCTTTCATAATCAACACCGGCATAAACCACTAATCCATTTTTAATGTGAGGTTCATACTCTTCACGTTCTTCAATTGTACAGTCATGTTTTTTCAAATCTTCATAAGTTTCAAATCTTTGAACAGTCTGTTTCAATAAATCCCCATATGGCATTGGATGCCTTACAACTACAACCTTTAACCCTTTATTTTTCAAAAACTTAGAAAGTTTTTGTGTAGTTGAACTTTTACCTGCGCCAGTCCGAACAGCGCAAACTGAAATAATTTGTTTATTTGAAATTAAAGATGTTTGATGAAAACCTAACAATGAAAAATTTGAACCAGCAGCAATTACTTCTGAAGCTTTATGCATCACATAATTATATGATAAATCACTATATGAAAGGTAACAATAATCAACTTTCAATTTTTTAATCAAACTATTTAACTCTGTTTCAAGATAAATAAGTATACCCTTTGGATAAAGTTTGCCTGCTAACTGCCACGGATATTTACGCCCTGATATATTTGGAATTTGAGTGGCTGTAAATGCTACTACGTCATAATAAGGATTATCCCTAAAATAAGTATTAAAATTATGAAAATCACGGCCTGCCGCGCCCATAATAATAACGTTAATTTTATCTTTATAAAATTTCGATTTGTTGTTCATTTTACCATCAGGGTCCCATTCTTACCAAACTTCTCAGGCGAAGTTATCACAACTTTATTGCCTCCAAATTTTAAAAATTTAATCGCAGATTCAATCTTAGGTTTCATTGAACCTTCAGCAAACTGATTTTGTTTTAAATAAACTTGCGCTTCTTTTAAACTTACCATTTGTAATTTATACTGACTCCTAGTATTAAAATTTAAATATGCATTATCAACAGATGTTAATATGATTAATTCGTCAGCTTTTAATGCTTTTGCCAAACATGCCGAAGCTAAATCCTTGTCAATCACCGCTTCAATGCCCTTATAACCATATTTTGTTTTTACAACGGGTACACCTCCGCCCCCTACAGCAATCACAATTATGTTATCCTCTAACAATCGTTGTATAACTTTAACTTCAAGAATATTTAATGGTTCGGGCGAAGGTACAACTCTCCTATATCCGCGACCTGCATCATAGTTTAAGGGATATTTTTTTTTCAACCTGGACGCTTTCAGTCTTGAATAAAATGAACCAACTGGCTTTGTCGGGATTTTTAAAGCAGGATCATTTTTATCAACTTCAACTTGAGTCAGCACAGTTGCAATTGTTTTTTTAATTTTATTTTTTCGCAATAAATTTTCTAAAGTTTGTTGAATTATATAACCTATTTCACCCTGAGACTGAGCGCCGGCAACATCCATGGGTATATTATAGGTTTTTTTAGTAGTTTCAGAATTTAAAATAATATTTCCAATTTGCGGACCATTGCCATATGTTATTACAATTTTATAGCCTTTCTTGATAATTGGCAAAATAGATTCCAAGGCTTTTTTAACGTGTTTAAACTGATTATAAACTGATGCCTTTTCCCCTTTTTTAATTAACGCATTACCCCCTAAAGCAATAATAGCAATCCTTTTCATATACTAATTAAAGGATAAAATATATATAAAGCTAACCTTTCACAACTTATATGTTATATATTGATGGTTCATATAATGAAGGAGGAGGCCAAATATTAAGAACGGCACTGGCCTTATCAACTTTAACAGGCACACCTTTTGAAATGCAGCATATTAGAAAAGGAAGAAAAGATTCAGGCCTAAAAAACCAACATTTGCATTGTATCAAAGTATTGCAAAAATATTGTAATGCCAAAATAGGCCATGCAATTTTAGGTTCTAATAAAATATTATTCATTCCCGGAAAAATTAAAGGCGGAAAAGTTGAAATTGATATCGGCACAGCCGGTTCAATAACTTTAATGTTGCAATCTTTACTGCTTCCGGCATTGTTTGCAGATAAAAAGACAATATTTAAAATTAAAGGAGGCACTGACGTTTCCTGGTCACCTCAAATAGATTATCTTAATAATGTAATTCTCCCGCATTTAACCAAATATGCCGAAATAGAATTACGTATTATCAAAAGAGGTTATTATCCAAAAGGAGGGGGAGAAATCGAAATAAAAATAAGACCTAAGCATCAATTATCAAATTATTCAAATTTCCTTGAACTAATTGATGATTTCAGGATAAATAAACCTCAATTTGATCTTCTTAATCAAGGCCAGTTATTGCAAATTAAGGGTATTTCGCATGCTTCACAAGATCTAGAAAATGCAAGAGTTGCAGAAAGACAGGCAAACTCAGCAAGACTTGAACTCGCAAAACTTGATGCACCTATAAATATTCATACAGAATATTGTGAAACCCTTTCTCAGGGATCAGGCTTAACGCTCTGGGCGCGTTTCTCGCTAAAGCAAGAAACAGATTTTGACAACCCCATTTTATTAGGAGCAGACATGTTAGGGACAAAAGGTAAATCTTCAGAGAATATAGGTGAAGAATGCGCGCAAAAACTAATCTCTGAAATAAAATCACAGGCGCCCGTTGATGAATACTTGGCAGACAATTTACTTCCATTTTTAGCTATAAATGGCGGTTCTATTAAAACTTCAAAAATCACCCCGCATACTCAGACAAATATGTGGGTAATTGAACAATTTTTAGGTAAAATGTTTAAAGTTGAAGGCAACGTAATCAAGGTCTGAAATAAGATATTATGTCTAACATTGCGACCCTGTTAGTTTCCCCGAGCGAAGCGAGAGTGCAACGTGGTCGAGTGAGCAAAGCGAACTGAGAAGTTACAAACTCCGAAATTTATTTCTTCTTAATTTGTCCTAATCTCATAATAAATCCTACAACAATACCTCCGATTGCAGCTTTATATATGTCAGTTAGATAAACTTTAATTGGATATTTCATAAATCGATGAACTCATACTTATTTTTAAAGTTTATGTCAATCGTACCCACCACACAATTCTTGTTAACCACTTAAAATACCACGAGCATATCTCACTCTGGATTAGACGAATTTAGTGTTGTCCACAAAATAGAAATATTTATATAATATGTGGACAATAAGTATATTATGGTCTACATAGATAAGGTAAAATCAGGGGATAAGATATTCTATTATCTAGGTAAGACTATAAGGATGGGAACTGATAAATGGAAGAAGATCAGAATTAAGCTTGGAACAGGAAGAACTGATAGATATTAAGCCAACTCTTAAATCTGGTCTCGATTTTGTTATAGAACAATCAGATTATTTAACAGGTATTCACATACTAATGCCATATATAGAAGAACTGATAAGGCGAATAGTAAAAAAAGCAGGTAAGGTTGAGGTCGTTTTAGAACAGCATAAGACTAAGTTTTTTAGATGTATAATGTTAGATGGTTTATTAGAAAATGAAAATGTTAAAGAAGTTATAGGCGTAGATTTTCAAAAATCATTAAAAGTCTTATTAACCGATAGAGACCAAGTTAATCTAAGAAATGAGCTTTTACATGGTAGATTACCCTCTGACAAGATAAATGAAGCAGAAACTGTATTTGTTTCCTATTGTATACTCAAATTATTAAAAATTCTAAAAGATTTTCGCAAGGAGATACCCCAATGATATCCCCCCACAACTCCCTAATTGTCTTTCAAGATAAGAAAATAAGAAGACTCTGGCATGAAAATGAATGGTTTTATTCTGTTGTTGATATAGTAGAAGTTCTCACAGATAGCCCTACTCCAAGACAGTACTGGGGAAAGGTCAAGGACAGGGAATTCATCCAGCTTGAGTTGTCCCCAATTTGGGTACAACTGAAATTAAAAGCTGCTGATGGTAAATATTACAATACAGATTGTGTAAACACGAAAAACGCATTTAGGTTAATACAATCTATTCCTTCAAAGAAAACTGAACCATTTAAGCAATGGTTGGCTCAATTAGCTAAAGAAAGAATTGAAGAAATAGAAAACCCAGAACTAGCTCAAGATAGGGTAAAAGAGTATTATGAGCTTAAAGGCTATCCTAAAGAGTGGATTGATAAGCGATTAAAAGGTATAGCTATAAGACAAGAGCTAACAGATGAATGGAAAAATAGAGGCGTTGAAGAACAGAAGGATTTTGCGATTCTAACTAATGAAATATCTAAAGCAACATTTGGCAAAACTGTTGGTGAATACAAAGAGTTTAAGGGATTAAAGAAGCCAAAACAAAATCTTAGAGACCACATGACTGACTGGGAGCTTATCTTAAATATGGTTGGAGAAAAAGCCACAACAGATATTACTATCGCAAAAGATGCCAAAGACCTTCTTCATTTAAAGCAGACTGCAAAAGAAGGCGGAGATATAGCAAAGAATACACGAAGAGAACTAGAACAAAAGATAGGAAAATCAATTCTTTCTAAAGAAAATTACCTATATCTGGAAAAAAAGAAGAAAAAGGAGTTAGAGTCTAAAAAATGAGATATAAATCTTCACTATTAAGTCCACCATTATTGAAAGATTTTAAAAATTTGAATAAGGAACAGTTAATTACGTTACTTGTAGAATTGAAGAAATTAAATAAAGAAAATGAGGCTTTTTTGTATAAGAAGTTATTTTCAAATTCAAATAAATTTTATGTTATAACTTGTAAAAAGATTGATTCCTCATTTTCATGTTTTGAACTAATGAGCTTAAAAGACGCAAGACAGGCTTTGAATGATTTTAAGAAAGCAAATCCTCAAGATTCTGATTTAGTCGAACTGTATCTTTATTACATCAAAAAAGCATACGCATTAGAAAAAACTGATTGGCGGTTCCAAGAAAACTTTTATTCTGCAATCGAGAAAGTTTTTAGTATGATGGTGGAGATTTTAAAAAAAGATAGTTTGTTAAAGGATAAATATGCTGTTAGAGTGCAAAGCCTGATTAAACAAGCGAATGAGGGCTGGGCGCATAAAGAAACATTGGAATATGCATATAATCAAATAAAATGAAAAGAATTTACAAAAGATTTGGAAAATAGGGCAGAGAGTTGGTTGCTAGATTTACTTTTTTGTTTTTTGAAGGTGCGCTGGAGGGGATTGCGGGACGGCTTCCGCTGTTAAGAGACCCGACCGAAGATTTTTAACGACCGAAGGGAGTATAAAATCGTAGGGAGAGCGCAGCGTGGCTCGTAGTGACCGAAGGGAACGAAGAGAGTTTTTCCATTGCCGAGACTTTAAGGGCTAACGTAGTTTTTTATTACTTTAATTCTAATCAATTCCTGCGTAGCAGACTATATGTTCGTAGGACTGGGGATTTCAGTTTTATCTTTTGAGCGAAACGATACTTTGAAAACAAGAAGAAAGGGGCGAGAAAACACCAAAAATAACCAAAGATTTGTATATAGCTTCATGTTATTTAGTATAACAAGGTGTAATAGATGACCAAAATATTAGTTGATTTATCGGAACAGGAAGATAAGATTGTTAAACCACAGCTCATGCTAATACACCCCAATACTTTTTTAGTAATGCAACAATCACGTAATTTATAGCTACAAACACGCTTAAAGAAAACAAAACATACAACGCTAGATTATTCCTGACATGGAAAATTGTTTCATATACGCGACCATTATGCTCTATAGATACCTTGTTGTGTGGGTAAACAGATTTAATCTCTAAATCTCCTTTAACATTAAAAGTTTGGTCTGCATACTCTACTTTAAACTCTTGATTTGAAGGTTCAACTTTTACTTTTATAGTCTCACCAATATTGTAAACCAATTTGTCAGTTTCCAACTTTAAATCTACATCTTTAAAATTAAGATTGCATGGAAATATTGTTTTATCAAAGAAATTATGCGCAATTAATTTGCATCCATCTACATTACTAACTTTAACTGCATTATTATCATAAACTAAATTGTTTAGTTTAATTGTTTCTTCTTTATCAGCTTTAACATTAATAATATTATCTTTTGTCCATTCAACACTATACGCATAACCATATTTGTTTAATTCAGCATTGTTAAAAGATAAATGTAAAGAAGTATAATCTTTTGCAGTCAAATTTCCTTTAATTGTGTCAGCATATTTGTCAGTAACTTGAAAGTTTGCAGTTATCTGCGGGTTATAATATCTTCCAGACAAATAATCAGTTATCCTTAATGTATCAGTTCTGGATTCTGAGTAATCATATTCGCATTTACTATTATGCCTAACGCATTTGCCATTTTCCCTTCTTGTGCAGTATCTATTCTTTTCATAATGTTTAACCTTGACTTTTACTTTTATGTCATACACAATTTTAATATTAGCATCTTTATTTGTAATGAATTTAACTAAATCCCCTGAATCTTGATAAACATTATTTACATAAACTTTTAATTGAGCTTGGTTTTCTTCTAGATAATATATAGTTTTACAATCTCCACTTTCTGTACTTGTTGGCAACTGCACCTCATAATCAAAAGCGGACAATACTTCGCCTTGAGAAGTATGGTAAATAATATTATTTTCTTTAATAGAAGGCATTATTGTTAAGATTTTAGCCCACGCATTTTTAATAAATTTCTGATTATATATTTTAACGTCAATAGGTCTTTTAGATGTATCAATCTGCAAATTCCAATCTCTAACAAAATCATGCGCAGGAAAATTCTTTTGGTCTGCGATTATATCTGATAGTAAATAATCTTTATCGCTTTGGCTTAAACCTGAACTTTGTATTTGTTTGCACAATTCTTTATTATCTAACATATTGCAGTCTATTGCAGACACCGATGAAATTAATACTAAAAATAAAAAGAAGGCAAAAATTGCCTTCATACCAACAACCCCCCAATTAATGGCGTAGCCCAGATTATGATTAAACCTATAATAACATAACCTGCAATGTTTTTGGCTTGATCTCTTTTTTTAGGGTCAGAACCTGATGTCATGTATGCAATCCCTGAATATGCTAAAAATATTACAGCAATTACACTAGCGATATACTTGATGAAATTGTATATCATCATCACGGGTTCTAATATTTCATCAAACTTTGCTCTGTCTGATGAACTTAATTCGCTATTAATCGGGGCGCTGGCTGCTAACGCTATCGGCGTTAAGCTAATCAGCAACAGCATTAAAGATGCGAAATAATTACGAGATAACACATATATTAGAACTAACCTCTACTATCCTGAATTAGGTTTACACTTTCTTATTTGTGCAACAAAATATAAGCGAGGTTGCAAATGATAAAGAAAATGTAGGTCAACATTAACAATAAATTG
>Ga0209542_10016984_pt1 | contig 11991 bp, 9 predicted proteins | sample RifCSPhighO2_01_FD_184028 | JGI IMG/M metagenome (GOLD analysis project Ga0209542, IMG submission 184028) | Soil microbial communities from Rifle, Colorado - Rifle CSP2_plank highO2_0.1 (SPAdes) (version 2) | ecosystem: Environmental > Terrestrial > Deep subsurface > Rock core/Sediment ...
CGGACGGAAAATTCGTGCCATTTGATTTTAAAACCCGCGGCTATCCCACCAAAGAAGATACGCACGAACATTATCGCACCCAGCTTGATTTATACGCTCTGCTTTTCCGCGAAAATGGCATGCCGCCTGCAGAATATGGTTATTTGCTATTTTTTTGGCCACAGGCCTACGAAATGGGGACTGCGTCATTCAAAACCGAGCTTATAAAAATGGATGTTTCGCCTTCGCGCGGCATCTCGGTTTTGCAAAAAGTCCGCGAAATAGTTACCGGATCGATTCCTAAAGCCCATCAAAATTGCGAATACTGCATTTATCGCGAATCACCCCTATACGGAAAATAGGAATCATGAATCCCGTTAGAAGTTTGATCTGATTTTTTCGGATATATTAAATAAATCATGTGTTTTTACATTATAGGTGTTAAGTAGCGATTACACTTCTAACGGGATGAAGCAAGAATCAAGATTGTGCCAAAATTGTAAAAATGAGTTCGTCATCGAACCGGAGGATTTTGCGTTTTATGAAAAAATCTCTGTTCCTCCGCCGACTTGGTGCCCAGAGTGCAGAATGATGCGGCGCATGAGTTTTGGCAACCACTTGAATATGTACAAAAGAAAGGATGATTTAAACAAAAAAGAAATACTTTCAGTTTACGATAAAGATGCTCCATTTCCTGTTTATACAACTGAAGATTGGTGGTCTGATAAATGGGATCCACTGCAATTTGGCAGAGAGTATAATTTTAAAGTTCCGTTTTTTTCTCAATTTTTAGATCTGTATCACAAAGTGCCGCAAATGAATCTCGTGAATATTAATTCCATTAATTGTGATTACTGTCCCAAAATTGTGAATGCGAAGAGTTGCTATCTTTCCATTGGGTTTGGAATAGAAAATTGTATATACGGTTACTATTCGCGATATTCTAAAGATTCCATTAGCTATTTTAACTTAAATTTTTCGGAGAAATGTTACGAATGCGTCGATTGTTATAAGTGTTATTCTCTTTTCTTCTCACAGGATTGTGTTGAGTGCTACGATTCAAAATTTCTAATAGATTGTCGAAATTGTCATGACTGTTTTGGATGCGTAAATTTACGGAATAGGTCATTTTGCATATTCAATAAGCAATACACTAAAGAAGAATATAAAAAAATAATGAATGAATATGATTTCGGCAGCAACGAAGGCATTAAACAAGCAATGGAAAAACTTAGCAATCTTAAAATTAGCTTACCGAGGCGTTATTCCATTCTAAATAAATGCTCTAATGTCACAGGGAATCATGTATCGAATTCCATTGATTCATTTGATTGTTTTGATATATCCGAAGATAGCAGTTTAGAAAGAGTTAAATATTTAATTGTAGGAAGCTCCATGAGAGATTGTTATGATTCATTTACTGGGGGAGAAGGTATAGAATTATCCGCTGAATTTATGTTAACCTTTGGAGGCCGCAATAACTTCGCGACTATAAACGTTCTAGAATCTTATAATGTTAAATATTCGATTGATTGTTACAACTCAAGTAATTTATTTGGATGTGTTGGTTTGCGTAAGAAGGAATATTGTATTCTCAATAAACAATTTACCAAAAAAGAATACGATGTGTTACTTCCAAAAATTATTCAAAATATGATAGACAATCCATTTTTAGATAATAAAGGAAGAATTTATAAATATGGAGAATTTTTTCCAGATGAATTTTCTCCTTTTGCTTACAATAAAACTGTCGCTCAAGAGAATTTCCCTTTAAAAAAAGAACAAGTGCTTGATAGAGGTTATTCTTGGAAAGATCGTGAAAAAAGAAATTATCAAGTGACAATAAAATCTAAAGACCTCCCGGACCATATTAAGGATGTGCAAGATAATATTTTAAACCAAGTCATTGGCTGCGAGCACGAAGGAAAATGTAACGAGCAATGCACAGAGGCATTCAGAATTATTCCACAAGAATTGAAATTCTATAGGGAAATGAATTTAGCGTTACCAAAACTTTGCCCAAATTGCAGGCATTATCAGAGAATGAAACAACGAAGTCCTTTAAAGCTCTGGCAGCGCGCGTGCATGTGCGAGGTGAAAAACCATGGGCATGAGGAAAAATGCCAAAACGAATTCGAAACTTCATATGCTCCAGACCGCCCAGAGATAGTTTATTGCGAAGCGTGCTATAAGGATGAAGTATCCTAAAAATCATGTTTTCAGAAAAAGTTCTTGCAGTAAAAAATCTGGTGAAATCATATCATGGCATCCGGGTGGTGGATGGCGTATCTTTTTCCGTGGCTGCGGGAGAAATTGTGGGGCTTTTGGGTCCTAATGGCGCTGGTAAGACCTCAACCATAAATATGATCCTTGGGTTGCTGGAACCCGATGCGGGAGAAATTTCTGTATTCGGCAAGAATTTTAAGACGCACCGCAGTGAAATTCTGTCCAAGGTGAGTTTCGCCGCCGTATATGCCCAATTACCCGGGAATTTATGGGTTGAACAAAATTTACGGATTTTTGCTATTCTATACGGCATTCCAAACCCCAAGGAAAAGGTTCAACTTCTCATGCAGGAGTTTGAACTTACCCAGTTTGCGCGATCCAAGACTGCTTTTCTTTCCTCGGGCGAGCAATCGCGCCTGAATCTTGCCAAGGCCATGTTGAATGATCCGAAACTGATTTTACTGGATGAACCGACCGCGTCGGTTGATCCTTCAACCTCGGAAATTCTGCGGAGCCGTATTTTGGAATATGCGCGCGCGAATCAGTCCGGAATTTTATGGACCTCGCATGATATGTATGAAATTGAGGCGGTGTGCCACAGGGTGCTTTTTATTTCGCACGGAAAAATTTTGCTGGAAGGCGATCCGAAAAAACTTCCTGCCGAGTACGGCAAAAAGAACTTAGAAGAATTATTTATTACAGTGGCCAGAGAGCCATTGACATTGAGTCATAGGCCTTAGGTCTTACGCTCGCCCTCTAATCGCACATGAACGCACTAAGAATATACGCAATTTTTCTCCGTCAGTTTTATTTGAACCGAAGAAGCGTCGGCAGGATTTTCGGATTTTTTTACTGGACCACGTTGGATTTGCTGCTTTGGGGTCTTATTATGATATATATTTCGCGTTTGGGTACTTCTAATTTCGCGTTTGCGGCGGTAATTTTGGGAACCATAATTTTATGGAATTTTTTGACCCGGATACAGCATGGAATCACGGTTTCTTTTCTAGAAGACACCTGGACGCGGAATTTCATCAATCTTTTTTCCTCGCCCCTGACTTTGGCAGAATACGCCACCGGTTTGGTGCTAACCAGCCTGACCACTGCGCTCATCTCCGTTATTTTTATGGCTGGTCTTGCCTGGTTTTTGTTCGCCTATAATATTTTTCAATACGGATTTATGCTTCTTCCGCTTATAACAATACTTTTCGTATTCGGGTGGGCGCTGGGGCTCTTCACCACTGCGATTATTTTGCGCCTTGGGCCGTCGTCTGAAATTTTGGCCTGGTCCATCCCGGCGCTTTTGGGTCCGATTTCCGGAGTTTTTTATCCTATTTCCACTCTTCCTGTTGTGGTTCAGAAAATTGCCGCATTTATACCGGTTTCGCATGTATTTGAAGGAATGCGGCAGGTGGTTCTGACCGGGTCTTTTGATGCGGGGCGCCTTATCCTTGCGGGCGTACTTTCATTTGTGTTTTTCCTCGCCGCCTATTGGTTCCTGGTGCGCTCATATAGAAGAGTATTACGATTAGGATTATTTATTAGATTCATGACGGATTAGGGCTTTGCTATAGCGGTTTTCATCCATTTCGTTTTCAGACACGACTCACGCGCTCCTGCGGCGCGTTCGCTAAGGGTCGGACGAAACTTTTCCGCCTAAGGCGGAAAACTAAGCCCCGTCACCAAAATTTCGACCGTTTCTATGCTGCCTATGAGTCAGCCGGTGGAATAGAACTTGAATGATAGTGTGGTGTTCTTCTCCTGTTGGATGGAAACGAAAGCAGCAGTCGAAATTTGGTGCGGGGCAAGCAGTTTCGTCCTCCCATTGTCTGAAAACTAAACGGATTCAACCGCGTGTATGCGCGCTTGATGATTTTCGTAAGGTATCCGCCTGCGGCGGTATTTCCGCATCTTGCCAGATGTTTGTACATTTGGTAGTTTATTTTTATGCCTGTTTACCCTACGCGTGATACCAAAAAGCCCATGCGGGCGCAAACCGCGCGGATTTTGGCGCTTATTTTTTTGCTGGTTGGGATTCTCTTGGGTGTTTTTGACGCGCCGCAATATGCCGCGCGCGCTTTTGATTCAATAGGTCTTCATTATCTAAGTTCCAAGTTATTGGTTATTGGTTTTAAACTTCCTTATCGTTTGGGACTTGATATTCAAGGCGGAACGCATTTGGTGTATCAAGCTGATTTGGGAAATATCCAATCATCTGACTATGGGAATTCCATGGATGCGGTGCGGGACGTGATTGAGCGCCGGGTTGATCTTTTTGGGGTGGCCGAACCCGTAGTGCAGGTTGAAAAATCAGGGGAAGATTGGCGCTTGATTGTGGAACTTGCCGGAATCAGAGATATTAATTCTGCGATCCGTTTAATCGGCGAGACGCCGTATCTTGAATTTCGCGAAGCCAGGCCCGAGGAGGAGCGTGATAAAATTTTGGAGGCGCAAAAAAATAAAGAGCGTTTGGTTGAAGACCCGTATTTTATTCCAACCGAGCTTACCGGACGCCATGTAAAGCGCACGGAGGTCAGATTTGATCAAACCGTATTTCAACCTCAAATTTCTTTGGAGCTGACTGATGAGGGTGCTGTAATTTTTGAAGAATTAACTAAAAAAAATGTCGGCAAGCAGTTGGCGATTTATCTTGACGGCTCGCCAATTTCCGCTCCAACGGTGCAGGAGGCAATTTCCGGCGGCAAAGCGCAGATTACCGGAAATTTTACGCCCGAATCGGCCAAAGAATTGGTCGGACGCTTGAACGCCGGAGCGCTTCCGGTTCCGATCACCTTGATTGTCCAGCAATCGGTTGAGGCGAGTTTGGGGCAGGAATCGTTGAATCGCAGTTTGCAGGCCGCCCTCATAGGATTTGCGGCGGTTGCGATATTCATGATTTTTTGGTACCGCTTGCTCGGGGTCTTGGCGGTTCTGGCGCTTTTGCTTTATACTGTTTTGGTACTGGCGATTTTCAAGGCCATTCCGGTTACCGTGACTGTTGCCGGAATTGCGGGATTTGTCTTATCGGTGGGCATGGCGGTGGATGCCAATGTTTTGATTTTTGAGCGGTTAAAAGAGGAATTGCGTTCCGGCAAAATGTTGCAAGATGCGGTTTTGGAAGGATTTGGCCGCGCCTGGACTTCAATCCGCGATTCAAACGTATCAAGTATTATCACTTCCCTTATTTTATATTGGCTAGGTACAAGTGTGGTGAAAGGATTTGCGCTTACTCTTATTATCGGAATTTTGATTTCCATGTTTTCGGCGATCAGCGTTACGCGCACGCTCCTTTTTGCGGCAATGTCGCCCCGGATGCAAAAGATGAGAGTATTGTTTATGAGCGGGATTTCAAGGTAAAGAATCATGAATCCCGTTAGAGATTTTTACCGCGAGATGTAATTTTGTAACGATATATCTTTGTAGGCATGAGCCAGGCAAAGATTTCGCATCTAAGTTACATCTCTAACGGGATGAATATTATTGGCAACAAAAATATATTTCTCACTATCTCTGGTATTTTGGTTTTGGGAAGCTTGATCTCCATTGCCGTGTGGGGTTTGAAATTCGGTATTGATTTTACCGGAGGATCGCTTCTGGAGGTTGAATTTATTGCCGTGCGTCCGGATGCGGCAAAAATCCGGCAGTCGCTTGAGCCGTTTAGTATCGGCAACATAACGGTGCAGCCGACCGGGGAGCGTGGGATGATTTTGCGCTTTGCCCATGTGGATGAGGGAAAACACCAGCAGATTCTTGAGGTGCTTAGTAAGATTGAAAGCGCGGGACAGGGCGTGGAAAGCGAAAAACAGATAGCCGTAATAGCCAAACGTTTTGACACAATTGGCCCCACCATCGGCCGCGAGCTTTACCGCAATTCATTGATTGCCCTGGGTGTTGCAATTGTTGCCATAATTTTATATATTGCATTTGCGTTCCGGCATGTTTCTAAGCCCGTTTCTTCCTGGAAGTATGGAGTGTCGGCTGTCATTGCGCTTATTCATGATGTAACTATTCCGGCCGGAATTTTTGCGGTCCTGGGAAATTTTTGGGGGATTGAAGTTGACACTCTTTTCATTACCGCCCTCTTGACAATTTTGGGCTTCTCGGTACACGATACTATTGTAGTGTTTGACAGAATACGGGAAAATTTGCGAAAACTAAAACAGCCGGAGCCGTTTGAAATTACCGTAAATCGCAGTGTAAATGAAACCATTGCCCGATCCATTAATACCTCCCTAACCGTGTTATTGGTGCTGGTGGCGATTATGGCATTTGGTGGCGTAACTACGCGATATTTTGCTCTGGCTCTTATTTTTGGAATTGTATTCGGAACTTATTCTTCGATATTCGTAGCATCACCTATCTTGGTGATTTGGCAGAGATTGACAAGAAAAATTTGATATGCTACTATCTTTAGTGAGATTTTAATCTATGATTACTTTACCTCTGGCGCCCGTTGAGGCGACAAAAATAGCGTTAAAAAAATTGTCTAATCTGCGCATGCGGGATGTGTTGGAAAGGCGTTTTGGCCTTCAGGGCAAGGGCGCAGATACGCTTGAGGCCATCGGCAGAAAATATAAAATTACGCGTGAGCGAGTGCGGCAAATCGAGGCGGATGCGCTTCGGCATTTGCGCAAAGAAGAAACTGTTTCCGCGATCCGGCCGGTGCTGGATGCGATTGAGGCGCATATTGTGCGTCATGGCGGAGTGATGGCTGAACATCATCTTTTTGCAACTCTGGGAGATCAGCGCCAGCATCCGCATATTGCTTTACTTCTTGAGGCAGGAACAGGAAAAGGATTTTCACGCGTTCCGGAAAATGAAATATGTCCTAGGCGCTGGGCAACGGATCGGGATGCGGTTGCCAAAGGAGAAAAAACCGTGGCAGGTCTGATAAAAGATCTGGAGCAAACCGGGCATCCGGTTTCCCAGGAAGAATTGCATCGGATGCTTGCGAGACATATTCAGGATGACGCGTCAGGCAAGAATTTGGATGTTAAGGCAGACGTTATTGACGCTCATATAAACTCCGCCCAGTCCATAAAACAAAATCCATACGGGGAATACGGATTGTCTCATTGGTCTGCGGTTACTCCTCGCGGCATGCGCGACAAAGCATATTTGGCGTTAAAAAAATCCGGCAAAGCCATGCATTTTAGCGAGGTGGCTGCGGAAATTTCCAAAGCCGGATGGTCCGTTAAAAAAGCTCATCCTCAGACCGTGCATAACGAACTTATCAAAGACCAAAGATTTGTTTTGGTTGGCCGGGGGATGTATGCGCTTCGCGAATGGGGATATCAGCCCGGGGTGGTGCGGGATGTATTGGTTTCCGTAATGAAAGAATCCGGCCGGGCGCTTGCCAAAGATGAAATTATAAAGCTTGTTTTGGCAAAGCGGCTGGTCCAGCCGCAAACCGTACTTTTGAATCTACAAAACAGATCGCTTTTCCGCCGGACCGATGACGGTAAATTCCGGCTGGCTTAGCTTGGCACAACTCGTATAGTTATAGTTTTGAACCCGCGTCTCTTGGACGCGGCGGTTTGATTATGGGTCGTTTTTAGTGGTATAATGTACCTATGATATACGGTTTTGACCCATCTTCAGTCCCAAGATTCGTATTTAGCATCCCCATAATCGGTGATTTATGGTGGTTTTGGATTTTTTGGGTTTTGCTTTTTTCTTCGCTCTATCTTTGGCTTTCCTATATACAGGAGTTTTATAAGCGTTCCATTCCTTATATAATGCTTGAGCTTCGCATACCGCGCGAGGTGCGCAAAAGTCCCCGTGCCATGGAGCAGGTTTTTATGTCAATCCATGGTTTGCGCAACTCCCCAAATGATATTGCCGAGAAGTGGTGGGAGGGGGAGGTTACGCTCTGGTTTTCTTGCGAACTTGTGAGTTTTGGCGGTGATATCCATTTCTATATGCGGATTCCTAAAAAACACCGCAATTTGATTGAGGCTGCGCTATATGCGCAATATTCCGATATTGAACTTGCTGAAGTAACGGAGGATTATATTCATCGTTTACCCGCTACGGTAAAAGAATTGCGGCAAAACAATTATGAACTTTTCGGGAACGAGTTGCGTCTGGCCAAAGAAGATGCCTATCCCATCCGAACTTATGTGGATTTTGAGGCGCCGGACGAAGAGCGGCAACTTGATCCCATATCGTCAATGCTTGAGGTTTTGGCAAAACTTAAACCCGCGGAAATTTGCTGGATTCAGATATTGATCCGGCCCACGGATGATTCTTGGAAAGAAGCCAATGAAACGCTGGTTGAGGAATTAAAGGAAAAAATGGCAACCCGAAGGTATGAAACCGAAGGCGGCGGCATTGTGATGGTCCAGCGCACTCCGGGAGAGGTTGAGGTGATTGAAGCGGTTGAACGGAATTTGCAAAAACCCGGATTTGAATCACTTATCCGTTATATTTATACTGCGCCTAAAGAAATTTACGGAGACACTTTTCCGCGCCGCGGAGTGTATGGGGCATTTAATCAGTATGCAACAGAACACCTGAATAAGTTTGCGCATAACACCAAAGCCTGGACCCGGACCAAATTTTGGCACTGGCCCCACCTTTTCCCCAAAAAACGCCAGCGCGCCCGGCAGGAGCGCATATTTCAATATTATCGCGAGCGCCGGATGTTTGACGAAACCACCCTTGGGGCGATTTTGCGAATCAGGCCTTTTCATTGGTATGTTGGCGCGCAGAAGCTGGGTAAAATGGTGCTGAATGTCGAGGAGCTGGCAACAATTTTTCATCCGCCCATGTTCTTAGTGCTCACCGGTCCTCTGATAAAGAGCGTGGAATCGAGAAAGATCGGTCCGCCCGCCGGATTACCGATTTATGGAGAAGAAGGGGAGGAGAAACTGCCCGGGATAAAATGAATCCCGTTAGAAGTTTGGGTCTGAACTTTTTTGGGTTTATTAGATAAATTTATGTTTTTGCATTATAAGTGTTAAGTAGAGATTACACTTCTAACGGGATGAATCAGGAATTAAGAAAATGCCAGAATTGTAAAGCCGGGTTCATTATTGAGCCCGAGGATTTTTTATTTTACGAAAAAATAAAAGTTCCTCCTCCTACTTGGTGTCCGGAATGTCGCCTGATTCGCAGGTATTTGTTTCGTAACGAGCGTTTGCTTTTTCGCAGAAAAGACGATGCCACGGGCAAAGAAATTTTTTCCATGATTCCGCCGCAGGACGGCATCACGGTGTATAACCATGATTACTGGTGGTCGGACAAATGGGATCCGATGCAATATGGCAGGGATTATGATTTTTCCCGGTCGTTTTTTGAACAGTGGCGAGAATTGTATCGCGCGATGCCGCAATACTCAAATAGTATTTTGAATTTGGTAAAATCAGAATACTGCGGTAACGCGGGGCATTCAAAAAATTGTTATCTTTGTTTTGCGGTAGATCATATGGAGGATTCTGCCTATTGTACGCGTAGTAGCGGAATTAAGGACAGCTTTGATCTTCAAGAATCAACTTTAAGTGAATTGTGTCATGAAGGAATCATGATTGATGAAAGCTACCGCGCATTTTTTTCGGTTGATTGCGAGAGTTGTACCGACATCTGGTTTTCTAAAAGTTTAGTAGGATGCACGAATTGTTTCGGCTGTGTGAATTTACGCAATAAATCCTATTATATTTTCAACAAGCCCCACACTAAAGAAACCTATGCGGAAAAGCTGAAAGAATTTGATTTATTATCCCGCGTATCTCTTGAAAAATTGCGCATCAAAGCGCAAGAATTGTGGCTGCGGCTCCCGGTAAAATATATGCACGGCATGCGGAGTGTTAATTCTTCCGGCGAGCATATTCAGGATTCCAAAAACGCAAAATTATCATATTTCATTCATGGCTGCGAAAATATAAAATTTTGCCAGATGTTGCACGAAACCGATGATTCGTATGATTATTTCAGCTGGGGCGATCCGGCATCGCAAATTTATGAGAGTACGATATGCGGCTATGAATGCGACAAATTGAAGTTTTGCGTGGAGTGCTGGCCAAATGTGATGGATATGGAGTATTGTTTTTCCTGCCATTCGTCCTCCAATCTTTTTGGTTGCGTCGGGCTTCGCAAAAAACAATACTGTATTTTGAATAAGCAATATGCAAAAGAGGACTACGAAAAACTTGTTCTAAAGATAAAAAAGCATATGGATGAGATGCCGTACATTTCAAGAATCAAGAATCAGGAATCAGGAATCAAGGAGATCATATATAAATATGGAGAGTTTTTTCCGTCGGAGTTTTCCATTTTCGCCTACAACGAAACCCCGGCCCAGGATTTTTTTCCGCTGACCAGGGAAGAGGCGGAAAAGCGCGGGTATTCCTGGCGCGACACGAAGAAACGCGAGTATAAAGCAACCATGGAGGCCAGTTCTCTTCCGGATAAAATCACGGAGGTTAACGACTCTATTATTAAAGAGGTGATTACGTGTTCGGGCTGTAAAGGACCTTACCGCTTTATTCCCATGGAATACTCGTTTTATAAAAAAATGAATCTGCCTTTGCCGCAGTTTTGTCCGGAATGTCGTTTCCAGAACCGGAAAAAATTTGTAAACCCCCCGAAGTATTGGAAACGGAAATGCCAGTGCGCGGGAATTGTATCGGATAACAAAATTTATAAAAATACGGCTGAACATCCAGCGTATTCAAAAACAAAACACTGTCCGAATGAGTTTGATACCTCATACGCTCTGGACAAGCCGGATATTGTATATTGTGAAGCGTGTTACAACTCCGAATTATTATAAAGACACGCGGAGTCCCGTACCAATTTAGAGAAGTGCTCCGATTAATGTTTGACGGAGCCGCAGGCGACACCGTGGAATGTACTATTTATTGCGATATTGCTGAAACGAAATTGGTGTGGGACGAAAGTTGCTACAATGCTGAATTATATTGATTAGTTAAGTCCGGCTTCAATAGCGCACTATTGAAGCCGGACTTCGGAACATCCAATTGAAGGGACCATATTGATGAAGCGCAGTGTAAAAGAAACAAAACGTGTCATTATTTTTGGCGTTTTTGACCGTTTGCATCTCGGGCATCGGGCTTTTTTGGGTCAAGCCAAACGACACGGAAAAGAAGTTATTGCGGTAGTAGCGCGCGACAGCGCGGTAAAACGATTAAAAAATCGTAAACCGATGCAGAACGAAAAAATCCGAATGCGCAATGTGTGCCGTGTGTCCGAGGTCTCCCGCGCGACTTTGGGAGATCGCAAAGAAGGGGAGTACGGCGCCTTAAAAAAAATTAAACCGGATGTGATTTGTCTCGGTTATGACCAGCAGGCGCTTGAAAATGACCTAAAAAAACGCATGTGCCATAAAAAAATTCCCCGGATTCGTCTTGTCCGTCTTCGCGCATTTATGCCGAAGAAATATCATTCGTCTATTTTTTCCAGGCTAAGCCTTGACGGAAAAAAGGTGTAGCCTGGAAGAGCGGCAACATAATGAAATGAATTCTGAAACTAAAATTTGTCAGAACTGTAAGCAAAACTTCGTAATTGAACCCGAGGACTTTTTATTTTACGAAAAAATCAAAGTTCCGCCGCCGACCTGGTGCCCGGAATGCCGACTGCGACGCAGATTACTTTGGCGAAATGAAAAAACTCTTTACAAGCGGAGCTGCGATGTTCCGGGACATACGGAGCAATTACTTTCTACATATTCGGCCGAAAAACCGTTTAATGTATATGATTAAAAATATTGGTGGGGTGACCAATGGGACCCCCTACAGTTCGGTAGAAAATAATTGCTCCGTATGT
>Ga0209542_10016985_pt1 | contig 11991 bp, 11 predicted proteins | sample RifCSPhighO2_01_FD_184028 | JGI IMG/M metagenome (GOLD analysis project Ga0209542, IMG submission 184028) | Soil microbial communities from Rifle, Colorado - Rifle CSP2_plank highO2_0.1 (SPAdes) (version 2) | ecosystem: Environmental > Terrestrial > Deep subsurface > Rock core/Sediment ...
TCAATAAATCTTATATCCGTGCAAACATAAATGATGCAATGTAGGTTGCGAACACAGAGGCAATGCCGAATTGTCCTACCGGGCATGCGTCGATGATACGCCAGCGGCAGTCTCGAGGCAATTACGCGCACGCTCTGACTTCAGCTTATTTCTTTAACTTGTGCGGATTGTGCATTGGACATTTCTTATTGCTGCAGCGTTCAGGTATGGTTTTTGTACCTTGCATCATTAGTGAGCCGCAGAGTTCGCAGATTTTGCCGGTGGGCTTTGCTTTTATCGCATTTTTGCAATCCGGATAATTTGAACAAGAGTAAAAAATTCCATAGCGGCCGCGGCGCTCTGTCATTTCTCCCTTTTTACAGACAGGGCACTGCACGCCGGTTCTCGCACGCGCTTCCTCGGCCGGATCTTTCTTTACGAATTTGCATTTTGGATAATTACTGCAGGCGATAAAGCGGCCGTATCTACCTTCGCGCTCGATTAGATTCCCGTCCTTACATTGTGGGCATGACTCGCCGATTTCTTTAGGTGGCGGAATCTCGCTGCCATCCTCGCGTCGGGCCCCAAGACACTTAGGGAATTTTTTGCAACTCATGAATCGGCCGCTCTTAGATAATTTATATTCCATAGGCCCGCCGCATATCGGGCAGGGAAATTCTGACGGCGCGTCGCCCATACCGGTTATTTTCGGGATTTTTTCTTTGCCTTTAACCGCTTTTTTGAAAGGGCCATAGAAATCCTTGAGAGTTTTTTTGTATTCCCGTTTGCCTTCGGCAATTTGGTCAAGCTCGTCCTCCATTTCCGCTGTAAATGTATCGCTTATGTAATCAGAGAAATTCTGCTCAATAAATGAGGAGACCACGTCCCCGGTATGAGTAGGCATAAGAGTTCGCCCCTGCTTTTCGACGTATCCTCTGTCTGCGAGAGTCTTGATAATAGAGGCATAAGTGGAAGGACGACCTATTCCACGCTTTTCCAACTCCTTAACCAGGCCCGCCTCAGAATATCTCGAGGGCGGCTGTGTCTCTTTTCCCTCCGAGTCGGCTTTTATTAAGTCGAGCGGATCCCCATCCTTAACCTTAGGGAGTTCCACTTGTTCGCCGCGTGCATCCGGATCGGCGCGAAGCCATCCGTCAAAAATAATTCTTGAACCATTTGCGCTGAAATCCGGGATTTTTCCTTCTTTTATATTTGCAACTATCTTCGTGCGAAGCATTCTCGCGTCCGCCATTTGGCTGGCGAGAGCACGTGCGCGGATCAACGCATACAATTTTTTTTGCTCCTCTCCTAGTCCAGCTGTACCTTTACTGGCGTTTGTAGGTCGTATGGCTTCATGGGCTTCTTGCGCGGATTTGCTTTTAGTTTTGAATGTCCGCGGTTGAGCATGTGTCTCTCCGAATTCTTTCTTAATTACTGAAAGAATATTGGCCTGCGCTTCGGTTGCTAGGTTAGTGCTATCGGTGCGCATGTATGTAATGTGTCCGGCCTCGTACAATTTCTGCGCGATGCCCATAGTCCGGGAAGGAGAAAGACCGAGTCGAGTTGATGCAACTTGCTGAAGTGTTGAAGTGGTGAAGGGCGGCCGCGTTGTACGCGACTGTTCGGTTTCCTCGACGCTGTTGACGTTCCACAAACCTTTTCTTGCCGCTTCAACTATTCGGTCCGCCTCCTCTTGGCTTTTTGGTTCCTCGCCGCAGAAGGCTGTGAAGACTTCTTCTTTTTTTGTTTTGAGATCGGCGCTTACGACCCAGAATTTTTCGGGAATAAAGGCGCGGATTTCGCGCTCGCGTTCCATTAGTATCCGAAGAGCAGGCGATTGAACACGCCCGGCCGACAGGCCATAGCGCACCTTCTTCCAAATTAGTCCGGAGAGATCATATCCGAACAAACGATCGAGGACGCGCCGAGCCTCCTGCGCTTTTACCAGTTCCATATCCACTGCACGGGGATGCGCTAGGGCCTCTTGTACAGCTCGCTCAGTAATTTCGTTAAATGCAATTCTTTTGAAGCCGCTCTTACCCTTTGTTTTTTTGCCGTGGCCTTCAAGAACTTGCTGGATATGCCACGCAATCGCTTCACCTTCTCGATCGGGGTCAGTTGCGAGAATGATTTCTTCCGCTTTTTTCGCCTCACTTTGGAGCTGGTCGATGACTTTCTGTTTTTCCTTCACGATTACGTAGCGCGGTTCAAATCCGCCCTCAATGTCAACGGCGTCTTTGTTGCTCTTTGGCAAATCGCGGATGTGTCCGACTGATGCGCGTACGGTGAAATCTTTCCCGAGATATTTCTCGATCGTCTTAGCTTTGGCTGGCGACTCGACTATTACTAATTTCATGAGGTGGAGTTATACACGACAAATTTATCTAGCACAAATAAAATGAACTTTAAATTTTGCGAACAACACCGAATTCTTCGTAAATAAGACCCTTTATTTCCATTGACGATAAAAGAACATTCGCTTCAGTAATAGACAGTTTGAGCGAGGTGATAAGCGCTTCTCTAGACAGTTGATCATTTATTAACTCGAGTACTTTCTTTTCGGTTATTGATAGGTCCGAGACGTCTTTTTTCTGGTCTTTCGGATTAATTCCTAGGGCTCTTAGTACGTCTTCGGGCGATGTGACAGGAATTGCGCCGAGCTTAAGGAATTGATGCGTGCCGCGGCTACCGTCGCTGAAAATTGAACCCGGTACAACCAATAGATCTCGATTGTATTCTGTTGCAAGACGCGCGGTGATAAGACTACCGCTTTTTTCGCGAGCCTCAATAACTAGTGTGGCTTTCGATATGCCCGCCATAATCCTGTTGCGTTGAGGGAATGTATAATCGGCGGCCTTTTGCTTCGGCTCAAATTCGGAAAGAAGCGCCCCTCCGGCTTTTAGGATTTCCCGCGCAAGAGCCACATTTGCGCGCGGATATAACACGTCCCATCCAAGACCTGAGCCGGGAATAGATACCGTCGGTAATCCGACTTCCAGAGCGCACCTGTGCGCCATGGCATCAACTCCGTAAGCGAGACCTGAAACTACAACGACAGGATAACCTTGCAATCCTTCAATCAAATATTTGCAGACCTGTTTTCCGTACGCACTCATCGCGCGCGAGCCCACTACCGTGAGCCAAGAGAGTTCGAAAGAGGGAAGTTGCCCGCGAACAAATAATTTCTCTGGCGCATCCGGGATTTGCGCGAGCAATGGTGGTAAATTCCTTTCAGGCAACTTGACGACATCGTCCATTGCCAGCAATTCTAACATCTAAGCAACGAGGAAATTCTCAAATTGCCACGTGTCCTTTAAGTTCATTTTTTCGGGGAATAATTTTCCGCGCGCTTTAAGCGGTGTCCAATCCGTATATTCGCCGAGCATTTGCCCGAGATACGGCCGAGCGATTTCCATAATTGCGCGATGATCTAATTCTTCGGCCTCGATAATCCCAGATGTAGGATTTTGCATTGCCCAAACCATCCCGCTTATTACGCCGGCAACTACTTGAAGCGTAGTCGCATTATTGTGCGGCGCCAATTTTCTGGCTTCGTCTATTGAAAGCACCGAACCGTACCAATATGCATTCTTTTTATGACCCATTAGAAGAACTCCAACGGCGTCTACTCCTCCCGGAAGAATCTCATCCATTAAAAGCCGCAACGTTTTCTGTATCTCTCCATTCCTATCCAATGTTTCTATCATCGAAAGAACTGTGGAATCGCTCGGATGATAGGCGTAATGAACCGTGGGGCGGTATATGACGCGGCTGCCTTTTTTGACACTTAAATAATCTGCTAGCGAGATCGATTCATTGTGTGTGATGACCCAAGCATGCTGGGGACCTGAAACCGGCGTCCAACTGCGCACTCGCGTCGACATTCCGGGTTGCGCTAGATAAATCGCCGCACGGCATCCGAATGTGTGCTTGTGGCCTTTCTCCGGCAATTTTTTTTCATGGGTACCCCAGCCCATTTCAGACGGTTGCGAGCCTTCACCGTAGAATCCGTCGACTGACCACGTGTTTACGAACTCATTTACCTGTTTGGGCTTGCGTGGTGTTTGCGTATCTCTTTCTGCTACATGTATTACTTTTATATTCAAATCCTGCGCTAACTTTGCCCATGCTTCTCGTGTTTTAGGCATGGCAACTCTTTTGCCAGTATCTTTGGCTATAGTAAGGAGTGCGTCTTTAACAAAATGCGAAACCATGCCAGGGTTTGCCCCGTGTGCGATGACAGCTGTAGGGCGCCCGCCTGCCGGCCGGGCAGGCGGCCCATCAATTTTCTCTTTTCTAAGCAAGAGTGCTTTTTCTCGAAGTGCATAATTCGAGCGCTCCGACATCGAAAGCTTCGGGTTTGTGTAATATCCAGCCCAAGGCTCAACCACAGTATCTAAGTAAAGGATGCCTTTCTTTTGGCATAGGCGTATGAGGTCGATGCAGGAAACGTCGACGGAGAGATTTAAAAGGAAATCTCCGCGGCCGATATGAAGCAGAACTATTCTTTCGAAATTATCCGGAGTTAGTGGTTCGAGTATAAATTTCACTCCATATTTCTTTGCGATCGATTTTCCTCGACTGTCGCCCGACACGATCGTGATTTTATTTTTTGGAATCGTGAAATGCCGGAAGATTAGTGGCAACGTTCCCTGTCCGATGCTACCAAATCCAATGATCAGAAGCCTTCCTTTGAATGATTGCTTTTCCGATTTTGAAAATTGATTTTTCTCTTTCTTCATTTTCTCTTAATTTCTGTATACAGCAAAAAAAATCGATGTCAATCAAAAATAGCCCGAAATGATTGTGAATAGCAGCTAACGTCAAAACTGAAATTTCCGTAATTTTTAGTTTTGACGCGGCCTAGTTATTCCTTATGCTGGAGGTTGGCAGCACTTTCAAATATTTTGGCCGGATGGCCGAGGAGGTTATATGGCGAAAAAACATTTCGTCATCGCAGGATTCCTGATGGCCCTCATTTCCTTTTTTGCGTCACGGCGAGCGCCGAAAAAGAGCGATCCTGATGCGGCTCGCAAGGATGCTAGCGAGATGCGGATGAGACTCCAGCGAATAAGGGCGACGATACGATACGGTAAGAACTGGAAACATGTGCCTCTGAACGTCAGACTACAGTTCATGAAGCACATTCGCGAAAGCGGCCTGGAAAAGGATATCCTCTCGCTGAAGGAGGGCGACCTTTGTCCAGTGATGCGGATTGAAATCCAGGGGTATCGCTGCTATCTCCCAATTACCTTCGTTCCTTTCTGCGTTCCTCCAAAAAAAGGGGAAGAGAAAGGTGATAAGTAAAACAGCAAGGTTCAACCTTCTTGAGAGTCCGCGGTAATATCACGGGCTCTCACGTTTGTTTATTACTCTATATTTCTCCGTGATACTATAAAAGCCATGCTGGATATCAAATTCATAAGGGAAAACAAAGATATTGTCGCGGCAGGTGCGAAAAAAAAGCGCATCGAAGTGGATATCGAGCGGCTTATTGAAATTGACGACAAACGCAAAAGTCTGCAGGCATCAATAGATGAAAAACGCGCGGCGCAGAATATAGCGTCAAATGCGATCGCGAGCGCAAAAAGCGATACCGAGAAAAAAGAAATAATCTCAAGGATGCAAACATTAAAGGACACTCTTAAGCTCGAAGAAGAATCTTTGCAGGAAATCCTAAAAGAATGGCGGGCGCTTATGATTACGGTGCCGAATATTCCCGACATCTCGGTTCCGGAAGGGGAATCAGATGCGGACAATAAAGAGATCCGCACTTGGGGCGAGTTGCCAAAATTCAACTTCGAACCAAAAAGCCATGTCGAACTGATGAGTTTAAACAGAATGGCTGATACTGAGAGGGGCGCCAAAGTCGCAGGATTCCGGGGATATTTTTTGCGCGGTGACGGCGCGCGCCTGGTGTGGGCTTTAAAGCGTTTCGTAGAAGACCGTTTTATAAAGCGCGCAGATTTCACGCCACTAATCGCGCCATCATTGTTGCGACGCGAGCCTTTCGTCGGCACGGGCTTTCTTCCGCAGAGTGAAGAAGATCTCTATAAAACGCAGGACGGCGAATATCTGGCAGGCACTTCAGAAGTCGCGGCCATGGGATATTTCATGGACGAAGTTCTAGAGGCAAAAGATCTGCCGATTAAATTCTTTGTCTTTTCTCCATGCTTTCGCCGCGAAGCGGGCAGCTATGGCCGTGACACGAAAGGAATTTTTCGCATCCACGAATTCGTTAAGTATGAACAGGTAGTCTTATGCGAAGCGAATCATGAGGAGTCTGTAAAGCATCACGAAGAATTGACCGCAAATTCCGAAGCGCTTTTGCAGGAATTAAAACTTCCGTATCACGTAGTGATAAATTGCGGCGCGGACCTCGGTCTCGGGCAGGTAAAAAAATATGACATCGAGGCATGGATGCCTAGTGAAAAAAAATATCGCGAAACGCACTCGTCCTCATATTTCCATGATTTTCAATCACGGCGGCTCAATATTAGATATCGCGACAAAGAGGGCGTGCTTAGATATGTCCACTCACTGAATAACACAGCACTTGCCTTGCCGCGGATACTTACGCAGATAGTTGAGAACTATCAGAAGGAAGATGGCTCTATAGCCGTGCCGGATGCGCTCCGGCCATATTTTGGCAAAGAGAGAATAGTCCCATGACTTATTTTGAGGTTCGAGCTGAACGAAATGATTGGTTTCGTAAACCACTCACATTGCCTTTTCGCATGATGTAGAAGCCGACTCAAAATTTTATGGGACCATATCGCCGAGGCAGTAAGGTCGTAGACCTGCGGAAAAGGAGAGTCGGCGCGACCATGCGCGCGACAGTTCCTATTTTTTTTCCCAGAGAGCGCAAATCGCCGCTTCGCGCGCGTCGGCGCAAGCTTCGCGCGCTCGCGGCCATATTTTTTGTCGTTCTGGCTATCGGAGCTCTGTCCGGCGCTAGCGCTCTAACATATCTGCCGCGATATTCTATTACCGATATTTCCGTGACAGGCGCGAAGACTGTTTCTACCGAGCTAATTCGTGCATACGTTCACACAAAACTGTATGACGGGGAAACCCACTTCGCGTCGATGCAAAATATATTTCTCTATCCGAAAGACGAAATAGAAAAGGGAATTCCGGAAGAGATCCCGCGCATTCGCTCTGCGGAGATTTTTCGTGAGGGAATGTTAGCGCGGGTGGTAACGGTCAAACTCACCGAAAGGGAACCTTTTGCTCTTTGGTGCGCGGAGTCAGAATGCTACCTTATGGACGAAGGCGGATTTATTTTCGCTAAAGCGACCTCGACGATAAACCTGCCGTTGGCTTTTCGCGGAGGCGTATCATCAGAAAAGAAAGTAATTGGGCAAAAATATTTACCGGAGTATCTGCCGCAGATTCTGGAATTATTCTCGCGGCTTCGAGAAGCAGGCTTTGCACCCACGGGAGCAACAGCTGTCGATGAGCATGATTATTCGATTTCCCTTAGAGAGGGTTTTATTATTAACGCCGCCTTCGAAAACGAGCCAGCCGAGTTAATTCGCAATCTTCAAGTTGCTCTAACCGCCGAACCAGTCCGCGGAAAAAGCGACAAACTCGAATATATCGACATGCGTTTCGGAAACAGAGTTTACTACAAGTTTAAATAATCTTGTTTCTGAAAGGCCAGCTTTTTCGCGCTTCACGAAATAATTCGAGCCCTGGAGTATACTTTCGACTTATGCCCGGCAGGACAATTTGGCATTGCCTTGGTTGCGGGGATATTTGATAATTGGAAGATAACCAGTTACTTTCTATGACGAAACATGCGGGCGAAATTACCAGCGGCAGAAACCACGCCAAATTGTACTAGCCGGGTATGAAGAATTTCTGGGAAAAACTCCCGAAGCCTTTTTTCGCCCTGGCGCCCCTGGACGACGTGACTGATGCGGCATTCCGTCGTCTCATCGTCAGCTTCGGCAAACCCGACGTCATGTACACAGAATTCGCATCGGCAGACGGATTAATTCTTGCCGCTGCCGAGCGGCAGGATTCTGTGCGGCGCAAACTTATTTTTTCCGAGAGGGAACGCCCGATAGTCGCTCAACTTTTCACCGCTTCGCCCGAAAGAATGGAACAAGCCGCCTATATTGTTCTCGAGCAGGGGCTCGACGGGATTGATATCAACATGGGCTGCCCCGATAGATCAGTGGAGAAATCAAGATGCGGCGCTGCCTTAATGAAAAATCCGAAACTTGCGCGCCGACTTATACAGGCGGCGCTCAAGGCAGGCCTGCCGGTTTCAGTAAAGACTCGCATCGGGTATGCGCGCGACGAAATAGACGCTTGGGTTCCGGAACTTCTCGCCGAGAATTTATCTGCAATAATTATTCATGCGCGAACGCGCAATGAATTATCAGATGTCCCCGCGCGATGGGATTCGGTAGCGCGCGCGGTGAAAATACGGGATGAACTTGGTTCAAAGGCGCTGATAATCGGGAATGGCGATGTCGAGGATATTCCCGACGCTCGCGCAAAAGCGGGAGAGTCGGGATGCGACGGGGTTATGCTCGGAAGATCTATCATGGGAAATCCCTGGCTTTTTGCCGATAGACAAACGCCGCCGACTTCTCGTGAGCGTCTTGAAGCGCTCGCAGAGCACCTAAAACTTTTCGACGAACTTCTTTCGAGCACGACGAATTACGCGATCATGAAAAAACATTTCAAAGGATATATCCATGGATGGACGCCGACCGAATACGAATATGGAGCGAAGGAGCTGAGATTGCGACTTATGGAAACCGAAAATGTCGCCGAAGCGCTGGCAATAATCGACGACGCGCTTTAGCGCTGCCCCGTTAGAAAATCCAGGATTTTTTAATCGGGGTGCTATACTCGTCACAATGATTAAAAGTGAGGCACGACATGCCACGCTTTACAGGGCCTATAGGCCGCAGAAATGGAGCGAAGTTCGCGGGCAGGAGTCTGTCGTTCGCGTCCTTGAGGGCGCGATAAAAAATAAAAAGATCGCTCACGCTTATCTATTTTCGGGAGGGCGGGGAACAGGGAAGACTAGCGTCGCTAGAATATTAGCGCGCGAATTAGGTGTTACTTCAAAAGATCTTTACGAAATGGATGCCGCCTCCAATCGCGGAATAGATGAGATAAGGGAGCTTCGCGAGGGCGTCTATGCAATGCCATTCGAGTCCCCCTATAAGTTCTACATCATCGATGAAGCACACATGCTAACTTCTCCGGCTTGGAACGCCTTCCTGAAGACTCTTGAGGAGCCGCCATCGCACGCGATATTCGTTCTCGCTACGACAGAGCGGGAAAAAATTCCGGATACGATACAGTCGCGCTGTGAAATTTATTCTTTCAAGCAGCCGACTCGCGAGATACTCTCGCAGGCTGTTAGCGAGACGGCGAAGAAAGAGGGGTACGCACTTGAGCGTTCCGCATCGGAATTAATCGCGCTTCTTGCCGAAGGATCGTTTCGGGATGCTTTAGGAATCTTGCAGAAAGTTCTATCGGTTACAAAAGACCTGCCTGCGCCGGGCGGAGCGCGGCAGGCAGGTAAGAAAATCGATGTTGCGGAAGTTGAGGAAGTCGCGGGCGCTCCGCGCTCGGAAATGGTTCGAGCTTTATTAACCGCGATAGCAAAAAAAGATTCTGCCGCGGCACTGAAGGCGATTCGGCAGGCCGTCGAAGAAAATATTGATCCTCGAATCCTAACGAAGCTTCTTATACATCGCATGCGTGTCGTGCTATTAATTCGCTTTGCTCCCGATCTTGCCGAGACTCTCTCCAAAGAACTTTCGGAATCCGACGTAGTCCTTGCCAAAGAATTGTCGAAAAATTCTGGGGTGAATTCCGATACTCTCCGTGCTCTTCTCGACGCTTATTCCCAAATGGCCTATGCCGCCATTCCGCATCTCCCACTCGAGCTTGCAGTCATTGATTTGAGCAAATAACAGATACCGAGCATCAAAACTAAAACTTGACAGAGAGAGAGATTAATAGTAGAGTTTTGTCCGCTTCCGTCTGAAGAAGGCGGAAAAAACCTGCGCCAACCGGCGCTTTTTCTCACGAAGGAGAATTGAGATGACAGACCAGCAAAAACATTTCCGGGCGGGCGTCGTGGTCGGGTTGGTGCTCGGTGCGGTGATTTTCATCCTCGGCACGACGTATATCGCGGACTCGATACTCGATGCTCGTATCGAACGTATCGGAGCGGAAGTAACACGGTACGTCGCGGTGCTGCAGATGGCGCAGCGTAACGATTGCGACGGTACTATCCCCGACTCTCCCGTAGGCATCATATGCCGCGAGGGCCTGCTTGGTCAGGAGTTGAAGGCCGCCCAGGCGTGGTGGCTGAAAGTTCTCAACCAATAGGGCGGTTTTGCAGCTCGACGAGGCCGGCGGTTCAAACCCGTCCGGCCGTTTTTTATCTCGCTTTGCTTTTCGGCAATCCCATTCAATTTCATTCGTGGAAACAACCTATATTTGTTAATTCGATTGAATTAACAAATAAGGAAAGTATTTTTTTATATGTTTTTTAGAACTGTGTCGAGAAGGGAAGAGCGCTGTTTGGTGAGCGCATAGTTCACAGTCGTGCTTTCCTGCTCGCTCTCTATAAGGTCGGCGGCAGCAAGCACTCGCAGATGCCGCGAGGTCGCAGCAAAAGATAAATGCAGTCGTTCTGCGATTGATCCAACCGACAGCGAGCCATGCTTACCCAACATCTGAAGTATAAGTAAACGCCGTCGATTGCCCATTGCCCGCAATACTCTTTCTGTTGCTAAAACGTCTCTTTTATCTGGCGATTTCATATATGTATTATGCACGCATTATTTGTTAATTCAAACGAATTAACAAATAAGAATTGGATGGTAATTGTGGTAAAATATTGTTGTTTGAAATTTGGACATATTGGGGGGTCGTCTAATGGTAGGACAGAAGACTTTGAATCTTCTAATGAAGGTCCGATTCCTTCCCCCCCAGCCACCAGAAAATCTTCACGTCGAAGACGTGTTAGATTTTCGGTGATCCTGAACGAAGTGAAGGGCAACAAAAAATTTAACGCGTAGAGCTCTAGATTTTCAATCATCCTGAGCGGTACGCCGCGAAGGAAAGATAGTCAGATGTTAATAGCATTCCATTCAGCTGGCCGAATGTGCAACCGAGCGTGAGCGAATTTGATAAAATGGAACTTATGACCAAAAAAACGCTCGCCGGAGGTGTGGTGCATAAAGTGCCAGAGGACTTACGAAAGGCCCTTACTTCTTCCCCGGCGGCACGAACAGCATGGGATGATATTACGCCGCTTGCGCGCAATGAGTGGATTTGCTGGGTAATCTCCGCCAAGAAAGCGCAGACGCGTAGCCACCGGATCGAAAGGACGCGTACGGAGCTTATGGAAGGAATGCGCAGGCCTTGTTGTTGGGCCGGCTGTATTCATCGTTGAAAGCGCGGCTAGCGTTGAAATGGTAAAATTTATCGTGATGCAAAACATTACAAAAAGATTCATAGTGTGGGCAGTTCTCGCAGTGCTTATATTGTTGATACCTTTAGCGATGCAGTTCACTGATGAAGTGCAATGGGGTGAGGCCGTTGCTTATGGCGTCATACTGTTGGTCGCTGGCGGCTTTTACGAACTGTGGGAATGGCTGAAGACGCGCACCACTGTCTACCGTATCGCTTTTGGCGTTGGGCTTGCGGGAATATTTCTTCTCGGGTGGGTAAGTGGCGCTGTCGGCATCATCGGGAGCGAGAACAACCCCGCCAATTTGATGTATTGGGCAGTACCTGCTGTCCTACTCATCGGCTCTCTTATTTCACACTTCAAGCCACGCGGAATGGCGCGCACGTTGTTTGCGACGGCACTCGTTCAAGTGTCGATTCCCGTGATCGCACTGATTATCTCGCCAGAAGTCCGCTGGGGCAACGCAGGCGTTATCGGGGTGTTCGTTTTCAATTCCATTTTCGCCGTGCTTTTTGCCGGGTCGGGTTTACTGTTTCGACGCGCGACTGAAC
>Ga0209542_10016987_pt1 | contig 11991 bp, 11 predicted proteins | sample RifCSPhighO2_01_FD_184028 | JGI IMG/M metagenome (GOLD analysis project Ga0209542, IMG submission 184028) | Soil microbial communities from Rifle, Colorado - Rifle CSP2_plank highO2_0.1 (SPAdes) (version 2) | ecosystem: Environmental > Terrestrial > Deep subsurface > Rock core/Sediment ...
CTGCCACGCTATTCTTTAGAACGACATGGCTTTTTCAACGTATTTGGCGATGCGCTTTGCATTCGGCAAGTTGTAGTCTTCCATCCGCGCTAGCGGAACGGGCATATCGAAGCCCGTAAGGCGAAGCACGGGCGATTGCATGCTCAGCAAGGCTTTCTCCTGGATTAGCGCGGCTATTTCCGCCCCGAACCCGCCCGTTCTCGGAGCTTCATGCACGACAATCGCACGCCCTGTTTTCTTGACCGAATTCAACAGCGTTTCCTCGTCCAACGGGCTGAGCGTGCGCAAATCCACTACTTCAACGTCGTACTTTCCTTTCAGCGCTTCCGCAGCCTCGAGCGCCTGGTGCACTTGCGCTCCCCAGGTGATTATGCTGACGTCCTTTCCTTCGCGCGTTATTGCGGCTTTTCCCAACGGAACCGTATACGCCTCTTCCTCGGGAACTTCGCCTTTAATCGCACGGTAAATTTTCTTTGGCTCGAGAAATACCACTGCGTTTGGGTCGCGTATTGAAGCGATTAGCAAGCCTTTCGCATCGTAAGGGTTTGAAGGGCATACGACCTTACAGCCTGGCATGTGGACGAAGAAAGACTCGATTCCTTCAGAATGGTGTTCGAGCGCGCGGATGCCGCCTCCGTAGGGACAGCGCAATACCATTTGCATGTTGAACTTTCCGCGCGAGCGCCAGTGCAATTCCGAAGCGTGGTATTTGAATTGGTGGAACATCATGTACGCGAAGCCGTCGAACTGGGTTTCGAGAATCGGCTTTAATCCGCCGGCAGCAAGGCCTACGCTCAACCCTGCAATGCCCGATTCGGCGAGTGGCGTGTCCATCACGCGTTTTTCCCCGTATTTTGCTAGCAATCCATCAGTAGCGCGGAAAACCCCGCCGTTAATGCCCACGTCTTCCCCCAAAACCACGACCGTAGGGTCGCGAGCCATTTCAACAGCGATTGCGTTCGTGATTGCCTGGATGACAGTCATTTTCGCCATTCTCAAATCCCCTCTCCCAAAAATTCTTGCAAGAGCTTTTCCTGCTCCTGCTGCTGCATGGGCTGTTCGCCCGCCCAAATGTTTTTCAGCAAATCGTGCGGATTCAGCTGCTTCATCATTTCCTCCGCTTTTGCGACCGCCTCTTCTATCTTGGCGTTGTTGTCTTCGGAAACTTTCTTGGCGTAATCCTCGTTCCACAAGCCTTTCTTAGCCAAATATTTCTCGAAGCGCGGGAGCGGGTCTTTTTTGCGCCATTCGTCGACTTCGCTTTGCGGCCTGTAGCGTGTGGGGTCGTCGGCGGTGGTGTGCGGGCCGAAGCGGTACGTGAGGCATTCGATGAGCGTGGCGCCTTCGCCCTTGCGCGCGCGTTCGACCGCTTGGCTTGTGGCTCTGTATACCGCGAGAACGTCGTTCCCGTCAATTTGGATTCCCTCGATTCCGAACGCCAGCGCTTTTTGCGCCAGGGTTTTCGAAGCAGTCTGCAGTTTCAAAGGAACTGAAATCGCGTAATAGTTGTTTTGGCACAAAAACACTGTGGGGGTTTTGAACACTCCTGCAAAATTAAATGCTTCGAGCGCGTCGCCTTCGCTCGTCGCTCCGTCGCCGAAGAAAGGCATGGTCACGCCTTTCTTTCCCGTGTTTTTGAATGCCAAGCCCATTCCGGCTGCGTGGATCAAGTGGGTTGCAATCGCAATCGTGAGGGGGTAAATGTTTTTTTCCGTGCGCAGCCCTTCTTCGCTTCCCATCCAGTAGGCGAACATCCTTTCCAAAGGCATTCCCGCGCAAATCATCGCCCCGTGCTCGCGGTAGGTGGGGAAAATCCAGTCTGTGCTCATGTCGAGTGCAAATACACTGCCCACTTGGCAAGCTTCCTGTCCTTCCACTTGTGCAACAGTATAGCTCCGCCCTTGCCTCTGCAAATTGAACGCCTTTTTGTCGAAAGCGCGCGTCAAAACCATTTTCTCGTACATTTGCTTGAGGACGTCGTTGGAAAGCTTTGGCTCGAGAGAAGCGTCCGCATTTCCATCCAAATCCATTATTTCCAGTTTCTTGATTTCAAAACCGATTTTCGTTTCAGGCACTTGCAACCACCATCCCTTTCGCTTCTTTCCCTATGCCGCCTTCGCTTTTCTGCACTACATGCGATTCAGCAGTTTTTTCTTTCAACGCTTTCACGAACAATTCTCCCGCCCGGTAAGAGCTTCTCACGAACGGCCCCGACGCGCAGTAGCGGAATCCTTTTTCCAGCGCCCTCTCTTTAAACCACTCGAATTTTTCTGGCGTGACGTATTCGAAGACCGGAAGCTCGCGTTCGGTCGGGCGCAGGTATTGGCCGAACGTGATGAAGTCGCATTGCACGGAGCGCAAGTCGTCCATGGTCCGCAAGATGCTTTCGTCCTGCTCGCCCATTCCCAGCATTATCGAGCTTTTAGTGTAAATGCATGGATTCATTTTCTTGACGTTTTCCAGGACGCCGAGCGACTGCGCATAGCCTGCGCGCGAATCTCGCGCCACGCGCTGCAGTTCCTCTACTGTTTCAATGTTGTGCGCTATAACGTCCGGTTTGGCGTCAACGATCGTTTTCAAGCATTCCGAGTCTCCGCGAAAGTCCGGAATCAAGACTTCAACCAGCACGCCTTCGCAGTGCTTTTTTATCATTTGAATGCATTTGGCGAAGTGCGAAGCGCCTTGGTCGGGCAAATCATCGCGGTCTACGCTCGTAATCACCACGTAATCCAAGCCCCACTTGCGTATTGCCGAAGCGATTTTCCACGGTTCGAAAACGTCGAGAGGCTGGCCTTCGATTCCTTTTCCCACGCTGCAGAAATGGCATCCGCGCGTGCATACGCTTCCGAGCACCATGAACGTTGCAGTGCCACCGCTCCAGCATTCACTGGTGTTGGGGCAGTGGGCTTCTTCGCATACCGTGACTAGCCCTAGTTGCTTGAGCGTGGCTTTGATTGAACCGAATTTTTCTTTTGGAGGCCGGATTTTAAGCCACGCTGGTTTGCGTTCGGAAGGCGGGGTTTCCATCATCCTTTGTTGAAACAAACAAATCTTTTATTGGTTTTCTGCTTCGCCAATTGTCGTTTGAACCTTCAAGCCTCGTTTTTTATTCAGCAAGAAACACGTTCTTAGTGGTGGGGCAATAGTGGACTGGACTAAAATAATGGAGTGGGACGAGCTTCTGATAGCGGCTGGCGTGGGGCTCATGCTTTTCGACCAGTTCGAAATAGGATTTTGGGTTACGATTGTAGGCGTGTTCATGTTCCTTGCTACCGAAGGGTACTTGAATTTCTGACCTGCGCCTTCCTTGCTGGAGTTTAAAAACTTCTGGCGGGTTTTTTAACCAGTCTTCCGTAAGGCGTTTTGCATAAGGTGTGCGAAGGGGGATTTTGTTGGCTTATTTTGGGATTACCGAGACGCTCGTCCACGAGGCCAGCCTGGTTTTGAGCGCAATAGTGCTAGTGTTCTGGGTTTCGTACTCGGTGATTTTGTTCCACCAGCACAAGCGCGGGGTTGTGCGCAAAGACTGGCTAATGTCCATGGTTTTCTACATAGGCATCGGGCTGCTGGTTTTGGGCAATTTGCTTTTGGCGTTCAGCAAGCTGTACAACACCGCTTTCGGAGAGCGAGTTTCCGTAGCCCTAAACATGATTTCTATGCTCGTCTTCATTTTTGCCTTCTACGTGCGGATGAAACACTCGCTGGAAACTTCGCTGCATGCTGGCAGGAAGCGCAGGTAGGCCTGCCGATTGCCGATTAAAAAGGTTTTTAAATCCCCTTTGGCTTTATTATAAAGTCGAGCGTTTAGAGTAATCTCTCTATAAAGGTTTTGGGATGGATTCTGCCTTTACCCACTATTTGGTTCCAAAAATCGCGAAAATGGACGAAAAAGAGACTGTCGAACTATTGGAAAAAATGCATTGCACTAAGGAACAACTGCCGCTGATCACTTTTTCTGACGCGGGCTTGAAGGGAATTGAAGTGAGCGTGGGCGACGTAGTTAAGATAGCGCACGACGAGAAAAAGAAGGAATTCTACTACCGCATCGTAGTGGAAGACTAAATTTTTTTTATTTAGCTTATTTAGGCTATATAGAGCTTAACGCGTTCAAGGCGGCAAGCGCTTTTCTTGTGGGAACGCATTGTGAGGGGTTGTACAATGTTCAAGGAAGTTTCAAGCGCTTTTTTGAGGGAAAACAGCATCGTCGACCAGCACATCGAATCTTACATCAACTTTGTTGAGAGGACGATGCAGGAGATCGTCGACGCGCAAGCAGTCATCGAACCGCAAGTCGAGGGGCTGAGTGTGAAGCTCGGCAAAATCCGCGCAGAAAAGCCCATGGTTGTGGAAGGCGACGGGTCGCGAAGGCCTTTGTATCCTCTTGAAGCCCGGTTGCGCGATTTGAACTATTCCGCTCCTTTGTTTTTGGAAATGACGCAGGTCGTCAAGGGCATAGACAAAAGGACCGAAGACGTGTATATCGGCGAGCTGCCCGTGATGCTCAAGTCGAAATTGTGTTATTTGCACGGCCGCAACGTGAAGGAACTGCAGCAGATGGGCGAGGATTCGCAGGATTCCGGCGGGTATTTCATAATCAATGGGACGGAAAAAACGCTGATGATTCTCGAGGATTTGGCTCCCAACCGCATTCTCGTTTCTAAGGAAAAGGAGACGGGCTTGGTGCAAGCCAAGATCTTTTCCACGCGTTCTGGCTTCCGCGGGCGGTGCACTGTAGACCGCACGAAAGAAGGGCTGCTGGGCGTGACAATGCCTTCTTACAACAAGCCCATCGAACTCGTTTTGCTTTTGCGCGCGCTGGGGCTCGTAGATGCCGAGCGCATTGCTGATGCTTTCTCTTCCCAGCCTGAAGTCAAGAACGACGTCATGCTCAACTTGGAAGATGAAATTGAAATCAAGAGCAAGCGCGATGCGCTTGAAACCATCGGAAAGAGAGCTGCACCCGGCCAGCCAGTCGACTATCAAATCAAGAGGGCCGAGGTTTTGATCGACAGGTATTTGCTTCCTCACATCGGCATCGAAGAGAAAAACCGCTTGGCCAAGGCGTTTTTCTTGTGCAGGATGGCCGAGCGCGCGATTCTCGTCTCTTACAAGAAGCGCGCCGTGGACGACAAGGACCATTATTCGAACAAGCGCTTGAAGACTCCTGGAAAGCTCATGGAAGAAGTATTCCGGTATGCGTTCCAATTCCTGGTCAAAGACGTAGCATACCAGATGGAACGTGCTAACGTGCGCGGGCGGAGGATGACCATGTTCGCCATAGTACGCCCTGACGCTTTGAGCGACCGCATCAAATACTCGATGGCGACCGGAAATTGGGTCGGCGGGTATACGGGCGTGTCGCAGCCTTTGGACAGGTATAATTTCATTTCTGCAGCCGCGTTCTTGAAGAGGGTGACGTCGCCTTTGGCGAAAAAGCATCCGCACTACAAAGCGCGAGACTTGCACGGCACCCACTGGGGCAGGCTCGACCCTAACGAAACGCCTGAAGGCCCGAACTGCGGGTTGGTGCGCAACCTTTCGCTTTACTCGGACATTACGGTCGGCGCCAAGACCGAGGAAGTGGAAAAGGTTTTGAGCAAGCTGGGCGTGTCGATGAACCTTTGAAGTTTTGAAAAAAAAGTTTGCAGGGAATTTTTGGATTCTGAAAAAGGGGTTGTTGTAAAATGAAGCGTGCTGGAGTTTTTGTAGACGGGAAATTCGTCGGCTTTTCGGAGCACGGCGGAAAACTGGTCCGAGACTTGCGTGAAATGCGCAGGAATGGTGACGTGGCTTCGCAAATCAACGTGGCTTTCTACGCAAGAACGAACGAAGTTTTCATCAACACCGACGAAGGGCGCGTGAGAAGGCCGTTGATAGTAGTCAAGAACGGCAAGCCCTTGCTTACCGCAGAGCACGTGGGGAAGGTCTCGAAGGGAGAGTTGCGCTGGAAAAACTTGGTCGAAGACGGCCTGATTGAATTTCTCGACGCGGAGGAAGAGGAAAACGCTTTTGTGGCTTTGAATCCAGAGAACGTGACTCCCGACCACACGCACTTGGAAATAGACCATTCGATAATCCTCGGTTTCGCGTCTTCCCAGCTTCCGTACCCTGAGTACAACATGGCTCCCAGGGTTTTGATGTCGGCACAGCACGCCAAGCAAAGCCTCGGGCTTTACGCTTCCAACTTCAATTTGCGCAGTGACACTCGCGCCCACGTTTTGTTCTATTCCCAGCAGCCGTTGCTTCAAACCCGAGCTTACCGCAACTTGCGCTTGAGCAACCGATCGTCCGGACAGAATCTGATCGTCGCAGTTCTTTCGTACAAGGGCTTCAACATGAACGACGCGGTCGTATTGAACAAGACCGGCGTAGACCGGGGAATGGGCCGGAGCGTTTTCATCCGCACTTACGGTGCAGTGGAAAGGCGTTATCCTGGCGGGCAGAAGGATTCGTTCGGAATTCCCGAAGAGTACGTACAAGGCTTTTTGGGGGAAGAAGCGTACGCGCATTTGGATGAAGACGGTTTCGCTTCGCCCGAGACTATAGTTAAAGGAAACTCGGTTCTCGTTGGAAAATCTTCGCCCCCGCGGTTTTTGAAGGAGATTTCCGCGTTGGAAATGGAGAGCGAACGCAGGCGGGAGTCGAGCGTTACAGTTCGAGGCAACGAGGAAGGCATTGTAGACGCGGTTATTCTCAGCGAGACGACGTCCGGAAACAAGATGGTCAAGGTTCGCGTTCGCAATACTAACGTTCCGGAAGTGGGCGACAAGTTCGCGTCCCGCCACGGGCAGAAGGGAGTCGTTTCCTTGCTCGTGCCTCAGGAAGACATGCCGTGCACAAAGGACGGCATTACCCCTGATTTGATTATCAACCCTCACGCCATTCCAGGGAGAATGACCGCGGGGCATTTGCTCGAAATGCTTGGCGGAAAGGCCAGTTCGCTGTCCGGAACCATAAAGGACGCTACAGCGTTTTCGGGAGACAAGCAGGCGGATTTCGAAAAGATTCTCTTGCAAAACGGCTTCGAGGCAGCGGGACAGGAAATTCTGTACGACGGGAAGACCGGCGAAAGGCTTTACGCGAAAATATTCATGGGCGTGATTTACTACCAGCGCTTGCACCACTTGGTTTCGCTGAAAATGCACGCGCGCTCGCGCGGTCCAGTGCAGATGCTCACCCACCAGCCTACCGAAGGCAGGGCCCGCGAAGGAGGCTTGCGTTTGGGTGAAATGGAAAGGGATTGTTTCATCGGCTACGGCGCCGCATCGCTTTTGAAGGAGCGAATGATGGATTCGAGCGACAAGACTGTCGAACTCGTCTGCGCGAATTGCGGTTCGCTGGCGTATACCGACCGCCAGAAAAACAAGAGCTATTGCGCTCTGTGCGAAAGCAGCGACATCCAGCCTGTGGAAATGAGTTACGCGTTCAAGCTTTTGCTGGATGAAATGAAGTCCATAGGCATATTTCCGAAATTGAAGTTGGGAGACAGGGCGTGAGGGTGGAAAAATGAAGGTTGTAAAAGCGATTGGTTTTTCGATATACTCTCCAGAGAACGTGCGCAAGATGAGCGCAGCCAAGACTACCGTTCCGGACACTTACGACGAAGACGGTTATCCTATCAACGGCGGCTTGGCCGACCAGCGGCTGGGCGTAGTGGACCCTGGATTGAAGTGCCGCACGTGCGGCGGGAGAATGAAAGACTGCCCTGGCCATTCTGGGCACATTGAGCTCGTGCGTCCCGTTATTCACGTCGGGTTTGCCAAGCTGGTTTACAATTTGCTTAAGGCTACTTGCAGGAAATGCGGGCGTTTGATGCATTACGCTTCGCGCGTCGAGGAAGCCAAAAAATCTTTGGAGTGCCCCCATTGCGGAGAGAAGCAGAGGAAAGTGAAGTTTGTAAAGCCAACCTCGTTTTACGAGGAAGACCGCAAGCTTTTCCCGAACGAAATCCGCGAGAGGCTGGAGCACATTCCGGACGAGGACTTGAGGACTTTGAGCATTGCCCTCCGCCCCGAGTGGGCCGTTCTCACCGTATTGATAGTCCCTCCCGTCACAGTGAGGCCTTCCATTACCCTCGAGACCGGGGAAAGGAGCGAAGACGATTTGACGCACAAGCTCGTGGACATCCTGCGCATCAACCAGCGTTTGGAAGAGAATATTGACGCGGGCGCGCCGCAGTTGATTATAGAAGACTTGTGGGAGTTGCTGCAATACCACGTTACAACTTATTATGATAATGAGACGTCGGGCATTCCGCCAGCGCGCCACCGTTCCGGACGCCAGCTCAAGACGCTGTTCCAGCGGTTGAAAGGAAAGGAAGGTCGCTTCCGCTACAACCTTAGCGGAAAGCGCGTGAACTTTTCAGCGAGAACAGTAATTTCCCCTGACCCTACGCTCGGAATAAACGAATTGGGCGTTCCCCAAGAGATAGCCAGGGAGCTTACGGTTCCCGTGAGCGTCACGCAATGGAATCTCGAAAGCGTCAAGGGAATGATCAAGGAGAAGGCAGATGCTATCAATTACGTCATCCGCCCGGACGGCAAGAGGAAGAAAATCACTGTTGCGAACATTGAGGAAGTTTTGACTGAGTTGACTCCCGGTTATACCATGGAAAGGCAGCTGATGGACGGGGACGTGGTGATATTCAACCGACAGCCTTCCCTGCACAGGGTTTCGATGCTGTGCCACGACGTGAGGGTTTTGCCTGGCAAAACCTTCCGCTTCAACGTTGCAAACTGCAATCCGTACAACGCAGACTTCGACGGGGACGAAATGAACATTCACGTGCCGCAGACCGAAGAGGCTCAGGCAGAGGCGGAATTGCTCATGAAAGTTCAGGACAATATTCTTTCCCCGCGCAACGGCAATCCGCTCATCACCCCCGACCTCGACCAGATTACCGGATTGTACCTGCTTTCTCTCGACGATTTCGTCGTCACGAAGAAGGAAGCGTGCAATTTGCTCAACGCTGCCCGCGTTTACTCTGAAGTAAGCAAAAGCATCGTGAACGGAAAGGAGATTTATTCTTCGATCCTGCCTGAAAAGTTTGACTGCGAGATTGAAAGCAAGGGCGGCAATAAGGTGCGCATCAAGAACGGAAAGCTTCAGGACGGGTTTTTGGACGCTCATGCAAACCGCGTTATCGTGCGCAAGATTTTCGACGAGTTCGGAAGCGACGAAGCGAGAAAGTACATCGACAAGGCGACCATGCTTTCGGTGGAATTGGCGTACCGCTACGGATTTTCGCTGAGCTTGAGGGACTATTACTTGCCTGAAAGCGCGATCGAGGAAATCACGAAGCTTTACGAGGAAGGGCGCGTGAAGCTCAACGAGCTCGTGAAGAAGTACAAGATGAAGAAACTCGAGCGTTTGCCAGGAAAGACGCTGAAGGAAACTCTCGAAGAGCAGGTAATGAACATAGTAGAATTGATCAGGTTCCACTGCTGGAGCATCGTCAAGGAAAAGATCGCTAAAACGCAGATTGAAATCAACGGCAGGATTTTCGAGCACAACGCTTCACTGCTCATGGCTTCGGCTGGAGTGAAAAACAAGCCCATCAACGTGGTGCAGATGACTGCGCTCGTCGGGCAGCAGGCTGTGAGAGGAAAAAGGCCTGCGGCCGGATTCAGGAAAAGGCTTTTGACGCACTTCAGGCGAGGGGATTTGGGCGACGCCGCCCGCGGTTTCGTGAAAAACAATTACAAGAGCGGGCTTAATGCCGTCGAGTATTTCTTCCACGCTGCAGGAGGAAGGGACAGCGTAGTCGACAAGGGCGTGAACCCCGCGAAGACGGGTTACATGCAAAGGCGTTTGATAAACGCGCTGCAGGATTTGATTGTAAAGGAAGACGCGAGCGTTCGCGACAGCGAAGGCAAGATTGTGCAGTTCAAGTACGGAGGGGACGGAATCGACCCGTCGACCGGCAAGCAAATCGCTTACGGCGAGCCAGTCGGCGTCATCGAAGCCCAGAGCATAGGCGAGCCTGGCACTCAAATGACTTTGAGGACTTTCCACTACGCAGGAGTAGCTTCGCTGGCGCAATTCGGTTTCACGCGCCTGGTGGAATTGGTGGACGCCCGGAAAGCTCCGAAGAAGCCGGTCATGGAAATATGCTTGAAGAAAAGCATTGCAGGCGATTTCGACAAGGTCAAGGAAATCGCGGCTCGCATCGAATCGGTGGTTTTGGAGGACGTGGCGGAGACGAACGAGAATTTCGACCGCAAGGCGATTACGATTACGCTGAATCCCCTGCTGCTGAAGGACAATGCAATCCGCGAGAAGGCGATTATCGACGAAGTCGAGAAAATCACGCCGAACTTCAAGCACGAAGGGCACGAAATCATAATCAAGACTAAGGAAGACTCCCTGAAGGCAGTGCGAAAATTGACCTTGCGATTCAAGGAACTGCATTTGGGCGGAGTGAAGGGAATCCGCAAGGCCATCATCGTCGAAAGGAAGACCGAGAACGGCGGGAAGGAGTACACCATTGCGACCGAAGGCTCTAACTTGGAAGACATTCTCAAGCTCGAGGAAGTGGATGCGCACCGCACGAGCACGAACGACATCATGGAAATCGGGCGCGTGCTAGGCATCGACGCAGCCCGCAATGCGATAATCCAGGAAATCAAGAAAGTCCTGGACGCGCAGGACTTGACTGTCGACGAGAGGCACATTATGCTCATCGCCGACGCCATGACTTTCCTTGGAGACGTGAAGAGCGTTGGGAGACACGGCTTGGCGGGGCAGAAGAAGAGCGTGCTCGCCCGCGCAGCTTTCGAAGAAACTGCGAAGCACTTGCTCAACGCGTGCATTTACGGCGAGGAAGACCCTCTGAAGGGAATAGCCGAGAACATCATCATCGGCCAGACTATTCCTGCAGGCACGGGAACCGTGCAACTTGAAATGAAGCTCGATTGAGCTTCTTCCCCCTTTTTTTCCCCTAGTTTTTTCGAAACCGCGAGTTTCGCAGCTGATGCACGGCATCGAAAATAGTTTCGTTTAAATACGGCTTGTTTTAATGGTATAAACAGTTTTTTCAACGGAGGGGGATTGGAAGATGGCTGCATCGTCGAGTTGCGTGTGCGGAATGCACTCGTGCGGAAAGTGTTCGCCCATGCTCTTGCTGTTCGGGATTTTGTTCCTGATATACAGCTTCGGGTTTTTCGGCGGTTACACGGGCAACTGGTACAATCCGTGGACAATTTTCGGCGTGTTTTTCGTCCTTTGGGGCGGCATGTCGATGATGAAATAAGTTCTTAGGGAGGGCTTTGTTTTTTTCAAAGCCCTTTTCTTCTTTTCCATCCTATTGTTTTAAACGATTAGTTTGGTGTTTTGTAAAATGTCTTTGCTGGGTTTAGAGCCGTGGATTGAAATCTTCTTGTGGTCGCTATTGTTTTCCATCGTGGCTTTCGCGGCAAACAAGACTCTCGGGCAGAGGGACAAGGTAAAGGCAATCCAGAAGGAAACGCAGGCGTACCAGAAGGAAATGCGAGACGCTATGGTTGCGAAAGACGATAAGAAGACCGCGGAATTGCAAAAGCGCGAGAAGGAAATGAACGAGAAGATGATGCAGATGCTTTTGCTGCCGTGGAAGGCGAGCATCGTTGTGCTTCCAATCGCGTGGGGTTTGATTGCATTCGCTTTCCCTTCGTTCTACAAAGGATTCGTGATTCTACTTCCTTTCGACATCCACTTGGGCGCAATCCTGTCGTGGACTTTCTACGAGAACATCTTCCGCACCGCATCTTACGGGACTACTGGATTCTTCATAGTATGCTCGATAGTTTTCGGGCTCGTGCTAGAGAAAATAGGAAACCAGTTTTGGCCGGCTAAAGCGCAGGCTTGAAGCCCGAGTTTTTTTTGCTATTTCTTAACGCCTTCTTCGCGTGGCTAGCTGGGATAGCGAGGAAGATGCTGTTGCCGAAGAAGGGTCTTTTCCTTCGATGTACTTTTTCGTCAGGTCTTTTATCCTGTTTTCATAGTCTGCGATGA